>ENA-ORXT01004272-ORXT01004272.1-marine-metagenome-genome-assembly--contig:-NODE-4272-length-14957-cov-3.182796_pt1 | contig 14957 bp, 6 predicted proteins | sample MGYA00237868_ERZ511482 | MGnify/ENA metagenome assembly ERZ511482 | reverse complement strand
AAAGATTGAACACTTGGAGAGAAGTTTCAGGCAAAGAAATTAAATTTCACAATATTGATATTGCTGAAGAATACGATCGCCTACTGAATCTTATTTTGGCAGAAAAACCTGACGCGATCGTTCACTTTGCCGAACAAAGGGCTGCACCCTATTCGATGAAGTCTTCTAAACATAAACGCTACACGGTTAACAATAACCTCAACGCTACCAATAATTTACTCTGTGCCATTGTGGAATCGGGTTTGGATATTCACCTAGTCCACTTGGGTACGATGGGAGTATATGGCTATGGTACGGCGGGAATGAAAATTCCTGAAGGATATTTGGATGTAGAAGTTGTCACCGATAATGGAGATCGCATTCAGCAAGAAATTCTTTATCCTGCTAACCCTGGAAGCGTCTATCACATGACGAAAACCCAGGATCAACTATTTTTTTATTACTACAATAAAAACGACGGTGTGCGCGTTACAGATTTGCACCAGGGTATTGTGTGGGGAACAAACACTCCCGAAACATTAATGCACCCCAAACTAGTCAACCGTTTTGACTATGATGGTGACTATGGCACTGTATTGAATCGTTTCTTAATGCAAGCAGCAATTGGTTATCCTCTTACCGTACACGGTACGGGAGGACAAACTAGAGCCTTTATTCATATTAAAGATACTGTGCGTTGTGTTCAGCTAGCGATCGAGAATCCTCCTTCTAAAAATGAAAGAGTCAGAATCTTAAATCAGATGACGGAAACTCACCGCATCAAAGATTTGGCTAAAATGGTTGCAGATATGACTGGGGGAAAAATCGCTCATTTAGAAAACCCTCGTAATGAAGCTTCAGAAAATGAGCTATTTGTCAAAAACCAACGCTTTTTAGATTTGGGATTAGAACCTACTACCCTAAGTCAAGGATTGCTCAAAGAAGTTACTGATGTAGCCGAAAAATATGCAGATCGTTGCGACAAGAGCAAAATCCCCTGCACATCTTTGTGGATTCAGAAAAAAGATACAGCCGCAGAAAACAATAGTACAAAGTCGGCGGAAACTACTCCTGTTTAGTTCTTTAGATCTTAAATTATTTTACTGGGGCGAACAATGTTCGCTCTATTTTTTTAGATAGTAAGCCAACGCTGGACAAAATCTAATGGTCAACACTCAGATAAAACTATTGGCTAAAAGTAAAGCAACCAAAGTAACTTTAGTCAAAACGATCGCCAAATGGCTGGGTTTTCTGGGGGTAGAAGCTCAGGTAATGCAAACCTTGTTAAACGCTATGGCTGATAACTGTCATTGAGTAGTTAGAACCTCGATAAAACCGCATCGTAACAATTGAAGAGACAAACAAAGCTATGTTTTACTATAGCTTGGCGATCGCTTTCTCCAAGATATTCATTGTATGTTGAATTTGCTCCTCAGTATGCAAACTGGTAACAAAGAAGCGTAATCTAGCAGCATCATAGGGGACAGAAGGATATACCATTGGGTTAATATTAATTCCCTGCTTTCCTAATTGTTGAGACAGGCGTACGGCTTTATTCGGTTCGCCGACAATGATCGGAATGATGGGAGAATTGGCACTATAGCCAGTATTGAATTTTTTGCTTTTAGCTAAATCTAGGCAAAATTTTGCTCTACTCTGTAGCTTAATTGCTCTCTCTGGTTCTGATTTAAGTAGTTTAATTGATGCGATCGCTGCTGCGGTATTTGCAGGAGACATCCCAACGCTAAAGACGAAACCAGGGGCGGTATATTTGAGATATTGGATTAGTTCTTTATTACCAGCGATATAGCCACCACAGCTAGCAAAGGATTTACTTAATGTTCCCATCCATAAGTCTACGTCGGTAGGATTTAGGTTGAAGTGTTCTCTAATTCCCCCTCCAGATAAGCCTAATACGCCGATGGAATGGGCTTCATCTACTAATAAGAAAGTTTGATAATGCTGCTTTAATTCGACTATTTCGGGCAATGATGCAAGATCGCCATCGGTACTATAGATGCCTTCGACAGCGATTAATGCTTTCTGATATTTTATTCTTTCTTTTTCCAAGATTGCTTCTAATGCTTGGTAATTATTGTGGGGGAAATCAATAATTGTCGCACCTGATAATTTACAACCTTCTTGGATGCTATTGTGACTAAGAGAATCGCAGATAATTAAATCGCGATCGCTAAATAGATGTCCGATAGTGCTAACGTTAGTAGCATGACCGCCAACATAGGCGATCGCATCTTCTGTACCGATAAAGCTAGCTATCTCTCTTTCTAATTCTAAGTGTAGAGGACGTTCCCCAGAGAGTAAACGGCTGGCTGAGACTGATGTTCCATATTCTGCGATCGCATTTTGAGCAGCTTGAGTAACTGTAGGATCGCCCGACATTCCGAGGTAGTTGTAGCTAGAGTAGTTAATTAATTCTTGGTTATTGGTTGTAATTGTATCCTTAGCAATGCCCTGATGGAGACTGAAGAAAGGATTGCCTAGCTGTTCGACTCTTTCTAAATCTTTTTTGAGGTTGATATATTCTGGGGTTAATTTGAATTGGCTATATTCGGGTTTGATGTCGATATTGCTTCGATTTGTTGGTGGTGTTGTTGGTTTAAGGCTGGGCGAATAATCCTTCGTCCCTACGTTCGATGATGTTTCCTGGGGAGGCGTTTCATCCAATGCCTGTACCTGCGGTTTTTGGGTGTGGGCGAACAACCGTTCGCCCCTACGGTTAAATATTTCTTGGGCAATGTAATCTGTTAATAATTCCACCGTTGGATAATCGAAAGCTGCGGTTAAAGATACTGCATCACCAAAACTAACCTGAAGGTTGTTTTTAAACTCCACTGCCATTAATGAGTCCATTCCCAAGTCGGCAAACTTCTCTTGAATATCCACATCCTCCGCATCGGGGTAACCCAATACCTTAGCTATCTGGGTGCGAATATGTTCTTGTAGGATATAGTGTCTTTTATCTTCAGCTACATTAAACAGTTGTTGAACAAAAGAAGTAGTTACTGGCAGTTTTGCTTCTGTTTGGGGTTGTAATTGTTCAAAAAAAGGATTTGTTGGCTGTTGGCTTAAGAAAGTTTGCCAGTCTACGGGAAAGACAATAGTTTGATTTGCCTGTTGTTGAATTAACTGTTTTACTATCTTTAGTCCTGCCTGTGGTGCGATCGCTTTTAAGCCTTGTTGACTTAACCTTTGCTGTTGTTGGGGAGTCATGCGGGTAGCCATTCCTACTTCATCCCAGATACTCCAGTTGATGCTCAATCCTGGCAAGCCTAAGCTAAGGCGATAATTCATTAAATTATCCATATAAGCGTTAGCTGTGGCGTAGTTGCTTTGCCCTACTGCGCCAAAAACGGAGACAATAGAAGAGAAGCAGACAAACCAATCTAATTCTAAATTTTCAGTAGCCTGGTGTAGATTCCATGCACCCTGTACCTTTGGTTGTAAAACGGATTGAAATCGTGACCAAGACAAGGTTTCTAGTAAACCATCATCAAGGATTCCCGCAGCATGGATAATACCCCGTAACGTAGGGGCGAAAAGCTGTTCGCCCTCACCAGATATACCCGCGTTTGAAATAATATTTTTTATTGCATCATAGTCAGTGATGTCTGCTTGGACAATATCAACAGTAACGCCCTGTTGTTCTAGTTTATCGATCTGTTGTTGTGCGTCATTACTAGGTTGACTTCTGCCAACAAGAATTAAATTATTTGCGCCTTCTTCCACTAGCCAATTGGCTACCTGTAATCCTAATGCGCCCAAACCACCAGTAATTAAATAGCAACCATCTTCTTTGACTACGGAATTATTGACGGGGAGGGAGATAACAACTTTGCCGATATGTTTCGCCTGCGCCATATATCGAAAGGCTTCATCGGCTGAGTGTATAGGAAATACTTTATGGGGTAAGGGAGATAATTCTTGACTAATAAATCTCTCTCTTAACTCAGCAAACAATGTCGTAATTAAATCGGGTTCTTGATTAGAAACTTCCAACAAATCGAATGGGAAATAACTAACATCTTCTCTTCTTGCTGCTACCTGCTGCTTATTCCATATCCCTACTTTGCCAATCTCTACAAACTTTCCCTGAGATGCAAGGATATCTAAGTTTTTAGGAATGAAGTCACCGTTGAGACTATTAAGGATAATATTCACTCCTTTCCCATTGGTAAGCTGCATCACCTCCTCCGCAAAATCCGTGTTGCGGGAGTTCATTACATATTTAATACCCGAAGCTTTAAGAAAATCCCACTTTCCTATAGAAGCCGTCGCATATATTTCTGCACCTACCTGTTGTGCTAACTGTACCGCAGCTTGTCCCACTCCACCAGCAGCAGCATGAATTAGAATCTTATCTCCTGGCTTAATTTTGGCTAGATAATGCAATCCGTAATAAGCCGTTAAAAAAGTTGTGGGAATTGTAGCTGCTTCGGCATCGTTTAAATGTTCGGGTTTGATAATAGCAAACTTGGCGTTAACCATAACGTGACTACTTAAACTACCAACAGCCTGGGCTGCAATTACCTCATCCCCTACTTTGAAGTTATTTACACCTTCTCCTACTGCAACCACAACCCCCGCACATTCACCACCAAAAGGCACTTGAGTAGCATCCTCAAAGCCCATTGTTTGTAGGTATTCTTTTAGTACTCCCAAGGCATTTAAAACATCGCGAAAGTTTACTCCGCTAGCGGTTACGGCAACTTCTATTTCTCCCGCTTGAGGCGTTTTACGTTGTATGGGTGCAAGAGTTAAATTATCTAACGTGCCATATTCAGATAATTGCAGTCGAAAAGGATTGGTTAAAGTATTATCTTTTGGTGTTAACCTAGCGACATATCTTTGATTATTTTGATAAGCAACTTGGGCTTCATTTTTATTGTGCTTTATTTCATTAATTAATAAGTCAATATTATTGTTTTCTAGATCGATACAAATACAGTTCAGATCGAGATATTCAAGCTTAAGCGATCGCGCCATTCCCCAAACGCCATTTGATATATTATTAGTTTCTATTTGGGTTTGATTGGTAACAACAATCAACTGCGATAATTGCTTGGTTGGTATCGTCTGCATTATGTGTAGAATTGCAGGCAAATCATTTGAGGGCGAAGGGCTGTTCGCCCCTACTCTATTAATATTGTCACAATAAATAACACCCCAGTCTAAATTATTACTATTTTTTTCTTGCCATAGCTGTTTAAAATGTTCGGAATTTGTAGGATTTATTTTATATTGCTGTTCATTTATTTGTTCAAACTCTTTTCCTGAAAACAATAAAATGCTGTTACCAGCTAGCTCCTTTTCAAGTTCTAATATAGAATTATTATCGCCACCATAAATCAGCCAATTATCGGGCAGTTTATTACTACATTGACTATCGATATTTTTATTTTTCCAAGTAATTTCATAAAGATCTTTTTGTATGCTATTGGATACTATCTTTTTAGAAGTATTAATTAGCTGGTGTAGAGAAGGCAAACTTAAATATTGTAAAGATAAGTTTTTAATAAAAGCGATCGCCTTTCCAAAATCATCTACTATCCTGATATCGGCACTCAATACTTGAGGATTATTACTGTTATTTATAATTACTTCTGCCCAGACTGAATTGCCAGGAGATTTATATAGCTGTAGAGATTCAATGCTGACTGGTAGATAAACACCTTCATTAGATTCTGTAGCTGCGCCAATTAATTGTAAACAGGAATCTAATAATGCAGGATGAAAAATGTCGCGATCCGAAGGGTACCCTAAAGGACTAGCTTCGCGTCGCGCGACAGCGTAATCGCCAACTAAATCATTTGATATTTCAATATAGCCTAATGCTCTATTATCGCCTTTCCATAGTTGTTTAATTCCTTGAAAATATTTGCCATAATTCAAACCTTGATTTTTCAGTTTCTGATAATAATTACTTATTTCTAATACTTCGGGCAAACAGTTTTTAATATTATCTAGATTGATTGAGTCAAAATTAGCTGAATCTTCTTTTAGGACAGCTTCACAGTGAAGAATATGATTATCATTTTCAGCATCATTACTATAGATTTTGATGCAGTTGTTTTCAATAACTGTCTGTAGAATAGTAGATTCTTTAGATAATAATAATGGTTGTTTAATTTTAAAATCAGTTATTTTAAAAGAGCGATCGTATTCTTTTATTCCTGCTAACATCATTTCTAGATAACCCGTCGCAGGAAATATTACTTGTGACTCTAGGCAATGATCTTGTAAATAGGCTGGATTTGTAGCATTAATACTGCTCTGAAACTTAATCTCTGAAGCATTTGCCGAATCAATAGGTTGTCCCAGCAAAGAATGAGTTTTGCTATCACCATCAAAATTACTCTTTAGCCAAAACTTTGCATCCTTCCACCAATACTGCTGACGTTGAAACGGATAGGTAGGTAATTTTATATTTTGAGTATTATGCTCACCATTGAATGTTTGCCAGTCTATTTTTATTCCTTGGTGGTATAAGCTAGCAACAGTACTAATAATCATCTGCCAGTCTGATTTTTGATCGGAGAGACTGGGTAATAATTGTATGTTGCTATTATTTTCTGTAGCTAGCATTGTTTTACCCAAGCTAGCTAGAATTGGCTTTGCACCGACTTCCAAAAAGATGCTGACTTTTTGTTCTACTAAATGTTGAAAACTATCAGCAAATTTGACTGGCTGAATAATATGATCCACCCAATAATCGGGATTAGTAATTATTGAACTTTCTAGTTTTCCTATAACACAAGATATCAGAGGAATTTGTGGCGAATTATAAGTTACCTCGCCCGCTGCTGCTTTAAAATCTCCTAACATTGGTTTCATTAAAGGAGAATGGAAAGCATGAGAAACGGCTAAAGGAGTACTCTTGATATCTACTTCTGCTAACTCTTGCTGAATCAGATCCAAAACATCACTTCTACCAGAGATAACCGTGTTCTCATTATTATTAATTGCAGCAATACTTACCGAGTCGCCATAGCTAACAATAAAATCTGCAACCTTATCTTGACTGGCAAAAATAGCTAACATTCCCCCCGAAGAAGGCAACTCTGCCATCAGCCTCCCTCGATTAGCAACCAGCTTCAAACCATCTTCTAGACTGAATACTCCAGCAATACAGGCTGCAACGTATTCCCCAATACTATGACCTATTACATAATCAGGTTTAACTCCCCAAGAAAGCCATAATTGCGCCAAAGCATATTCAACAGCAAAGATTGCAGGCTGGGTATACTTAGTTTGGTTTATCGAAAGGTTAGGGAGAGAAAGATCAAAACTACAATCTAAACTTTTCTTTTCCTTTTTTATCTTTGCGTTTTTGCGTCTTTGCGCGAAACTATCTTCTTTTTCCAATAGCGTCTTACTATCAAAAAATATCTCTAATAAAGACACGTCCAGATAAGAATCTAGAATCTTTGCACATGAATCTAACGCCTCGCGAAAGACAGGTTGAGCATTATACAGATCTTGACCCATGCCTACATATTGCGATCCTTGTCCTGTAAACATCCAACAGATTTTAGGAGGCTGATTGCTAACGCAGCTAGTAGTTACGCCTAATGCTTCTTCTCCAGAGATCAACTTGATAAGCTGTTTAGCCAATTGCTGATTAGATTTAGCAACACAAGTCAAACGATGATTAAAATGACTGCGCTTAATATTACTAGCAATACATATATCTTCTAGCGCAATATTTGACTGCTGAATTAAATCCCGATAACCCCGCGCCAATTCCTGTAAAGCAGCCTTACTCTTTGCAGAGATAGTAAGTAAGTGTAAATTATTATCCCCTTTTACCCTTTCCCTTTCACCTTTAACCTTATCCGAAGCGATATTTTTGAGGATGTCCCAGCCACTCATAACAATATGAGCATTCGTCCCACCAAAGCCAAAAGAATTAACTCCTGCAATCATAGATTTATTACTGTCCCAAGGAGTTAACTCAGTAACTACCTGCAATTTATAATCAGTAAAGTTTATAGCAGGATTGGGCGTATTAAAATGCAAACTTGGGGGAATTTGCCTGTATTTAAATGCCAGTGCAACCTTAATAATTCCTGCTATGCCTGCTGCGGTTTCGGTATGACCGATGTTAGTTTTAACCGAACCTACCAAACAGTTATTTCCTGGCTGACGATTTTCGCCGATTACCGCCCCCAAAGCATCCATTTCTATGGGGTCGCCCACCTTTGTCCCCGTACCGTGAGCTTCGATATAGTCTACCTGAGACGGATCGATATTTCCTCGAAGATAGGCTTCGCGTAATACTGCTGCTTGAGCTTCTGGATTTGGTGCAGCCATGCCATTACTAAAGCCATCCTGATTTACCGCACTGCTTAAAATCACGCCATAAATATCATCTCCATCTGCTTCTGCTTGGGATAAAGGCTTTAACAATATTAGTCCCGCTCCTTCCCCCCTGACATAACCATCGGCATCGGCATCAAAACTCTTACAGCGTCCATTACTAGACATAAAACCGCCTTTGCTAAAGCCCACCATGATAGTGGGTAGCAGCAGCATATTTACCCCACCCGCTAATGCCTGAGTGGATTCTCCCGTCCAAATACTCTGACAGGCTAAATGAACGGCAACAAGAGAGGATGAGCAAGCAGTGTCTACTGCTAAACTTGGCCCTTTAAAATCAAATATATAAGAGATACGATTGGCAGCAATACAGTTACCTGTGCCTGTGGTAGCGTAAGGTTCGTCCACAGGCTGTTGCCACATCATGATGGAATAGTCGTGGGTGCCAATGCCAATAAATACGCCTGTCTTACTACCCCGAAGATCTTCAGGAATCTTACCCGCATCTTCTAGAGTTTCCCATGCTACTTCTAACAATAGACGTTGTTGCGGATCTATAGTTACAGCTTCTTTGGGTGCAATGCCAAAAAACTGAGGATCGAACTTATCTATATCTTCGAGAAACCCACCCCATTTAGTATCGGCTTTACCTGGCTTAGTAGGATCTGGGTCATAGAAAGTATCAATATCCCATCGAGATTCTGGTACTTGGGATACTCCATCTTTTCCATCTCGAATCAATTCCCAAAAAGCTTGAGGATTTTTTGCGCCAGGAAAACGACAGCCAATACCAACAACTGCAATGGGTTCTAATTGCATAGCGATCGCAACTCAATCTAAAATAGTCAACTAGCAATGTAGATTAGCACATCTTTCATGCAGGAGTAGGTTATTTGTTCCAATAATATCTATATGATGGGATGGAATCTTTTAAATTTACACCAGACGCAACTCAATAATTGTTATTCAACTTTTTCCATTGCTGCAACTTTAGGAATAATTTTAGTCACTCCCATAGTTACAAACTTAACTGCTAGGGTGGCTTTTTTTCCGCTACCTAAAATGTGGGTAACTTCTCCTGCGCCAAACTCATGATGTAAAACGCGATCGCCTACACTCCAGTCTATGTCAATCGCTTGGGAAGTTCTTTCTGCTTTTGGACGACGACGGCGATAGGTATTAGCGGCGTTAACGTTACTGTTGATTAGTTCTCCTGGGAGTTCCATCAAGAATTGGGAAGACACGGCTGGTTCTCTTGTACCCCAAAGACGACGCGCTCTCGTATAGGTAAGGAATAGCTGTTCTTGGGCGCGAGTGATGCCCACATAACACAGGCGACGTTCTTCTTCTATCTCCAGAGGATCGTTGAGGGTACGATTGTGAGGTAATAAACCTTGTTCCATCCCGACTAAGAAGACTACTGGAAATTCTAAACCTTTGGCTGCATGGAGAGTCATCATGGAAACTTTTTGTTGTTCTTCATTAAGATCGTCAAGATCCGAAGATAGAGATGCACTGGCTAAAAATGCCTCTAAACTAGTTTCTTCGTTATCTTCCTGAAACTGCTGCACCGCGTTATATAACTCATAAATATTGGCAATACGGTTGTCGGCTTCATCTGTCCCCTGCTGTTGTAACTCTTTGACATAGCCAGACTGTTCTATGACGTGATTTAAAACTTCTCCTGCTGTTAGTTTATCCAGGTTATCTTTCATTCCCTGGATCATGTTGGCAAACTCAGTCAAAGCTTTACCCGCTTTGCCACCAATCGTATTAACCGACGTTTCATCATTAACAATCTCCCACAACGGTACGCCTAACTGCTGTGCTGCATCCATTAGCCTACCCATAGTTGTTTTACCAATACCGCGACGGGGAGTATTAATAATCCGCAGCAAACTTACCGTGTCATCTGGATTAGCAATGATGCGTAAATAAGCCAGTGCGTCTTTAACTTCTTTGCGATCGTAAAACTTTAAACCACCGACAATATTGTAAGGGATATTATTATGTAGCAGCAGATCCTCGAAAGGACGAGATTGGGCATTAGTACGATATAAAATAGAAAAGTCTTTCCAGCCGATTTCAGGGTGATTTTTCTCAATTTGCTTCATTTGCTCGACGACAAACCGCGCTTCTTCCTGTTCTTCATCCCCTTTGTACAGATATATCTGTTCGCCGACTCCTCTAGTGGGTTTGAGGACTTTATCAATTCTTTGACTGTTATGGGAAATTAAATGATTAGCTGCCTGTAGAATATTCTCGCGAGAACGGTAGTTCTCTTCCAGCTTGATCATGGTGCGAGTATCTTCATCGGGCAAACCATCACCAAAATCTTTTTGGAAATCTAGCAGGATTGTATAATCAGCCAGACGGAAAGAATAGATCGACTGATCCGCATCTCCAACGACGAAAAGCGATCTCTTATTCCAATTCCATTCACTCTTGCGATCTTCTCCATTAGTTGCTAAAAGCCTAATTAAATCGTATTGAATACGGTTAGTATCCTGATATTCATCAACCAAAATATGCTGAAACTGGGTATGCCAATAACCTAAAATAGACTCATTCTGCTGAAATAGTTTTACAGGAGTCCAAATCAAGTCATCAAAGTCTAAAGCATTATTCGCAGCCAGACGAGATTGATACTCGTTGTAAATCTCTGAGATAACTCGCCCACGATAGCCAGATTCTTGCTTGGCATAGGCTTCTGGTGTTAAACCTTGGTTTTTGGCATTACTCACCGCATAGCGAATCTTACGCGGATCGAATTTCTTGTTATCTAGATTAAGTTCTTTGGTAACAATGTTCTTAAACAAACTCTGAACATCCGACTCATCAAAAATAGAAAAATTCCGTTTCCAAGTACGTCCTCGTTCATCCTGGTACTTATTAATATCAAAGCGCAGCAGCTTGGCAAATAGACTATGAAACGTACCTATCCACAGCTTTTTAGTCGTTCTCTTATATACCCTAGACTTTAACGCCTTTTGCTCGTACTCATTTAAAAACTCAAATCTTTGACCATGTTGTTCTAAAGCCAACTCCGTCGCAAAAATATATTCAATCCTTTCCCGCATTTCCCGTGCCGCTTTATTTGTAAAGGTAACTGCTAGGATATGTTCTGGATCTGCACTACGATCGCGAATTAGATTCGCAATACGATAGGTTAATGCTCTAGTTTTACCCGAACCCGCCCCTGCAACCACCAACATTGGACCACAATAATGTTCGACAGCGAGGCGTTGGGAAGGATTAAGATGGCTCAGAAAGTCAGTCATGATGCAAGGATGAAGGAGTGAAGTAGTTGATTTTACCTACGTTGTTTATGTTAGCAACTATTCCCCACCCGAATCTAGAAACTATTTTTTCTCTGTCGCTTTAGGCTTCTTTGATAGAGTCAAGCAACCAATAATTCTTCAGGATTATATTTAGTGCGATCGCAGTAGCAATTAAGAGGCGATCAAAAGGATCTCGATGATGCAGAAGAAGTTTATAAACGACGAATGCGTGATAATGTTTGACATCAATAGACGTAATCTTAAGATAAACCACTCATGGTGATGAAGTTAGATAGGGTTGTTCCCTTTGGGCGATCGCTTGATGAATATATTAAAATGTTCGATCTATCTCCTAACGATCTGCAAAAGTGTATTTTAGGGGTGGGTGATGGTCCAGCTAGCTTCAATGCAGAAGGTTCAGCCAAGGGATACAAAATAACTTCAATCGATCCGATTTATCAGTTTGATGGTGCGGAGATCGAGCAAAGATTTGATGCGGTAGTAGATAACATTATTAATCAAATAATTGCTACTCCTGATAATTGGGTATGGAGTTATCATAAAAATCCTCAAGATTTAAAAGCTAGAAGAATTAAAGCTTTGTCAACTTTTTTGGCGGACTATTCAAAAGGTAAACAAGAAGGTAGATATCAGACTCAAGAATTACCCCATTTAGATGTTGCCGAACAAACTTACGATTTAGCCTTATGTTCTCACTTTTTGTTTTTATATTCTGAACAATTAGATCGAGATTTTCATCTGGCTGCCATTCAAGAAATGCTGCGGGTTAGTAAAGAAGTAAGAATATTTCCTTTATTGACTTTGATGCAAGAAGTCTCGCCCTATCTAGATTTGATTATGAAGCAACTTAGCAATTTAGGCTATTTAGTGGCGATCGCCCAAGTACCCTATGAGTTGCAGCCAGGGGCAAACAAAATGTTAGTCATCAAACATGCTTGAGATAGATTGAATTGGATAGATCTTATTAAAAAGCTGATAGCCAGGATAAAGCTTTTTTATTGACTAGAGGAAGTTTTGAATTTTAGACCATCGCCTTGAGGAACAAGATCCTGTTCGAGATATGATTTGCAACCATTGTGTTCATCAGCTACGATCACTTTTGCCTGATGTCCGTCTTGCATTACTGAAGTGCGATCGCGATATTCGTAAGCGATAATGATTAAAAGATCTCCTGGCTGACAAAGTAAAGCTGCACCTCCATTAGGACAAATTCCGCCTTTTCCCGCTTCTCCTGCGATCGTATAGGTAGACCAACGTTTACCATTACCCAGGTTAATCACGTCTACTTCTTCTAAAGGCAAAATACCGACTCGATCCATTAAGTCTTGGTCAATAGTAATACTGCCGACATAATTTACATTAGCTTCGGTTACTGTTACACGGTGAAGCTTGGCGTGCATTAACTTAATCTGAGTCATCAATTTTCTTGGAGCTAACTATCTTCATCATAAACCCCTCAGGAATTTGATGCTCTAGCTCTTAATTTGATAATTGCTTTAATTGTCTGAAGGTATATAAAAAGTAATTAGTTTGCGTTGGCAATTAGTAATCATGAGATCGATTATTTGTAACTATTAAGCAGGTAGTTTTCAGGAATTTTGGGGAATACTCAATAGTGAAGTGTAATATCTCTAGCGGTGGTATTGCCAATAATTATGCAAAGGAAAGAAAAGATGGATGATAAATCTAACTTTCAGTCGCCTGAATGTACTGCATGGCTAAGGTTAGTTGTAGATCGATTACCACAAACAATTTTTTGGAAAGATCTTGATTCTAATTTCAAGGGATGCGATCGCTCTTTTGCAGAGGTAGCAGGACTCTCATCACCCCAAGAGATAGTCGGCAAGAGCGATTACGATCTTCCTTGGACAAAAGAAGAGGCAGATTGGTATCGAGAATGCGATCGCCGTGTCATGGATAGTAATACTCCTGAATACGGTATTTTGGAAACTCAGGTCAACGCCGAAGGTAAATTAACCTGGCTAGAAACCAACAAAATTCCCCTTCATGATTCGGAAGGTAAGGTAATTGGCATCTTAGGAACTTTTGAAGACGTTACAGTTAGACAAGAAGCAGAAGAAAAAGTCAAACAGTCTTTAAGAAAATTATCCGACTTTCAAGCAGCTTTAACTCGTTCGGCGATCGTTAGCATCATGGATACGGAGGGAGTTATTACTTATGCCAATGATTGTTTTTGTCGGTTATTTCAGTACTCATCCGCCGAATTAATTGGCAGCACTCATCAAGTTATTAGCTCTGGTTATCATTCCCCCGAATTTTGGCAACATCTATGGACAACCATTAGCAAAGGAGATATTTGGCAAGGAGAAATTTATGATCGCGCCAAAGATGGTCAGAATTATTGGGTAAACGCCACAATTATTCCTTCTTTAGACGAAAGTAATCAGCCAGTCCAATATTTAGAAATATTAGAAGATATTACCGAGCGCAAAAATGCCGAAAAAGAATTGGCATATCAGCTACAAAAAACCAATCTACTAAGTGAAATTACTCAAGCCATACGTCAAAGTTTAGATACTCAACAAATTTTCCAAACAGCAACTAAACAAATACGTCAATTTTTGGCAGTCGATCGAGTAGGAGTTTTTCAGCTGTGGGATGACTTCGATCCAGGAGAGGTACTAGATCGAGGCTTAGGTGAATTTGTGATTCAAGATATCGTTAGCGACGATAGTTCTATTTTGACCGATCGTCTACAAGAATGCTTTTTTGATACTTATTTGTCCGTCAAATATCAAAATGGGGAGGCATTAGTGATTTCTGATACCGACACGGCAGACTTGCGGGATAGTCATCAGGATATTTTGGCATTTTTAAACATTAAAGCTTATCTGGTTGTCCCTTTATTTCAAGGCAACAAGCTATGGGGTTTATTGTGTATCTATCAGTCGTTTGATCCTCGTCAATGGCAAAAATCTGAAATTGAGTTTATGCAGAAAATTGCTACTCAACTGGGGATTGCTCTACACCAAGCCAAACTGTTGGAGCAGGAAAAACAACAGCAATCTGTCACCTTTTTAATCTTATAGATGAAGTAAAAGCAGTAAGAGAAGTTCGAGGAAAAAAGAAGAGTTTCACAAAGACAGAAGCCTTATTATCAACAGGTTCGGGAAGAACAACCATAAGCGAGGTAGTAATAACTGCAAGTGAAAATACTTCAATAGAAATAGAACCCTATTCTAAAGAAAAATTGCAAAGCTTAATAGAGGATTTTGTTAATAGTTATTATACTGATGATAAGGAAGCAGACAATATTTCTACAGAACTAGAGAGAGCTGTCAGGAATATAACTAATTTAAAAAAGCGTACTATAAAGAA
>ENA-ORXT01004271-ORXT01004271.1-marine-metagenome-genome-assembly--contig:-NODE-4271-length-14960-cov-2.803736_pt1 | contig 14960 bp, 13 predicted proteins | sample MGYA00237868_ERZ511482 | MGnify/ENA metagenome assembly ERZ511482 | reverse complement strand
CCCGCCGCCAACGAGCCGCCCGCCCGCTAGTTGCACGCCACACGCCCGCCGCCAACATACCGCCCGCCTGCCACTCGTCCCCCACTTGCCAGCCGCCAACGAGCCGCCCGCCCGCCACATGCCCGCCACTTGCCCGCCGCCAACGAGCCGACCACCCGCCACTCGCCCGCCACACGCCCGCCACCAACCAGCTGCCCGCTCACCAATTGCCCGCCACTTGCCCGCAGCCAACGAGCTGCCCACTCGCAACTCTCCCCGCACTTGCCCGCCACCAACAAGCTGCCAGCCCGCCAGTTGCCCGCCACACGCCCGCCGCCAACAAGCGGCCAACTCGCTACTCGCCCCGCACATGCCAACCGCCAACGAGCCGCCCGCCCGCCACATGCCTGCCACTTGCCCGCAGCCAACGAACCGACCACCCGCCACTCGCCAGCCACACGCCCGCCACCAACACGCCCGCCACATGCCCGCCAGTTGCCGGCAGCAAACGAGCCGACCACCCGCCGCTCGCCCGCCACACGCCCGCCACAAACCCGCCCGCATGCGCCCAATACGCGACACCACCGCCTTCGGTGCTGACGCCTACGCCGTTGAACAATTGCAACGCAAACCACAGTCCAAGAACGATCCACGCGGGGATTGGAAAGATACGGATAAACACGACCAGAAATAGCAAGATGTCGATCTTTGCTTTGGGGAACAGCAGCAGATATCCCCCCATGACACCCGCGATAGCACCCGATGCGCCAACGGTTGGAATGAAAGAATTAGGGTCTGCGATAAACTGCGCCAAGCTGGCCGCAACACCCGTGACAACATAAAAGATCAAGAACGGGACATGCCCCATTTCGTCTTCCATGTTGTCGCCATAAATCCATAAAAATAGCATGTTACCCGCGATATGCATAAAGCCCGCGTGCAAGAAGATCGACGTGATCAATGACCCGTAATTCTGGCCCGCTCCGATTTGCGCAGGGATCATCGCGTATTTCGTGTACAGTTGATATGTCGCTTGATCCGTCTGGATAAACGCAAGCCCCCACAAATAGACCGCGACATTGATCGCAATCAAAGCATAGGTCACGTAGGGCGTGTTGCGGGACGGGTTGTGATCGCGAATTGGAAACATTGCGCGACGTTGCGGGAAGCGGGCGGTGGGGTCAAGCCTCGGTCTACTGCGCCACCTCTGCCAAAAGTGCGGCGTTCCCACCAGCCGCAGTTGTATCAATGCAAACATGGCGTTCATGCACAACATGTCCCGCGTCCGGTTTGCCGGTGATCAAAGCAAGGATCGGCCCTGTACGTTGGGCAAGTGCTTGGGCAAAACTGCGACCCGTGTCCGTATCACCCCACCAGATCGCACCCGAGATATCGGGCATGTCGATCAATGCTTGCGCGGGTAGTGCGTCTGCATGCGCAGTTGCTTTGCCGCCAAGCGCTGTCACGGCTGCGACCTGCGCTGCGACATCTGCCGCACTTGGGCCCAGACATAAGACAGGGGTGCGGGCATGCGTGCTAAGGCGGTTTGATTCACCCGTCGGACCGGGCAAATCAAGCGTGCTTGGGATGTTGGATACCTCTGTTTGATGACGGTAGCGGTCCAGATACCGCGGACCACCTGCCTTGGGGCCAGTGCCAGAAAGCCCCTCGCCACCAAAGGGTTGGCTGCCGACGACGGCACCGATCTGGTCACGGTTAACATAGATGTTGCCTGCTTTGATCGTGGTCACAAGCTGCTCGACACGGTCATCAATCCGCGTATGCAGTCCGAAGGTCAGGCCGTAGCCTGTCGCATTAATCTCGGCGACAACCTTATCTAAGTCGGCGGCTGCAAAGGTCGCGACATGCAAGACGGGTCCGAATACTTCGCGGGTCATCTCTTTGATGCTGTTCACTTTTATAATGGTCGGGGCGATGAATGTGCCAGTGTCTGGCGCGCTAATCTTATGCAACACACGCCCGTCGGTTTGGGCTGCGTTGATATAGTCATTGATCGTCGTGTGCGCGAGTGTGTCGATCACAGGCCCAACATCTGTAGAAAGCGCCCACGGGTCACCGACGGTTAGTGCGTCCATCGCGCCTTTGAGCATCTTTAGCAATTTCTCCGCGACATCCTCTTGGACATACAAACAGCGTAGCGCTGAACAGCGTTGTCCGGCAGACCGAAACGCCCCGTTGATGATGTCACGGACAGCATGTTCGGGCAGGGCGGTGCTGTCGACAATCATAGCATTCAAGCCGCCTGTTTCCGCAATCAAGGGGGTTCCGGGCGCGCAATGATCGGCCATGGCGGCGTTGATCTTCATTGCGGTTGCGGTTGATCCGGTAAAGGCCACGCCATTTACGCGCGCATCAGATGTTAATGCAGCACCGACCATCCCGTCGCCGGGCAACAGTTGGACCGCGGACGCAGGGATACCTGCGGCGTGCATCAACTTGACTGCATAATGTGCAATAAGCGGGGTTTGTTCGGCTGGTTTGGCAAGAACCGCGTTGCCCGTCGCCAAGGCGGCAGCAATTTGCCCACTAAAGATCGCAAGCGGGAAGTTCCAAGGGCTGATACAGGTCCAAACGCCGCGCGGTGTCGCCTTGGTCGGCAATTCGGCCTGAGCCGCGTAATAGCGCAAGAAATCAACAGCTTCGCGCAATTCGGCAATAGCATCTGGCAGCGCTTTGCCAGCCTCGCGTGTCAGGATGGTAAATATTTCTGCCGCGTTCGCTTCGTATGCGTCAGCGGTCGCACGCAATGCCGCGGCGCGCGTTGCGACGGGTGCATCCCATGGCATCGATCTGTTCAAAGCCGTCGCGATATTATCTGAGGTCGCTGCAACAACGCTGCCGACTGTATCATCAGGCCGCGCTGGGTTGATCACTTGCGTTGCGTCACGGCTTTTACTGCGTCCCGCGATCAAGGGGACCGCGTGCCACTGACTATCCATCATCCGCGCGCGTTGATGTGCGATTTGGTCAAGTGTCGGCTGGTGCGTGACATCAAACCCCATAGAATTGACGCGTTCAGGTGCGAAAAGTGCAGGTCCCTTTGGCAGGTCCGGCATTTGCCCCACGCTATCAAACGGGTCAGCAGCAACCACTTCGGCAGGCACGTCCTCGTCCACGATCTGGTTCACAAAGCTGGAATTGGCGCCGTTTTCCAGTAATCGTCGCACAAGATATGCCAACAGGTCTTCATGCGCGCCAACAGGGGCGTAGATGCGGCAATGCGTTTTGTTTGCGGCAAGAACAATCTTGTGCAGCGCTTCGCCCATGCCGTGCAGCCGTTGAAATTCATAATCGTCAGCCGTCTTGCCCATCGTTTGCGCCAGATCAAGCACCGCCGCCACCGTATGCGCGTTATGCGTGGCGAACTGCGGATAGATCCGGTCGGTCAGCGACAAAAGCTTGCGCGCGTTTGCGATGTAGCTGATGTCGGTGTGCTGTTTGGCGGTGAACACGGGAAAGCCCGTCAACCCCTCGACCTGCGCGCGCTTTATCTCGGCGTCCCAATAGGCACCTTTGACCAGCCGCACCATGATTTTGCGATCAAGGCTTTCAGCCATTGTGTGCAGATGATCAATCGTCAGCCCTGCACGTTGCCCGTAGGCCTGTACGACAACACCAAAACCGTCCCATCCTGCCAGCGCAGGTTCCGCAAGAATGGCCCCGATTACATCAAGCGAAAGTGCAAGCCTGTCAGCCTCTTCTGCGTCGATGTTAAACCCCATGCCAGCAGATTTCGCCAGCAAGGCAAGCGCGCGGGCGCGCGGCACCAGCTGCGTCATCACAGCATCTTTCTGGGCGGCTTCGTAACGCGGGTGCAGCGCAGACAGCTTGATCGATATGCCGGGGTTTTGCGCGACGGACCCATGTGTGCAGTGCTGGGCAATCGCACTGATCGCGCGGCTATACGCAAGGTGATACCCCTTGGCATCGGCATCTGTCCGTGCAGCTTCGCCCAGCATGTCATAGCTGTATGTGAAACCTTTGGCCTGCATTCCTTCTGCGCGCTTCATCGCCTTGGTGATATCTTCGCCCAGCACAAACTGACGGCCCATTTCACGCATTGCGCGTGCGACGGCTTTACGGATCACAGGTTCGCCCAAACGCTTCATCGCGCCACGCAACGCGCCGGTCAAACCAGGCTTTTCGTCGTCCAATACGCGACCTGTCAGCATGAGTGCCCATGTAGACGCGTTGACCAAAGATGACGTCGAATGCCCAAGGTGCTTGCCCCAGTTGGACGGCGCAATCTTGTCTTCGATCAACTCGTCCATGGTGTCGGCATCAGGCACACGCAACAACGCCTCGGCCAAGCACATTAGGGCGATACCTTCATCTGTGGACAGGCCGTATTCGGCGAGGAATACTTCCATCAAGCCAGGGTCACTTGCGTTACGGATTTGGGTGACAAGGTCGGTTGCGCTGGCTTTGATCCGGCTGCGGTCTTCTTGCGATAACTGGGACGCAGACGTCAGTTCCGCCACGACGGACATTTCGTCAGCGTAAATCATGTGGTCAATCTGGTCACGTTGTGCTGCAAGTTTGGACATTTCCGACTCTCCCCTATTGATGGCCTATGATACCCCGTTGATCTGAATATATTTACCTGCTATTTGTGTGGTCATGGTAAGATTGATCTGTTGATTGGGTATTTCATGGTCGTTTCGTCTTTTGAGCTTGATAGCTTTGATCGCAAGATTCTTGACGTGCTGGCCGTGGAGGGCCGGATCAGTGTCACCGCATTGGCGCAACGGATCGGTCTGTCCAAGTCGCCGACCCAAGCGCGCGTCAAGCGGTTAGAGGACAGCGGCGTCATCCGTGGATACCGCGCGCTTTACGATCCCATCATGCTGGGGCGTGATCACGTGGCCTTTGTCGAAGTCAAATTATCCGACACACGCGAAACTGCCTTAGCGGCGTTTAATACTGCCGTCCTAAAAGTCCCGCAGATCGAACAATGCCATTTAATCGCGGGTGCGTTTGATTATCTACTCAAGGTGCGTACCGACGGGATGACCGGTTACCGCGCTATTCTTGCAGAAAAAATCTCGACCTTGCCGCATGTGTCCAGCACATCAACTTACGTGGCGATGCAGGCTGTAAAGGAAGAGGGCGTGCAACCCGTCAATCCGACCACATAACCGTGACTTGACGTAGCGGGCGATTGGCACAAGTCTGTTGATATGAAATGGATGTTGCCTTTTGCTTTGATCGCTGGCCCCGCTTTTGCTGAAACCTGTCCTACGGCGCAGGATCACTCTGTCAGGCTGGCAGAGATCGTCGTCGCACTTCAGGCATCACGCGGCGCGGGCGACGCGCGTATCCTAAGCGACGAGCTTTGGACCTTGTGGACTGATGCACCCGACGCGCGTGCGCAAGCACTACTTGACGCCGGGATGAGCAAGCGGTCGACGTTTGATCTGGCCGGATCGCGTGACGCGCTTGACGAACTGATCGCTTATTGCCCCGACTACGCTGAAGGGTACAACCAACGCGCGTTCTCGAACTACTTGCAGCAAAATTTTGATGAAGCATTGGTCGATTTGGACCGCGCGATTGCAATCATTCCAAACCACATTGCCGCTATTTCTGGGCGCGGCTTGACGCTGATGGGGCTTGGTCGTCAGGACGAAGCTCAAGAGGCGCTGCGATTTGCGCTGACCCTGAACCCTTGGTTGTCAGAGCGATCTTTGATTATTGAACCTCTTGGCACCGACATCTGACTTGCCCCTTACATTTTGACCACGTAACAAGGCGCTGTGCCCGCGTGGTGGAATGGTAGACATCGGAGACTTAAAATCTCTTGGCCGTAAGGCCGTGCCGGTTCGAGTCCGGCCGCGGGCACCACCAGACATTTCTTGATCCTTTCGCACTCAACCGGAGTCTCAGATGACTAAACTTACATTCCTTGGCCTTGGTGTAATGGGCTACCCGATGGCAGGTCATTTGCAGGCCGCAGGTCACGACGTGACAGTTTACAACCGCACCACGGCCAAGGCTGACGCGTGGGTCGCTGAACATGGCGGTGCGATGGCTAAAACACCGCGCGAGGCCGCAAAGGGCGCCGAAATTGTGCTGGCATGTGTCGGCAACGACGACGATTTGCGCAGCGTGTGCCTTGGGGCCGACGGCGCGTTTTCGGCGATGGATGCAGGGTCTTTGTTTGTTGATCACACGACAGTTTCCGCCGCTGTAACGGCTGAACTTTACGCAACCGCCAAAGACATGAACGTCGGTTTTGTTGACGCGCCTGTATCAGGCGGTCAGGCGGGGGCCGAAAACGGCCAGCTGTCGATCATGTGTGGCGGTGACCAAGCCGATTATGACCGCGCCGAGACAGTGATCGGGACCTATTCAAAGCTGTGCCGCCGGATCGGCGACAGCGGTGCGGGTCAAATGACCAAGATGTGCAACCAGATCGCGATTGCGGGCTTGGTCCAAGGGCTGTCAGAGGCGCTCCACTTTGCACAAAAAGCAGGGCTTGATGGCCGCGCTGTTGTCGAGGTGATCAGCCAAGGTGCCGCCGGATCATGGCAAATGTCCAACCGCTACGAGACGATGCTGGATGACCACTTTGACCACGGTTTTGCTGTTGATTGGATGCGCAAAGATCTTGGGATTTGCTTGGACACCGCAAACGAAAACGGCGCGAGCCTGCCTGTCACAGCGCTCGTCGATCAGTTCTATAAAGACGTGCAGAAATTGGGCGGTGGCCGCTGGGATACGTCGTCACTGCTCAAGCGATTGCAGGACTAGTCGCGGGTTCCGGCGAATTTTACTTCCCATTCCTCGCGTTCTTCGTCGGTCAGCTTGCGGAACAAGTTTTCCGGCACCGCGAACGCGTGACCTGCGGGCAGGGCGGACAGGGCTGCACCCATGTCGGTCGGCCATTCCAAGTCCAGCGTGTTCATCGCGGACAGCATCGTTGCAGCAGCTGTTGGGATAAATGACGCGGAGAGGATTGCGTAAAGCCGGATCAGGTTCAACCCAAGACGAACCTGCATCGCAGCTTGTGCTTCGTCGGTCTTAATCGTTGTCCACGGGGCCGCCGCCTGAAGATATTCGTTGCCCGCAACCCAGATCGCGCGCAATTCCGCGGCAGACTTGCGGACTTCCATTGCGTCCATGTGCCCCTCAAAGGCTTTTAATTTGCCTTGAAGATCAGCGATCAGCGCGTTTTCCAGCGGGCCATATTCACCACCCTCAGGCACAGCCTCGCCAAATTTGGACCGGCAGAACTTTGTGATCCGGCTGACAAAGTTTCCCAGCACGTCCGACAAATCCTTGTTGGTATCAGCCTGAAATGCATCCCACGTAAATTCCGCGTCAGAGCTTTCTGGCGCGTGGCTTAACAACCACCAGCGCCAGTAGTCAGCGGGCAATAATTCCAACGCTTGGTCCATAAACACGCCGCGCCCGCGCGATGTGCTGAATTGGCCACCGTCATAGTTGAGGTAGTTGAACGACTTGATGTAATCGACCAGCTTCCACGGTTCTTGCGTGCCCTTGATCGTCGCAGGGAAGCTAAGTGTATGAAACGGCACATTATCTTTGCCCATGAATTGCGTATAAGTCACGTCATCAGCGCCTTGGTCCGTCCGCCACCAGCGCGCCCAATCGCTGCCTTTGCCAGCGGCTTGCCATTCTTGTGCGCAGGCGATGTATTCGATCGGCGCATCAAACCAGACGTAGAAGACTTTGCCTTCCATGCCGGGCCAGTCACGGTCCCCGTTCTTGACTGGAATACCCCAATCAAGATCACGCGTGATACCGCGGTCTTGCAAGCCGTCACCATCCGTCAGCCATTTCTTGGCGATAGACGTGGTCAGGATCGGCCAGTCTTTCTTGCTGTCGATCCACGCCGCAAGGTCGTCTTTCAATTGCGACTGGCATAGATACAGGTGCTTGGTCTCGCGCACCTCAAGGTCTGTGGACCCCGAAATCGTTGAATGCGCGTCAATCAGATCGGTCGGGTCCAACTGCTTGGTGCAATTATCGCACTGGTCGCCACGCGCACTCTCGAAACCGCAATTGGGGCAGGTGCCTTCGATATAGCGATCCGGCAAGAAGCGCCCGTCGGCAACAGAATAAACCATTTCGTCGGTGACTTCGCGGATCAGGCCCATTTCTAGCAGCCGCCCTGCAAAGGCTTGGGTCAATGCGTGGTTTTGCGGGGATGAGGACCGACCAAAGTGGTCAAAGGACAACCCGAAACCATCAGCGATTTTTGCCTGAACCGCGTGCATTTCAGCGCAATATTCAGCAACGGGTTTGCCTGCTTTGGCCGCAGCAAGTTCGGCTGGTGTGCCGTGTTCGTCGGTGGCACACAAAAACAAGACCTCGTGCCCGCGTTGGCGCAAGTAGCGCGCGTATAAATCTGCAGGTAGCTGGCTGCCGATCAAATTTCCAAGGTGCTTGATACCGTTAATGTAGGGAATAGCAGAGGTGATAAGGTGGCGCGCCATGGGATCAGTCCTGTTAGGTTGGCGCTGTTCTAGCGGTCTGGCGGGGCAGATGAAAGATGTGAAGCGGGTCTATTCGTTTTGATGTGCCGCGTCGTACAAAGCTTCATCCAAGGGACGCCAGTTTTTAGTCGCGCCGCAAATGTCGTAATTGACAACAACCGCGTACCCGTTTGCGTATTGCGCAAAATAGCTACCGTTGTCAGCAAAGCCAAAATTGCAAATTGCGCCTGTGTGCCAGAAAGTACTGCGTCCGCGTTTGTGACTGAAGAACGTGCCAAGCCCGTAACTGATTTTGTGCGTCAAAGGCAGGTTTGGAAATGCTGTCGGCGTTTTCGCAATCTGGGTGTCCGCACCAAAATTCTGCATCACAAAGCCCAGATAGTCTTCAGCCGATGCTTCCCACCCGCCAAAGGCTGCAAAACGAACCCATTCAGGATTAAAGCCAACGCTGCTGCGGTTTTGCGGCGGGAATACGCGATCACGGCATGCTGTGACGTTGTCTGTTTGGGTCAGCGCGTCCAGTAAAGACCCCAATAAGGCGTAGTTGCCGTTGTTGTAATAGTAGTCTCCGAACGTGCCAGTGCGCGCGTTCGGGGCCACAGCATAGCGCGCAAACCGGCTGTTGTTTGGTGTCTCTTTGTTGCGGTGAAACAGAAACGTACCTTGGGTCGTGTCCGGTGATAAACCGCTGCTCATGGTGAAGAGGGCGTTCAGGGGGATTTCTGACACGTCTGGTGGAATCGTAATGCCCTCGCGCGCGAAATGTTGCGCAATATCACCAAGCGTCTGATCGACTGTAATGCCGTTTTCACGCAAGACCTGTAACAAGCAGGTCGCGGTGATGGCCTTGGACAAGGATGCCAATGCGTAAGGTTCGGAAGGGCTGCGGCCGTGTCCTGCGCTAGCGATAATCTGCCCCCGATAACCAACGGCGATTGAAGTGGCTGGTATTGCGCGCGCTGTCGCCCAATCTTGCCAAGCCGTGACCATCGCCTGCGCTTTTTGCGCATCTTGCGCCTGCGCTGTCGGCGCGAGGGCGATCAGGGCCACGGCTGCAAGATATTTGAATTTCATGGGTTAAGACTGTGCATTGTTTAGAGGGAAATCAACCCATTGCACCCGACTGTTACAACGCTAAGTTGGCTGTAACGCGTTAGGGAATTGAATATGAAAATGATGAAGCTGGGTCGAAGTGATATCGCGGTATCAGATTGGTGCCTTGGCACGATGACCTTTGGCAACCAAACTCCTCAACTGGACGCGCATCGCCAAATTGATATGGCGGTTGCTGCGGGAATCAATTTTTTGGACACAGCGGAAATGTATCCGGTCAATCCAATCAAAAAGGAAACCGTTGGGAATTCGGAACGTGTCGTCGGCGAATGGATCAAGGCGACGGGCCGTCGCGACGAGATTGTCATCGCGACCAAAGTGTCAGGGGATAACCCGGGCTGGGTCCGTGATGGCAAAGGGTACGATGGCGCAGTTATTCGAGAGGCGATTGATCAATCTTTGCAGCGTTTACAAACAGATGTGATTGATTTGTATCAGATGCACTGGCCGATGCGGGGGTCTTATATGTTCCGTCAAAACTGGACCTATGATCCGTCGCACCAGAACCGTCAGCAAACGATGGATCATATGCTGGATGTCTTGCAGGCCTTGGATGACGCCGTCAAAGCAGGCAAAATTCGCGCGATCGGCATGTCGAATGAAAGCGCGTGGGGTATGACCAAATGGTGCGACGTGGCCGAGGCAAATGGCTTGCCGCGTATGGCGTCTGTGCAAAATGAGTATTCTTTGATGTGCCGCATGTACGATACCGACATGGCCGAGATGGCGGTAAACGAAGACGTGACGCTATTATCGTTTTCGCCGCTTGCGTGTGGGATGCTGACAGGCAAATACCAAAACGGCGTCGTGCCAAGCGGGAGCCGTATGTCTATCGGGCCAGATCTGGGTGGCAGAATGACGCCACGGACATTACCGACGGTTCAAGCTTATTTGGATTTGGCTGCGAAGTATGATCTTGATCCCGCCCACATGGCGATGGCTTGGCAAGGGACGCGTCCGTTTGCGGTATCTGCTATTTTTGGCGCGACATCGTCGGACCAACTGACGCATTTACTTGCAGGGCGCGACGTGGCGCTTTCATCTGAATTAGTGGCGGAGATAGACGAGACGCACCGCGCAAATCCGATGCCCTATTAAAAGGAGCGCTGCCGCGCACGCGATTTTTTGCCCTGCGGGGCTGTGCCTCCGGCGGAGGTATTTTTGAACAAAAGAAGGGCGTATGATGCCGCTTGAGATGAACCGTGACGTCTTCATTACGTGTGCTGTAACCGGATCAGGTAGCACCCAGGATCGCAGTCCGCATGTGCCGCGCAGCCCAAAGCAAATTGCTGAGAGTGCGATTGATGCAGCGAAAGCTGGGGCCGCTGTGGTGCACTGTCATGTCCGAGACCCTGAAACAGGCGCGCCATCACGCGATTTGGCGTTGTACCGCGAGTTGACGGACCGTGTGCGCGAAGCTGATGTTGATGTTGTGCTAAACCTGACGGCGGGAATGGGTGGCGATATTGTTTTTGGGGGAACCGAGGCGCCATTTCCGACGGTTGCCGGCACTGACATGGTCGGTGCGACAGAGCGGGTAGCGCACATTGCTGCGTGTTTGCCAGAAATATGTACGTTGGATTGCGGCACGATGAATTTTGCCGAAGCGGATTATGTGATGACGAATACGCCAGGTATGTTGACCGCCATGGGTCAAATGATGACCAAGCTTGGGGTGAAGCCCGAAATTGAAGCGTTTGATACAGGTCATCTTTGGTATGCAAAGCAACTTGTAAAGGACGGGGTGCTGGATAGCCCTGCGTTGGTGCAACTGTGTATGGGAGTGCCTTGGGGCGCACCTGATGATCTGAATACCTTTATGGCGATGGTAAATAATGTGCCTGATGATTGGACATTTTCAGCTTTTGGTCTGGGGCGAAGTCAAATGCCTTATGTCGCAGCCTCTGTTCTGGCGGGCGGGAACGTACGCGTCGGTCTTGAAGACAATCTGATGCTGGACCGTGGTGTTATGGCCACAAATGCGCAGTTGGTCGAAAGGGCGGTCGGGATTGTTGAAAGTCTTGGCGCAAACATCGTCGGACCCGCAGATGTTCGCAAATCGCTGGGTTTGACCAAGCAGGCTGCAACATGAGGGCGATTTGCGCGTTAGTGTTGCTTGCAGGTTGCAGTGCGCCGCTACCCAATGAGCAAACTGGTAATTTGTTCGAAGTTTACCGTGATACAGATGTTCCGATTGCGTCAATCGCCTTGTTTGATCCTGCGCGTTATGTCGGGACGTGGTATGAAGTTGCGCGATATCCGGTGGTCTTTGAACGCGGATGTGTAGGTGTGACGGCAGAATACCAAGCTATTGATAATGATACTATTTCTGTTCTGAACACATGTCGAAATCCTGATGGCAGCATCAAGTCCCAGATTTCGGGCGAGGCCGAAATCGTCGGCCCTGCGCGGCTAAAAGTGCGTTTTCCGTCTGTGCCTTTTGGGGCGGCGGATTATTGGGTTTTGTGGGTTGATGAAGGCTACAGAACGGCTGTTGTTGGTGCGCCGAACGGAAGATCTGGCTGGATTTTAAACAGAGAGCCGGAAATTCCTGATGATCGATTGCAAGCAGCACGAGACGTATTGGATTTTAACGGTTATGATCTGGAACGACTGATGGAGGTTCCGCAATGAAACGATTTATGTTGGTGCCGCTCATAGGCCTCATTGGCTGTGACGCGGCAATGATGACAGGCGCGTCGGGCGCGCTTGGCGCAAGTGAACCGCGCGCTGAATTTCTCGTCGTCGGAAATCGTATGTCATTCGAGCAATGCCGTGCGCGGGGTGGCTTGATCATTCGGGATCGGGGCAACCCAATGGTGATGTGCGACCCAAGTGTGCTGGGCAAGGTGGTACCGCCTGACGAGTTTGATCACCCTGAAAGCCAAGCCGCCGCCGCAGCAGTGCAAGGCTAAGACCAACTTCGGAGAACAAGAATGACGCAAACGGCGGCCATTATTGGCGGTGGCGTAATTGGTGGTGGCTGGGCTGCGCGCTTTTTGCTGATGGGGTGGAACGTACGTGTGTTCGATCCTGATCCGGATGCGCAGCGCAAAATTGGCGAAGTGCTAGGAAACGCACGGCGGTCGTTGCCTGGGCTATCTGATGTGGATTTGCCGGCTGAAGGTACGCTGAGTTTCCATAACCAGATGTCCGACGCTGTAAAAGGTGCGGTCTGGATTCAAGAAAGCGTGCCAGAGCGATTAGAGCTCAAGCGCAAAGTCTATCAAACATTGCAGGAACATTGTGATCCGGCGGCTGTGATCGGGTCGTCGACCAGTGGGTTTAAACCGTCCGAGCTTCAAGGCTGTGCAACGCGGCCAGACCAGATCATCGTGACGCACCCGTTTAACCCTGTTTATCTTTTGCCGCTGGTAGAGCTTGTTGCAACTGACCAAAACACACCGGAACACATTGATACTGCTGCTAAAATTCTGACAGACATTGGCATGTACCCGTTGCGTGTCCGTGCTGAAATAGACGCGCATATTGCGGACAGGTTTCTTGAAGCTGTTTGGCGAGAAGCGCTTTGGCTGATCAAGGACGGAATTGCGACCACCCAAGAAATTGACGATGCAATCCGTTACGGATTTGGTTTGCGATGGGCACAGATGGGTTTGTTCGAGACTTACCGTATCGCTGGTGGTGAAGCGGGTATGCGGCACTTTATTGAACAATTTGGTCCGTGCCTATCGTGGCCATGGACCAAGCTGATGGACGTGCCGGACCTGACAGACGCGCTGATTGACAAGATTGCCGACCAATCAGACGCGCAATCAGGGGGGATGACCATTCGTGAATTGGAACGGACCCGTGACAACAATCTGGTGACAATTCTGCGTGGGTTAAAGGCGCAGGACTTTGGTGCTGGTAAGCTGTTGAACGCACAAGACGTGCGTGTCAGCTCTTTGCCGCAAGTGCTTGATGATGTTGCAGATTTGGCGATTCCGATCGTGACTGTGAAACGCGCTGTCCCGCTTGATTGGACCGACTATAACGGCCATATGAACGAGGCGCGGTATTTGCAGGCGTTTGGTGACGCGACCGACAAATTTATGGATTTGATCGGGTGTAATGCGGATTATATCGCAGGTGGCCTGAGCTTCTTTACCGCTGAAACGCACATCCGGCATATTGACGAGGTTCAGGCTGGCACCCGCATCAAGATCACGACGCAAGTCCTTTTGGCGCAGGGGAAAAAGCTACAGCTGTTTCATAGCATGTTTGATGGCGACAGGTTGCTTGCGACGGGCGAACATATGTTGATCCATGTCAGTCTGGAAACGCGCAAAACCTGCGATCCTGACCCACATGTTGCAAAGCAGATGGCGCGTGTAGCTGCACCGCACGCGCATTTACCAAGACCCGACGGGGCTGGCGCGGCCGTTGGTGTCCGGTGAGCAAAGTCCTGATCACAGCAGGGGGCGCAGGTATCGGGCGTGCAATGGCACAAGGGTTCAATGCGGCTGGTCACGATGTCTGGGTCACTGATGTTGATCCAAGCGCGCTGAATGGCATGCCATGGCGCGGGTCGCATGTTGATGCCTCTGCCGAGAAGCAAGTCGCTGATTTATTCAAAGAAATCAAATCGGAATGGGGCGTTCTTGATGTGTTATGTGCGAATGCAGGGATCGCTGGTCCAACGGCTTTAGTCGAAGATGTGACGCTATCCGATTGGCAGTCATGCGTCTCGGTTAATCTGGAAGGCGCGTTTCTTGCGGCCAAATATGCAGCACCCTTGATGAAATCACAGCAATCAGGTGCGATGATTTTTACATCATCAACGGCAGGCATTTATGGTTATCCGAACAGAGCACCTTATGCGGCGGCAAAATGGGGCATCATAGGATTGATGAAAACGCTTGCGATGGAACTGGGTCCGTTTGGCATACGCGCAAATGCGATCTGTCCAGGCGCGGTCGAAGGCCCACGCATGGAAGGTGTGCTTGCGCGGGAAGCTGCCGCAAAAGGTATGTCACGCGATGACGTTTACGCAGGTTATGCTGCGGGAACATCCATGCGAACCTTCGTGTCAGCGCAAGATATTGCTGATATGGCGGTCTTTCTTGGGTCAGAGGGCGCGCGCCGTGTGTCAGGTCAAGTGATCGCTGTCGACGGGCATACCGAAAATCCTGATCCTAAACCTTAGCCTTCGCTATGGAACCTTGGATCCTGATCACACTTATGGCCGCAACCGCGCAATCCGTGCGGTTCATGCTTCAAAAGCACCTAAAGTCGACAAAGCTTTCCACAGCGGGGGCCACGTTTGCGCGGTTTATTTATTCAGCGCCGATGATTGCAGTGATCGCGATGTCTTACGCGCGGCTTTCTGGGCAAGGGTTGCCTGATATACCTGCCTCGTTCTGGCCGTACGCTATTGCCGGT
>ENA-ORXT01004270-ORXT01004270.1-marine-metagenome-genome-assembly--contig:-NODE-4270-length-14960-cov-13.755358_pt1 | contig 14960 bp, 19 predicted proteins | sample MGYA00237868_ERZ511482 | MGnify/ENA metagenome assembly ERZ511482 | reverse complement strand
AAATCAACATCAGCTCCTCTTTTTTTCTGCACTTCTGGCAAGGAGACAGTAGAAAATCTCAAGATCTCGCGTGGGCAGCTTGGTCCGTGCCAAGAAAATCTGATCCAGCGGCAACAAACAGTGAGTTCTGCTGGATGCAAGGTCCTGGCATCGATTGCGGGCTTTCTATTGGCTTTGGTACCTTCTTACTGTCGTTTTAGACCAATAGAGTGCTTTTATTCACAGTCAGTCTCTGTCTCTGTCCCCCTGGACAAAATTGGAGATCAGCAATACCCCACGCCGCCTGCCCCCGTGCAGTGATATGTGAGTCCTTCAGAAAACGCGCATGTCTCATTTTTGGGACACGCACCATATCGGCACTTTTGCCCGGAATCTGAACTGCTGTGCAGGAAATCATCCGGGTCGTGGCTCACGCGGCCACTTTTCCAGATCTGCAAGCAGTTTGCAACACGGCATTGCAGAGGATTCGCAGATCTGTAAGGTACATGGTCTAAGCTCGACTGCGCTGACGGAACGCAGGGCCGGGGAGGTGCCCCCTTCGCCACCGACAGCAGAGGAGCCCTCCGTCGCCCGCCCGGCCGCGGCGGCGGCCGCCACCACCGTCTCCGCCGCCGCCTCTTTCCCGCCGCGTGGCCGCGTCGGCCGCCGCATCATCGGTAATATAGGCAACCCGAACGCCAGCGGAACGAGGCTGAACAGTCCCAACGGACGAACACAGACGGACTGCGATTGCGCGAAAGTATGCCAAACAGGCAGCGAACTGGAACCCCCCGTGTTCGCTCAGGAAGATTTTACCGGAAGAGAGCCCCCTGCAACGCACAGGGCAGTTGACCAGTCACAACAGCACAGCTCGACAGATTATTGCGTCGTGGATCGACCAGGTCTTCCCCCAACGGCCGCGAGATGAGTTGGGCCTTGGTGTTCTCGCGGACCCTCCCTGAGCGCACGTCTGTGGGCGGCGGCTGGTTAGTACCCGACACTTCGCGGGCAGCCATATGCACGAGGCCTCTACTTGCTAGCACGGCGCGATATGTCAGCTGAGTGGAGACCGCTGAGGGGTGAGGGCGAGGTCGGAGGCGCTCCATCAGAGCTTGATGTCTACTTTAACGCTAGCAGGGAATTGCTCACCGCGGCAGCGCGGTTTACGGCATCCACAAGCCCTGTTAGCAGCCTGGGCGACGTCCCGATCTCGTTGTAGTCGGGCAGCCCCTTGGACGTCCGATTCACCGCTCCCAACTCGTCGCATGGTAAGGCTAAGTGAGAGCTAAGTCAGCCGATTGGCTTCTAGAGGTGGGGCTACATCGTACCATCCGACCAGGTTGGAGCTAAGTTAGCCGATTGCTTCCCAGAGGTGGGGCTACACCTGTACTAGTGTGCACCAAACCATGGAGTCCGCTCCTTAAGGGTATAGAGTACAGCCAAAGGAGTATTTTGAAGGTGAGGAATCCTCGGAGGACGGGGCCACACGACCGGGCGGGCGGTGCCTGTGTGTGCAGTGGGTTACGCCACCACCGTTGGCCCCACACCTTTGACGGTGACGGCAGGGGCGTCTTCTCTCCTGCCTTCCCCCACCATCCCTCCTGGCCGGAACGGCGCCTCTCCCGAGCTTGCTGCTGTGTGTCGCTTCCGCGCCCCCACGACCATGCTCAGTCTCCTTGCCTTCGTCTCCAGGTTCCGCTGTCATGTGTGTCGCCCGCTCCCCGCCCCGCTCTCCGCATCGCTGCACTGTCCCGCCGCCCACCTTCGCCACCGCCCCGCCCCCGCGGGCCAGAGTGTGTGTCGCCCCCTGGCCGTAGTCCCGCCCGAAGCCACTCACTAGAAGTCGCGACGGCATGGATATCCCCGTGCAGTTCAGTATCGACAGGGGGGCGCACGCTGACGGAGGAGCAGGTCCACTGGGCGGCGACGCTAAGCTGGCTGGACATGTGCACTTGGCAACTTTCCAAATGATAGGGGATATGGGCCGGTAGCTGTGAAAGAGTAGGTCCTGCGCCTCACTCCCCCTGTCAACACGCACCCACGCACCCCCACCCCCCACTCCTCCCGTCAACAAGCACCCGCGCACCCCCGCGCCCGCACGCTCGTGCCCCCCCCGCCCCAATCAAAGTGCGCAGCGTACGCTCCATTGGGTCAATGTTCCTTCAGCTTCGCAGAGGTCCACGGGTAGTGCGAGTTGACAAAGAAGCGCTCCAGCTCACGCTCCCTACGAGTATCTGGACTGTTGGCAGGCGTCGCAAAGAGGCCGCGGCGCGCGCAAAGAGGCACAAAGTCGGGCTCTATCTGCTCCAGTCGCAGAACATTCTCAATCGCCACGTCCACAAGCACGGGAAACCCAGTGGAGGCGTCGAGCTCCCATCGCAGCCTCGTGTCGCCATACCGTGTCCGCACACATGCTGGGTCCTTCTCCTCCACCAGCAGCCGCTGCACTATAATCCCGCTGCGGGGCGTATTGTCGACGCCGTCGTACGCCAGAATAGCGAGGCCGTAAAAGAAGCCACCCGGCGCCACCGCGTCCCGACAGCGCACGAAGTCGTAGTACGGCTTTCCAAAGTTGGATGGGTCAGCTCGCACCCGCAGGTACTCAGAGGGAGCGCCCCACTCGTAGACGGCGGGAAACAGCAACGAGTTTTGAACAGCCACCGACGAGTCCTCGGTCACGTGCAACGCCGCCGCCAATCTCGACAACCGGCCACCGGCGGTGCGGGCCAGCGTCGTTACCGGAACGCGCCGCCCCCGCACACGAACAGTCGGCGTGTCCGCACCCGCTGCCAATCGCTCCTCGTCCTCTGCTGGGGACGCCCCGACGGCCCGCTTGCGCTTTCGCCGGCGTGTCCCGCCCACCGGCACCTCCAACGGCTCAGGAGCGTCGGCGAGAATGGCCGAGAGCGTCTGCTCGTGTCGCATCATCTGCACAGTGAATGTGTTGACATACTTGTTCGTCCGCTCGTACATGGCCTTGCATCTCGAGTGCAAGCCCTCGTTGATGCTGGTGTCGGCCTCAACGAGGCTGCCGCGGTCCAACAGCTCCTCCAAGAGGTGGTTGGCGACGACATGCGCCTTAGGCGTGTTGACCGGACCAAAGAGAACAGCAACGTAGCGGGTGATGAAAGCGTCGGCGTCGGCGGCGATGCTCTCTGCCTCCTCCGTCGGCGTGTCGGCCTGTACCGCCCGGTTGTCGCCTGACAGTCGGCCAGACAGGGCGGCCGCCCGACATACTACGTCCAAGACCGCATCGGCGATTGACAAGCCGGGAAAAAGGAGCGCGAAGGCTGGGGAGTCGACACCCGTCGTGGTCGTCGGCTCGAGCTTCTCCTCATCGGAGTCCCAGAAGAATTCCGAGTAGGGTGCACAATCTGACCCGTCGCTGTCCGCGTCCCCGCGCAGGCTACTCTCCCCATCCGACGAGGGCGACTCCGAATGTCCGGCCTTGGCACCCCCCCCCCCCCCCCGGACATCTTCTTGCGTTTGCCCTTCTTCTTGGTCTTGGCGAGCTCCGCCTGCTCGTGGAACGTGCGGCTGCCGAACGGGGACTTGCGAAGATTTCTCTCAAAGGGGGCGTCCGAGTCGGCTGGCCGGCGGCCGATCAGGCCGGCGACCGCTCCGGGCCAGTAGACCACCCCATGTCGCCAGTCACTACCCCTGAGGACGGGCTGTTTGATTCCTGTTGGCACCAGGTACCTACATAAACAGAATGCAAGAAGGCCAGAAAAAGAGAGAAAACGAAACACAAGCAGAATTGTTAGTAACGGCCACGTCGGGTGGCGTTCAGTCCCCTGCTTGCGGCGGGTCGCCAGCAGGGGACTGGGGGTGGAGGGGCGAGGGCCTTTTGACGGCGGTTCCCGGTGGCGGCAGTAGCGGCCGCCCCTACCCCCCGCTCGTTTTCCAACACAACAGATTGCGTGGAGGCGTGGCCGGTCGGCGGGCCACACGGGCGCGTGGGTCAAGATGCCGTCGCACACGAGGCCGACGGGGATGGGAAGGGTCGGCGTCGCCGCCGCCACCCCGCCGGCGCTGACGGATTGGCAGCTGCCGGACCGCAGCGGCGGCGGCCAAGCGGCGACAATCCGCATCCGCGGCCGTCTCGGACCTCCCGACCGCCACGACGCCACGGCCCCCCACAACACACGCGCCGTTGGTGTGGTAGACGGCGGCGGTTGCGCCGAGGAGCGTCGGGACGCTCCAGTCGGGGGGGAGGGGGAACGCGTCGTCCTTTTTGAGGGGTGTGGGGGGTGCAAAGGCAGGTAGTGATGCGGGTGCTGATGGTGGAGGGAGGGTCGGGCGGGCCGACGGCAGCCCGCGGGAACGAAGCAGTGACAAAGAGAGACGAGACGCACGCGAGAAAGGAAAAAAACGTACCCGGGGGGCTGGAGGTTTGCGAGGCATCTCCTGGTCATGTGGAGCATGCGCTCATTCATGGCAATCAGAGTGTTCTCTCCGGTACCGTACGGCAGGTTGCCATCCCGCGCCAGAGCCTCCACGAGGTTGCCGACCAGCGCTCCGAGGTTTCGCAGGATGCCAAGCTTCCAAGTCTGCGGTGCACCAAGAAAGAAAGGCAGTGTAACAAAAGTCAAGACAGGCAGTCGCATTGGCTGTTGCGGTCAGACAAAGAGCACAGCAGAGGCAGACCCAAGATACTTAGAGTAGCGGCGCTTTCTGCGCGAGCCACTCAGACATAGGACAGAAGCAGAAGAAGGAAGAAAAGATACATGCGTCGCCAAACGTACATGCAGGAGGTCAAAACCGAAGACTCGAAAGAGTGCCGTGTTACCAGTGCAAAGTCCTTCAACGGCGCCCAGGGCCGGGACAAACGGGGTGGCTGAGTAGTCCGCTGATATTTGCTCACGCCGCGCTGAGCCGGTGCTCGAGTCGAAGAGGCTCGCGGCCTCCAGCTGCAGCCTCACCGTCTCCCGCACATTGCGCGCCATGGCGTCGTCGCACTTCCCACAGTGGTCCTTGCTGACCATGCATCGCGAACACGGCTTGAGGCTGCGGCCCAAGCGTAGGCCGAGGAGATTGCGCTGCTCGGGCATGTCTGCAGCATACAGCGTGATTCTCGGAAACGCCCTCCACACGCCGTCGTCGAGGGAGATCATCTCACCAGCTCGGCTCGCGAGCGCAAAGCGGTCCACCAGCAACGCGATGCACCGCTGCAGGAGCTGCCCACGCAAGTTACGGGCGCGCTCCCTCTCGCGCCAGCCCGCTCCGTGGCGAAGTTTGACACAGGGCAAATACGCGACGGTCTGCCACTCGGTGACGCCCTTCTTGACGTTCGGGAAGCGAGCCCTGATTGGGTAGATGTAATGGGCTGAAGAGGTCAACGTTCATCGAACAAATGAACAATACAATACAGGATGTAGGAAGAAGGGCAGGCTTCGAGACAGTTAGTACGAGCTAATGGGCGTGGTAGCAATCAACGAGCACATGTATGCATAGCCGCCACGAGACGGTCCATACGAGCATAGGCGAAAACGAGGGTGCAAATGTTCGAGTAGGCCCTGAAAATGAACATAATCAACGTACCTCCAGACCAGGAGACAAGCGCGGCGTCGGAGAACAGCTGGGTTGCCAACACGAACTGCTTCTCGTTGGAGTTGATCTTGTGCTCCTTGAAGACGCGCGCCTGCTCCTCCAAGTAAAGGTCACTGTCTAACGTGCCGCTGCGGATGATGCTGCCGTCCCCACGCACGCGCCGATGGCCGTACATCGACCGCTCCGCCGCGCCGACAATGGCCTCCACCGCCACGTCCCACAGGTCGCGCCAGTAGAACGTGAACGCCTGCCCGTCTATCACAATCTTGGTCTCCCGCCAACCCTGGTCCGTCAAGCAGCGGTTTTCTTCGCTCTTGAACGACGCGGCAAACTTGGCGGCGGACTCAAACGCAGACTCCATGGGCCCCATGCCGCCGGCAGCGTCGCTCGCCCTTGTGCTCCGCTCGGCAGACACCACCACGTCCCACAGCATCTTTTTCCCAGCCACCGACAGCCCGTCACGGCCGGTGGATAGCGCAAAGAGCCGGGCCTTCCGCAGCGTTGCATTGTTGAACTTGGAAGGTTGGCTGCCAGTGGCACTGTTGAATATAGGCCGCGTTTGCTGGGCATCCCCCTTCGACCGATAGTACGCATAGATGCGCGTTGCCAACGAGCCAACGACCACCCGCGGTCGCAGAGGCGGGGGGGCGTTTGCACGGATGGCGGACTCTCGCCGGCCGAGCAGCAGCACATCAGGCCTTGCGGCCGACTGGTCCGCCACGTAGTGTGGCGACCCTGTCTCGGTCTCCCGCGCGGAGCGCACCGAGGAGCAGGCGCTCGCCGGACCGCGCCGCAAGGAGAAAACGGGAACAGATCCTGGAGTGCCGCCCGTCCGCCTCCCGTCCACGACGCCGGCGTTGGCTTGAACGAGAGGCGCCGAAGAGGATGGTGTTGAACTTTGGTGAGTGTTTGGCAGAGCCACGGCGCTCCTGTTGACGTGCAAAGGGACCCCAGGATGAAACTGCTGCCGGTGCCGGCCTACGGCAGCGCTCGTCGGAAAGAGACGGTTGCACAGCCCGCACTTGTGGCTGACCGCCACTGGACGAGGCGGCGGCATTTACACAGCGCACAGCGGGGGCGGGGGGCGCCGCGGCGGCGCCGCCAACCTCACGGACACAGCGCGCGCGGAGTGCGGCCGAGCAGCAGGAGTAGCGACGGTGGGGGGTGCGGCACCAACAGCGATTGGCGGCCGCGTCCGCTACTTTCCCTTGCCGGGCGAGCTTGATGCCCCTCTCCCGTGCAGGAGTGACCAGGATCAACCTGAAGCCGTCGCGCGACTCGTCAACAGCGCCACCAACGTGTGCGCAGCCATTGCAGGGTTGGGTTGACGGGTGGCCCTTGGTAGGGTACGGCACTGGGAGGATGCTGTTTGTTGTTGCTCGCTCTTTAGTCACCAACGCTGCCCACCACGCGCGTCTCATCCCCCGTTGTCCGGCCGTGCGTTCTGTGCTGGGGATGGTCGAACGGAGCGACAAGGCGCGAGGGTGGGCGGCCGGGTCGGCGGGGGGTGGGAGAGAAAGAGGGGGGGGGGTTGAGCGGGCGGGTGGTCGGGATGGTGCTGGGATGGTGGTGGGGCGAGCGGTCCAGTGAGTGGGTCACTGAGCCACAAGGCTACGAGGTGTTCCAGAGGGCAGGCAGGCGAGCTAGCGTGCGAGCCAGCTGGCGGATGGGTGCGCGGGTGGACGGCCCGGCGGTAGGGTGGGCGGGCGGGCCGGCGGGCGGGCCGGCGTGCAGGCCGTCGGCCGGGCGGGCCGGCATGCCGGCATGCTGCGCCCCGGGTGATCGCGGCGTCACGCACCGGCGTCCCGCGCGGGGTAGTAGCATGACGTGGCAGGCGGGCATGCCCTGGCGCGATCCCATGCAGGAAATACGAAGAAATTCGACGCTGCACTTAAACTGTGTGACGGTTGCGTAGTATAGTATGGGAATAAAATAAGGAAATTATGATGAGCCTATGTTTTGAAGTTAGATGTTGGCTATGTTAAGTAAGGCTAACTTTGGCCATGTCTGCGCACCCATCGGCCTCCTCATGAATGTGCTGGAAGGCTCGAATAATGCCGCACCCGGATTGGGGCTTGTTCGTACGAACGAACTCTGACGGGCTTGACTCGTTCGACCGAACTCAAAGTCGAACCACTCAACACCGCGTTAGGCCTGCCTATATTGCTGATGATGCGCCGCCAAGCGGGTGTATGCCAGCTCCGCGGCGGCGGTGTTGGCGGGCTCCGCCGTGGCCAGTAGGGTTGTTGAGTGCGCCCAGGGCGCGCTTTTTGGGCGCATTTTAGGCGCTCAATGAGCGCTCAGAGGGCGCTCGAGCGCCCAGCGCCCACGGTTTCCTGGGCGCTTTGATGGGCGCTCTGAATAATAATCGTCGTAACTTATTAACTACGTGGTCGACCGAGTGCCCGACGACTCTGTCTGCAGCCTCTATGGGCGCGCAGCCCTGGATGCAGGTGCCCCAGCGGTAAGGCGGGAAGGGCCCGTCAGGAGGTGGCCATGGCAGCAGCGATGGCCCTCGTCTTGGCGCCAGAGCAGCAGCATCCTTCTCAACCACCTCCCACGACTGCAAGACATCTTTGGCAAGGATATCTACTTGGCCAAGGCTGCAGACGTGAATAGGTCGGCGTGACTGTGTATGGTGTGCGTGTGTTTCTTGTCCTCATGGCCGGACGGTCTGGTTGTCTACATCACCACCTGGAACATATTCAGCTGTTCTCTTGTTTGTCCTTGGGAGCTGCCGCTGTGGGCGGCACGCAGACACATTGGGGCTTGCGGATGACCGTCAACAGTCCTTCTTTCACATGCATAGAGAAATTCACAGATGGTCGCTAGTTTCCACGAAACACAGTCAAAACGTAAGAACAAGAGGGGGCTACCTGATCATTTATGGGTGCTACAACGGGCGCTCGAGGGGCGCTCAGGGCGCACTGAGCGCTCAAAGGGCGCTCAGGGGCGCATTATGCACCAGCGCCCTAAAAATCGGGGCGCACTCAACACGCCTAGAGACGAGCGGCCGAACGGAAGGCCTTTCGACCGGACAAACGTTGGCGCCCAAAACATCACAAAGGAACCCACCCGATCCGCCGGCACGGCAACGTCACCGGCTCTTACGTGCTCCATTGGCCGCCGTTCCAGGCCGTATGCGACTGTCGTCACGGCACGTCCCGTGCCGATCACACCTTGCCTGGGTCCCGGCCAATCAGAGAGCAAGATTCCTCAATTCCGGGCCCCGCTGATGGGGCTTTCCGGGGGTAGGGGGCCTCTTTTCACCGGCCGCTATTACAAATATTGGGCCCCTGGTGGTGCAATTTTCGGGCTGCGAGAGCGCCCTCTACTGCACCCTGACGGGGGGGGGCTTCGCTCTGTCAGCCGCCGAATGATTGGATGAGAATGCGCGGTAAGCACATGCCGCACCAATGAGCATCGTTCATAAATTGTGATAGGTGACAGAATATCGGCCCGGCGCACACCTGCAAGGACCCCGCATCGGTCCACATGGACCTCGGTTCGGGGGTGTCAGGCAGCGCGCGCGTGCGCGCCGGCACCCCCTCCACTCGCACGTGACGCCTGTCCTCGTCCGCCAGATCGCGGAGCACCGTCCGCTTCGCCACGCCCGACCCCGATTGACTACCCCGGCGCCAACGCCCACTGCCGCCCGTACCCGGCCTTGTTCAACAAGTACCACGCCCGTCCCATGCATGTATTGAACTGTCGAGCTTACCCCACCGCACCATCCCCCTATGCTGCGCTACCTCTGACACCCCCCACCCCCACCGTCTCCGCCAACCCCACCGTCTCCGCCACCCCGACCGTCTCCACCACCCCCACCATCTCCCCCACTCCCATCGTCGCCCCCACCCCCACCGTCTCTCCCCACTCTTTTTGTTCGTGTGTGCCTCACCTGGGAGCACGATGGAGAGGGACGCCGAGGGCCGACCGCTCCGGCGCCTTCTCATGTGTGGCTTTCTTAACAGCTTACCGGCCATCGAGGACAACGCTGAAGACGCGTACCTCCCTCTAGGAGACTCGTCGCAGTCGCTGCTTGCCCAGGCGCGAAGCGCCTACACCGACTACATTGTCAACCACGATGCGGGAGACGCATCGGTTGGCGCAACCCCCGGGGCCACGCACGACGACGGCTACGACGACGATGGCGACGGGCGGCCTGACAGTGCGCAAGACGACAGCCACGCTACGCCGCGAACTGCGGATGCCCAAGGTCCGGGAGCGGCAGCGACGCCGGCTGCGCTATCCAAAGCACAGCAAGCAAACCGCCGGCGCCGGCTGAAGGCGGCTGCATCGACTGCCGCTTCGAGCACCCGCCCCAAGAAACCGCGCCAGCCCACCAAGATGGAGCAGGCGTACTTCATGGAGGAGCTTGTCACGGTCTTCCTCTCGGAGCTCCGCGTGGCCGTCGGCCTCGACGCGCGTATGGGCGGCGACGAAGAGCTCGAGGGCGGGTGCGTCCACGGCGCAAATGTCATTGGCTTTGTAGAGGCTTTTGACCCCATCTGTGTGTGGACGGTGCTGCTCAAGGGCAACATTGCCGCCTTGTGCTCCTGCGGCGGTGTCATGGGCAGCGGCTCGGTGGCCACGGTGGGCAACGCGCTCGAGCACGTCGAGATACAGTGGAAGCGCAAGAAGAGCTCCACTTGTCGCCACGCGGCGGCGCTGCTGGCGGCCTACCGCATGATGTCGGCTGAGTTGGGCCTGCAAACGCCCGAGGCGCTGATCCGCGTGATGCCGTCCTTGCGCGGCCCCAACCTAACGGCAGACGGAAAGCCGTACGAGACGGTCGTCCACAACGTAGGCAAGGTCGGCAGGCGGATGAACATCCCGCTGTACGCTATCTGCTACAGCAGCATCTGGTCTCCGGCCATCGTCCGACCGGGTGGAAACCGGTACAAGTTGGCCACGTGCTGCCTCCTGTCCTGCCAAACCCAGCCTTGGGGGTGCCCGCATGCCAAGGCCGTCAACAAGTTCAACCGAGTCGAGGCGTCGGCGGCGTCGGAGGCGGCGGCGGCTGCTCAAGAGGCGTTGCGATTTGGACCCAGAGGTGTGCTGAACGAGATGGGCGACCCGCCCCCTGCCGAGCCCGCGGCAGCCGCCCCCGCTACTCCGCAAGTGCCGCCGCCACCTTCGCGCCCCCGTCGTGCACGCAATATGTTCCCGTGCACGAAGGAGGTGGCGTTGTGCGACGTGTACTGCAAGTTTGTGGACGCGGCGCGGGCGGCCAACAACCTGTACCGGTACGACTCGAGGCTTCATGTGGAGGAGAAGTGCATCGTGTGCCAAGAGCCGCGGGGCGACTCGCTGTCGTCCCAGAACGTTGCCCTTCTCTTCACCGTGAGGGGACGCATGCAGATCTTGGTCGGACAGTGGGCATGCGTCAATGGCCATGACGTCTTGTACGACGGGGCGGGCGACGGCCTGTTTGCTGCAACCCAAGAGATTGTCTACGCGCGCATCTTCTTGGACCTGGTGCTGGAGCTGTGCGTTATTGCGCGGTCGACTATGGCGGCGGCATGCCAGTACCTGACGGGGCTTCTGAGGAACACGGCCGCCTATGGAGAGGGCGAGCCTGGCCAAGCCCGGCAGCTGCTGTCCGACGCGACCGGAGAGTTCTCGGAAACGCTGGTTGTGCCGGCCGCGGCGTTCAAGTGCCACCACTGTGGCCGGGAGGAGTCGGCCGGCGGGCCGTTCAAGTGCATTGTGTGCGACGGTCAAATGCTGTCGGTGCTCCAAGCACACGTCAAGGAGATGGTTCGGCCGAGCGGCAGCGCGCCACGGGTCGACTTCTCCGTACTTTTCGCGTGTGCGATCCGGACGTCATCGATGAGGGGGCTGGTGCGCCGCCGCGTCCGGGCCAAGCCGGAGGAGGGGGTTGACCTGACCATTGCCGAGTCCCGCGTGTGGCCCCAATTTGTGGCTGCCGCAGACGAGCCACCTCCCGCAGCCCCGCCACTACCCATGGCCGATGGGGTGATGCAGCGTGCGCCGATCGATGACGAGCGGGCGCTCAGGTGGTCTGCGGCCCAAGTCGTCGAACACTTTTTTGCGGTAGACGGGCGCGGCGATGCTGGAGCGCCAGCTGTGCAAGCAGCACCGGCCGCCGCGCTCGATCCCCCCCCGCATGCTGCCGCCAACGAGGACGATGCCGCTTCTGGGGACGATTACGATGACGAGGACCTGGTGAGCGGCCAAGAGACCAGCGGCAGCGACGACGACGACAGCGGCACCAGCGACGACGAGATCTACCAAGCCGATGCGGACGCTGGCAGCGGGGATTCGGTCGGCAACGCCACCGACGACGGCGGCAGTGGGATGGAGCTCGAGGGCGGTGCGGTGCAAGTCGAGGAGACCGGTGCGGCGGATATCAGCCCGAGTGTGGCGTTGTTGCCCTCCAACGGGGCCTCGGCGCTCGACGGCACCCAGCCACCTGCGCCGCGCTCCCTATCGTCGCCGACGTCTGCTGCAGGGTCGGGCTCTTCCTCGTACTCTTTATCACCGCCTCCAACGAGACGCCGTGGACGTCCGGCAGCTACCGCCCGCGCACGGCGCCCTACCCGAAGGTCAAGGCGTAGGTCAACCACCCGAGTTGGTAGCGAGGCGTGGCGGCTGGAGGAGGGAGAGATCGAGGAGGTGCCGGTTGGGGGAAACGCCAGCGAGGACTCAGTCGCCGTCGATCGGGCGAATCCGCTGTCCCCACTGACGTTGCGCGCCATCAAGGCGACTGCTGACGCCATTGTCGGGCCGTCCGATGGCGTCGCTACCGTGCTGGTCAAGATCGGTCCCATCCCGCTGCAGCTAGAGGACTTCCTGCTCACGCTGCCGAACCAGTGGTTTAATGACGAGCTCGTCAACGCGTACGTCGAGTTGCTCCGCGTCCGCCAGATCAAGTTTGCGTCCTCCGTACGTCGTAAGCCGCACTATATCTTTTTTAACTCGTTCTTCTTCGACAAGCTCACCGAGAAAGGCCGCTTCAACTACGACGCGGTGCGGCGCTGGACGAGAAAAGAGGTCGTGCTCAAGGCCCGCAAGATCTTCATCCCTATCAACGTCACAGATGCGCACTGGTTTTTGGCGGTGGTCGTCCCGGCGGCGGGGCGCGTCGAGCTCTACGACTCCATCGGCCGGGCGCAGGAGCACATGGGCAAGAACCTTGCGCGGTGGGCCAAGAAGGAGGCCTCCTCCCACGGCTTGCCCAAGAAAGATTGGAGCGTCGTCACGATGCCTTGCCGCGTACAAGAAAACAATGACGATTGCGGCGTCTTCACATGCCGGCACATGGAGCTCATGTCCAAGGGCGAGGCGGTCGTCAGTTGGGGCGGGAGCTCGTCGTACCATCGCCGCCGGATAGCAGCCGAGTTGCTGTCCGGTTCCCTATAAAGCTGTTGCATGTTTCCTCTCTTTGTCATTGTGCCGTTGTCTTATCGTAATGAACACGACTCCACACTCATTTTTTGTTTGTTTCCTACCGCAACGGCCGCCAGCCGGATGAGCGCCATCAAATGACCTTCTCGACGGTGGCATCGATCAAGAAGTAGACGAGTGCAACAGTTGGGCACGCAGCAACGAGAAAAAAGCAATCTTAGAAGCCTCTCGTCCCGCCATCAGCTCGTCGACGTGGTCTCTATCAGCTCGTCGACGTCGTCGCCATCGGCCACCTCCCGTCCGCAGGCGGCAACCGCCCCGTTGGCGGCAATTGGCTTGGTACGAACAGCGGCGGTGGCGGGAGCCGCCTCTTCCGTCACCACCACCGCCGCCTCTTCCCCACCGCCTCCGCCGTGCCGGCCGACTGGACGCCGGCACGCGCGGCAGAAGAGACGAGCATGTTGTCGTTGGCCGCCTCCGTCTCTCGGTGGCCACCGTGACATTGGCGCCGGTTGGCTCCGCGCCGACGGCGGCTGTGGTGGGTGCCGCCTCGTCCGTCGCCACCACCGCCGCCGCGTCGCCACCGCCTCCGCCGCGTCGGAAGATTGCACTTGGGCGGACGCGGCAGAGGCGATCAGCTTGTTTCCGTCGGACGCCTCCGACGTGCTTGTGCCACCGCTCCATCAGCGTCGGTCGGCTCCGCGCGGACGGCGGCGGTGGCGGGTGCCGCCTGGTCCGTCGCCACGCTGACCGCTACATCCGCGGCCGTCCCTGCTGCCACGCCCGCCGGCTCCGCGTCGGTCCCTAAAGAAGACGAGACGGGCATGTAGCATCCCGCCCCGGCGTCCGACTCGACCACCACCGCCGTGGCGGCGCCGGTTGGTGGGACGGCGGTGGCGGCAGCGGCAGCCTCCGCCACGTCCGGCGTCCCTGCACCGCCACTTCGGAGAATCGCGCGTCTGTGGTTGCCGCAGACACGAAAAGCCACTGGCCGTTAGTCGCCTAGGCCACCAGCGCGAAAACGGCGGCGAGCATGCCGCCAACGGCGGGGGCGGCAGGTCACGGCCAGGTCCGCCTCAGCTACGATCCCCGCGTCGGCCGGCGGCACGCCAGAGGTCGCGGCACACGACAGCGGCACGCTGTGGCCGGCCGCGTCCATCTTGTTGGTGGCCTCCTCCATGTCGACGGCAGTCGAATTGACGCCGATGGCGGCGGCGTTGGCAGCCGCCACATCCATAGCCGCCACCGCCGTCGCGTCGGCCGACCGCTCGTCGGCGCTCGCGGCAGTCGCGACCAGCATCTCGCTTTTCGCCATCTGCCCCGTGTTGGGCGCCACTCCCCCGTCGGCGACGGTTGGCCAGCCGCCACTTTTGTCGGTGTCTCCTGCCAGCTCTTTGAGCAGCACTTGCGCAGCCCCTTTCCGGGAGTCGACGTGTCACGGCATGGGAGCCCATGATCACTCGTCTCTCGCAATGCCCGCCATTTTGCAGAGAAATCGGCGAGTCTCGGTCAGATATGCAGAGTTAGTAGTTGATATTCTCTGCAGTATTATAAGTCGCTCGCAGACCACTCCAGTTCATCAGAACTCTCGTACTTCTCTGCGGCCACTGAGATCTCCAGGGGAGCTCACATGATTCGTGCTTTTCGCCGTCGCAACCGCCACCATATGCAAAGGACAGTCGACAGCAGCCATAGCGTGGGGTGGAGAGGACCCCGTTCACAGTCTTCAGACGGGTTGCCTGTGGACCCTGCTGCGAGGCCGTGTCCTTTGCAGCAACTGGGCTCGTGGTGTCCTTTCGCAACTGCACGCTGCCCAGTGCTTCCAGTGGTCCGATTTGGAGATCCGTGCCGTGCGACCCCGATCTCACACCAGTGTCGGACAACGGAGCGATCCTGGAGCGTGAAAAATCTTGGGTGGACGCAGCCTGTAAGCGACTGCACTCCCATGATGCTTGGATCGTGCAGGCGTGGAGCCCCCGATCAGAGCGTCTCCACCAATGGCTCCAACCGTCCAAACAGCCAAACGTGGCACCGTTTGGCCGTTTGGACGGTTGGAG
>ENA-ORXT01004269-ORXT01004269.1-marine-metagenome-genome-assembly--contig:-NODE-4269-length-14961-cov-14.431672_pt1 | contig 14961 bp, 9 predicted proteins | sample MGYA00237868_ERZ511482 | MGnify/ENA metagenome assembly ERZ511482 | reverse complement strand
TCAATCATATTCGCCGTTTCATCAGAATAGGGCTTATTGAACTGATCTTGCTGCATTCCGTGAAAAGATACATTCCCTACTTTTTCGTTCATACCATACACCGCAATCATACCGTAGGCCATTTTTGTTACATGGTCCAAATCACTTTGGGCACCTGTAGAAATTTTATCAAAAATGACAGACTCTGCAGCTCTTCCACCTAAGGTCATACACATTCTATCCTGCAATTGCTCTGTTCTTGTAATGTATTCCTCTTTTGGAAGGTATTGCGCATAGCCCAATGTCCCGACCCCTCTAGGTACAATTGTTACTTTAACTAAAGGAGAAGCATGCTCTAAGAACCAACCACAGACAGCATGTCCCGCTTCATGGTAAGCTATAATTTCTTTCTCTTTTGGAGAAATCAGTTTATTTTTCTTTTCTAAACCACCAATGACTCTATCTAAAGCGTAGTTGAAATCATCAAGATTGACTTCTGTCTTATCTCTACGAGCAGCTACTAACGCAGCTTCATTACATACGTTCGCAATTTCCGCACCCGCAAATCCTGGTGTCATTTCTGCTAAAACGTCTGCTTTAATATCTGAGCCTGTTTTAATTTTAACTAAATGCACTTTAAAGATAGCTTCTCGACCTTTTAAATCTGGTCGGTCGATACCTATTTGACGGTCAAAACGACCTGGTCTTAATAAGGCAGTATCTAATACATCTGGTCGGTTGGTTGCAGCCATCAAGATAACCCCTTTATCTGTACTAAAGCCATCCATCTCTACCAATAATTGGTTCAAGGTATTTTCTCGCTCATCATTTCCTCCTTGCATAGCACCCTTTCCTCTAGCTCTACCAATCGCATCAATCTCATCTATAAAGACAATACAAGGTGCTTTTTCTCTAGCTTGTTTGAATAAATCTCTAACTCTAGAAGCACCAACCCCAACAAACATTTCCACGAAATCCGAACCAGAAATAGAGAAGAATGGAACACCCGCCTCTCCAGCAACTGCTTTCGCTAATAATGTTTTACCCGTACCGGGAGGACCTACTAATAAAACCCCTTTTGGTATTTTGCCACCTAGTGCCGTATACTTTTTAGGATGCTTCAAGAAATCAACGACTTCCATTACCTCTACTTTAGCCTCATCCAAACCAGCAACATCTTCAAAAGTGACATTTACTTTGGCATTATTATCAAACAAAGTCGCTTTTGATTTGCCTATATTAAATATCTGAGAACCGGGACCACCTGCACCACCACCTACTCTTCTCATGATAAAGACCCAAATACCAATAATAATCAGTAAAGGGAATATCCAACTTAACAGCGGTGTCAGCCAATCTTCTTGTTCCTTATAACCTACGTTAAATTGATCATCAGGAGATAAATCGTCATGTAGCGCAGCTATATTTTTAGAAAAAGTTTCTTCAAAACCAATATTAAAGACATAGTTAGGTCGATCGCCAAACTTACTAGTCGATGCGTCCTTATACTTTTCTTTTTCTAATTGCCCCTTTTTCAAGAATACATGAGCATAGCGTTTGTTCACGATCTCTAATCGCTCAACTGCACCATCTTGGGCCATTGTTTTAAATCGCTGCCAACCAATCTCCTTGTTGGTGGTATTCGCAACATTAAAGATTTGCATCGCGATTAGGAAAAGGGCAATCATTCCATAAATCCAATAGGAATTAAATTTAGGGCCTGATGGTTTCCCATCTAAATCATTTCTGTTATCTTCCATTATGAGTTTTCGTTAATTCTTTTAGGTAACGATGAAAAACAAGCGTTTATAAATCGGCATATTCTGTAAACTGCGCATCACTCCACAAATCTTCTAATTCATAAAAAGCTCTTTTTTCAGGATGAAAAACATGAACCACGGTTGTAAAATAATCAACTAGTACCCAAGTTGCACTTAGACCTCCTTCTACATGTGATGGAAAAGTTTCTAGATCTTGTTTGGTGCGTTTTTGTATATTAGCAGCTATAGATTTGACTTGTGTATTAGATTCCCCCTCGCAAATAATAAAAAAATCGGTTGGGGCATCCTCTAATTGTCTTAAATCTAATTTAACAATATTTTGTCCTTTGATATCTTGGATAGCAGATATTATTATATCATTTAATTCTTGGGAGACATGTTTAGTTGTAATTCCTTGCGCTTGACTCAAATTTTTAGTTTTAAGTTTTAAACTGTTAAGCAGTATTGATTATTTGCTTATATAATTTTACCTATTTATAAAACAACAAGATTTTTTGAATAAACAGATAAATATGCTAAACAAATAAACAAGCTTGGTTAAATCAGCAAAGAATAGCATGAAATAGGCTGTAATTTGTAAAATTACGAAAAAATTATCCGTTCCTTCTGTACTGTCGCTTAAATAAACAAATAGAACTAAATTTTTATTATTATAAATTTTTAATTACTAGTATAAAAATGGTAAATGTATTAATAATACTTAGTTTTTTGACTTCATTTTTACTTAAAGATAACATATTTAGCCTTATAAAAATGTTAAGGATTCTGTAAATTAGGCTAGTTTGCATATAAAATAGACAAACGACTGTATATTGACGGTTTACCTTCTTTAAATTCAAACTCAAATACCAAATTCAAACCGTAATGTAGTGCTAATCTAGTTGTGGGCGAGATCTGCCCGATTTTGAAAATCTGGCAGAGCTACTTATTGCGTTTTTAAAACATCAATCATTTGACTTCACCTACTAACACTCTATTTATAGGAAAGGTTCTACATCAATTAAATGCAATTGGATCAACCAACCAATACGCTTTGGATATATTATCAAAAAGCAAACCAAGTGAAGGGACTATTTTCCTAACCCATAATCAATTTGCAGGCAGAGGGCAAGTAAATAAGCATTGGGAAAGTGAACCCGAGAAAAACTTGACCTTTAGCCTACTCCTCTATCCAACTTTTTTGCCTGCTCGCCAACAATTTCTATTGAGCCAAGCTATTTCTTTGGGTATCGCAGAAACCTTGCAAGTATTTATTCCTAAAAAAATAAACATCAAATGGCCCAATGACATATATGTAGAAAACCGAAAAATAACAGGAATTTTAATTCAAAATTCTTTGAAGGGTTCAACTTTACAATCAGCAGTAGTCGGCATCGGCTTAAATGTAAATCAGGCTATTTTTAAAAGTGATGCGCCTAATCCAACTTCTATTTTTTTGGAAACTAATCAAATCCTTGATTTAGATCTTGTTTTGAATAAACTTTGCCACCATTTAGAACAACGCTATTTGCAGTTAAAGGCAGGTCATCATAAACAATTACAACAAGATTATCGACAGTTTTTATTTCGCTTAGATGTCCCACATCTTTATAAAAGACCGGATAATACTGCTTTTAGTGGTACGATTAGAGGGGTTACGGAAATTGGTCGACTTCAAATGGAAACGGAACGGGGAATAGAGGTTTTTAGTTTGAAGGAGGTGGGGTATATTTTGTAATTATTAAAACAGAGTACCTATTTGCTACCCACTAATTTTATTATTACCTTTGAAAAGTAGTCAGTCGCTTTTTTTAGTTTAAACTACCTAGCTGTTTAAACTGTTTATTTAATTATACGTATGGCTAGTAAACAGCTTAAACAATGCTTAATTTTCAATGAACGCAATCAGTAATACATACCGCTTCACCGCCATTAGCTTGGCGCTATTGATGTTCCTAACATCAATGGTCTTCATAGTCGATGTACATTACTGTAGTGGACATATTAAGTCGTTGAATTTTTTCGGCAAAGCAAAAGCTTGCTATGAATTAGCCAGTAAAAAATGCCCAAACCATCCAAACGACCTAGTGCAACACGATGCACAGGAAACAGAGAAAAAGAATTGTTGTCAAAATCAATCTTTTCAATTTGAAGCGGATCAAGATCAAACTACGCAGACTGCTTCTTTTATTTTGAATCCACAGGTGCAGCAATTTTTAACAGCTTATGTGCTATCCTTTTTTAGCACGGAACCTGTTTTTGATACAAATTCTTCTTTACACGCCCTCTATAAGTCTCCTCTAATTTCAAGGGATATCTCTGTTCTTTTTGAAGCATTTCTAATATAATACGGGTTAGCTGTTGCTTAACGGCACAAATTTGATGGATTATTTACCACATAGACATATAGTTCACATAGGCAAAATACTATGTGAACTATATGTCTATGTGGTAAATAATCCATCAAACTTGTGTTAAATAACTTGCTCTCAGCAACATCTGAAGTCTATTAGAAACTATATTAATCGCACAGTGCTAATAAAAAATGCTTCCTAAAATAATTCGATTTTTTTTAGAAAATAAGCTGGTTGCCTACCTACTCATTTTGTTATTTGTCGGATGGGGATTGGTAACAGCACCCTTTGATTTTGGTATTAAAAACTTACCAAGAGATCCTGTTTCTGTGGATGCCATCCCAGATATAGGCGAAAACCAGCAGATAGTTTTTACTAAGTGGATGGGGCGTTCTCCACAAGATGTGGAAGACCAAATTTCCTATCCTTTAACGACTGCCCTATTAGGGATTCCTGGCGTTAAAAGTGTCCGTAGTAATTCGATGTTTGGCTTTTCTAGTATCTATCTTATTTTTAATGACGAGGTAGAATTTTATTGGAGTCGGAGTCGAATTTTAGAAAAATTAAATTCTTTACCTGCGAATACCTTGCCTGATGGGGTAAAGCCTATGCTTGGACCGGATGCCACTGCATTGGGGCAAATATTCTGGTATACCTTAGAAGGGCGAGACCAAACAGGAGAAGCGACAGGGGGGTGGAATTTGCATGAACTACGAAGCCTGCAAGATTTTTATGTTCGTTATGGCTTATCGGCTGCGGAAGGGGTAGCGGAGGTTGCGAGTATTGGGGGCTATGTAAAAGAGTATCAGATAGATGTAGACCCGGAAGCCATGAAGGCGAATAAGGTTAGTTTGGAACAAGTGATGAAGGCGGTTAAGAGTAGCAATATAGATGTGGGGGCACAAACGATAGAAATTAATCTCGCAGAATATTTTGTACGGGGAGTCGGCTATATTAAAAATATAGAAGACATAGAACAGGGTGTTATAACCGTCAATAATAATGTACCTGTACGAATTGGGGATATAGCCAAAGTACATATTGGTCCCGCTACTCGTCGAGGGGTATTGGATAAATCAGGTACAGAGGCGGTTGGCGGTGTGGTGGTGGCTAGATATGGGGCAAATCCCTTAGATGTTATTGAGAATGTTAAAGAAAAAATAGCAGAACTAGCACCCGGACTACCCAGCAAAACCTTAGCCGATGGGACTTTGTCTCAAGTACAAATCGTTCCTTTTTACGACCGTACCCAATTAATTAATGAAACGATTGGAACGCTACAAGAAGCATTGACCTTAGAGATTTTGATTACCATTATTGTGGTCTTGTTGATGCTCTTGAATTTAAAATCTTCCTTATTAGTGGCAGGCACTCTGCCTATCGCTGTATTAATGTGCTTTATTGCCATGAAATATTTTGGCGTAGATGCCAATATTGTTGCTTTATCAGGCATTGCCATTGCTATAGGTACTATGGTAGATATGGGCATCGTACTTACCGAAAGTATCGTCAAACGAATAGACGAAGCCCCACCTGAACAATCCTTAGTCGATAGTATTTATGAGGCGACCATTGAGGTGGCATCTGCGGTTATTACTGCGGTGGCCACTACCGTCATTAGCTTTTTGCCTGTCTTTACAATGGAAGCGGCAGAAGGAAAATTATTTAAACCACTCGCCTATACGAAGACCTTTGCTTTAGTGGCTTCGATTATTGTAGCAATAACCATTATTCCTCCTTTAGCGCATAGTATTTTTTCTTTAAAAAGAGGTAAAAAACCACTCCGCTATATGGGCAATGTAGTCGCTCTAATTGTTGGAATTGCTTTGGCTATCTTATACCATCCTTTTCTTGGAAGTATACTAGCGGGTGTGGGGCTGGCAGGTCTTTTAACCTTAATGGTACAAGAGGCTAGATTTCCAAAATTGGCTAGGTTTAATAAACCATTGCAATTATTGACAAGCATCATTTATGCTTTAGTCGTTGCTTGGTTATTAGCGACGGTATGGATGCCACTTGGGGTCAATAAAAGTAATATTGTCAATTTCTTTTTTGTGCTTTTACTAGCAGGTGGATTGATTGGATTTTTTCATATTGTGATTTACTTATACGAACCTATTTTACGATTTTTATTACGTTTTAAAATCTTGTTTTTAGTAGTAGTCGGCTTTATTATTTATCAAGGATTCCTAGTTTTTCAAAATACGAGTGAAGAATTTATGCCTTCCCTCGATGAAGGGTCTTTTTTATTAATGCCGACCTCTATGCCGCATTCAGGGATGCAGGAAAATATTAAAAACTTGCGTTTGCTAGATATGGCGGTCACGGCTATTCCAGAAGTGGAAACGGTTGTGGGTAAAGCAGGTAGAGTTAATAGCCCTTTAGATCCTGCCCCCATGTCTATGTATGAAAATGTAATTTTATACAAGTCGGAGTATCAAACAGACGAGAACGGACATCGCATTCGCTTTAAGTATGAAAATGGAGAATATATTAGAGCTGAGTCAGGGGAGTTAATTCCTGACAAAAAAGGTCGCTATCATCGCCAATGGCGAGATGAAATTAAAAGTCCTGATGATATTTGGAACGAAATTGTCAAAGTTGCCAAAGTACCAGGGGTAACTTCTGCACCCAAATTACAACCGATAGAAACCCGCTTAGTCATGCTGCAAACAGGGATGCGTGCGCCAATGGGCATCAAAGTACGAGGCTCCGATTTAGCTACTATCGAAGCTTTTGGATTGGAGTTGGAACAAGCCTTGAAACAGGTAGAAGGCGTAAAACAAGCAGCCGTATTTGCAGATAGAATTGTTGGCAAGCCTTATCTTTTATTAGACATAGATAGAGCGGCGATTAGTCGGCATGGCTTAACCGTAGAGAAAGTACAGCAATATATTCAAGCCGCTATTGGTGGCATGACGATGACTACTACGGTGGAAGGACGAGAGCGATATGCCGTTCGCATTCGCTACCCAAGAGAGTTGCGAGGCGACCCCGATGCCCTAAAAAGAATCTATTTACCTACAGCTACGGGGCAGCAAATCCCGCTAGGCGATGTTGTAACTATTCGATATGAACAAGGAGCACAAGCAATTAAAAGTGAAGATGGTTTTTTGATAGGCTATGTGCTTTTCGATAGAGAAAAAGGTTACTCAGAAGTGGAGGTCGTGAAGAACGCACAGCAATTATTGGATACCCAAATAGAAGATGGATTGCTAGAAGTACCCGCAGGTATTAACTACCGTTTTGCAGGTAATTATGAGCAGCAAGTACGAGCGAATCAACGTTTAAGCTTGGTGGTGCCGATAGCTTTAGCTATTATTTTCTTGATACTCTATTTTCAATTTAAATCGATCCCGATTTCTTTGATGGTTTTTACGGGGGTCTTTATTGCTTTTTCAGGTGGCTTTATCATGCTCGGTTTTTATGATACGGACTGGTTTTTAAATTTTGATTTCTTTGGTCGAAATATGCGAGATTTATTTCAGATTCAGTCTATTAATTTAAGTGTAGCGGTATGGGTCGGTTTTTTAGCTTTGTTTGGAATTGCGACGGATGATGGCGTATTAGTCGCTACTTTTTTACAGGATAGTTTTAAGAAAAACCAGCCAGCTACAATTCCTGCTATTCGGGAGGCGGTAGTGGAAGGTGGGAAGCGTCGGGTACGTCCTGCGATGATGACGACGGCGACGACTATCTTGGCTTTGTTGCCTGTTTTAACGGCGACGGGTCGAGGGGCAGATATTATGTTACCGATGGCGATTCCTTCTTTTGGGGGGATGACTTTACAGGTGATTACGATGTTTACGGTGCCGGTATTGTATTCGCTTTGGGAGGAGTGGGGCTTGCGGGTTAGGCGACTAAAAAGGTGACATCTGTACAGATAAATAGTACCTAGATGCAACATTACTTTGACAATCAAGATGCTTTAATTTTAAGGTTTTAAATTATGGTGATAGGCTATTCAGAATGTGAGGTAAGGTTTCTCGTACTTTTTGAGTCGGCGAAAAATCATAAATCATACATCTTACATCATACATCCAATTGGGACGCAATTAGAGTGGATTTAAGATGTATGATTTAAGATGTATGATTTATGATTTTTCGCCGACTCAAAAAGTACGGGGTAAAAAAAACTATAGCTCCATAGTTCTGAACAGCCTATCATGGTAATTTTTAAAATCACCATGTTTTAGGCTCAACAAACAGCAATGCAAAAAATAATAACCATAGTAACAATGCTAGCAATAAGTGCGACGATTACCGCACAACCACTAGCTACGCTACTCGACGAGGCAGCCACCAATAACCTAGCCCTAAAAGTGCTAGAAAACGAATATTTCGCTGCCCTAGAAAAAGCCCCCCAAGCCAATCAACGGCCCGATCCAGAAATAGGTATCGGTGTATTTCCTTTGCCTGTGGAGACAAGAGTAGGCGGACAAGCCCTGCGCTTGAGTGCCATGCAGATGTTCCCGTGGTTTGGGACTTTAGAAGGGAAAGAAGATTTGGAATTGGCAAAAGCGCAAGTACTACATGAACGCATTGGCGCAAGTGCTTTAGATTTGCATTTTCAAATAGAGCAAGCCTATTTTCGCTTGTATGAAGTGGAGTATAGCCAAATGATTATTGAACGAAATATGGTGCTATTGCAAGCCTTAGAAAGATTGGCTTTGGCAAAGGTAGAAAGCGGTAGGACAACCGCAGCAGATGTACTAAGGGCGCAATTAAAAATAGAAGAACTCAAACAAGAACTAGCGATACTAGCAACCAAATACATTCCACCAACGACCACGATTAATCAAATTTTAAATCGTTCCCTAGATCAGAAAATTATTATTATGGATAGTTTAGCTTTTGCGGAATTGCCCTATGATAGGACGGCTTTAATGGAAAACATAGAAGCCAACCACCCAATGATTCGTTTATTTGGATTGCAACAGGTCGTATCTCGGGAGGCGATAAAATTAAATGATTTGGGCAATAAGCCCACATTTGGGGTAGGTCTTGATTATATTATGGTAGATAAGCGAGATGATGCGATGCCTGTCAAAAATGGGCGAGATATTTTGCAAGTGAAAGCGGTTGTTAGAATTCCGCTATATAAAGGAAAGTATGAAGCGAAAGAACGAGAAGAAGCTTTTAAAATTACCGCACTAGATTACAAAAAAGCAGATGTTTTATCCAGTTTCAAAGCCAACATAGAAAAAGCTTTTGCTACTTATGAGGCTGCTCGGTTACAAGCCGAACTTTATGAAAAGCAAATTGTTCTTACGCAAGCGACAATTCGTATTTTGGAAGCAGATTATAGTGCGAGTGGAGATGATTTTGATGACTTATTACGACTACAAAAAGAACTGATTGAATATGACTTAAAAACGCTTCGGGCAATTGTACAGAGTCACTTGGCGAAAAGTGAAATTGAACGCTATTATTTTGCTAAAAAAGAAGTGAGAAGGGAGACCGAAAAATAAATTTTTCTGTCTCCCTTCTCACTTCTTTACAATACCACAATCATGAAATCCAATATAAAAATCATAAGCATAGCCTTAATGGCCATCCTAGTAGGTATCGGCATTGGCTATTTGTTATTCGGAAAAAACCGACTAGCTGCTGCTACAATGGAGCACAACCATGCAGCACCGACAGCAGCAGCCCCTGTTGCTAAAGAAGAAACCTACACCTGTTCCATGCACCCACAAATTAGGCAGAACGAAATGGGAATTTGTCCGATTTGTGAGATGGATTTAACGCCTTTAGATGCGAATACATCCAATGATCCGCTAGTCTTACAAATGACAGAAGAAGCGGTGAAGTTAGCGAATATAGAAACATCTGTTGTCGGAGGCGGTAGCGGAAATCGGCGTACTACCCCAGGAAAAACCATACAACTTTCTGGGAAAGTACAAGCTGATGAACGTTTGGCATCTAGTCAGGTAGCCCATATTCCAGGACGAATTGAAAAGCTTTATGTTAGCTTCACGGGCGAACAAGTGCGGAAAGGGCAAAAAGTAGCGGATATTTATTCGCCTAGTTTAATTACCGCACAACGAGAATTATTAGAAGCATTAAAATTGCAAGATTTAAGTCCGGGGCTAGTAAAAGCAGCTAGAAATAAATTGCGCTTTTGGAAAGTTGGAGATGCGACTATTAGTGCTATCGAACAAAAAGGAACGATTCAAGAAACCTTTCCTTTATATGCAGATGCTTCAGGAATTGTTACGAATAGGCGAGTAGCGGTAGGTGACCATTTAAAAGAAGGCACACCGCTGTTTGATTTAATGAATTTAGAAAAAGTATGGGTTTTATTTGATGCTTATGAAGGGGATTTGGCGAATATTAAGGTTGGTGACCAAGTAGAATTTACCGCAGCTTCTGTTCCTAATAAAACCTTCAAAACACGCATTACTTTTATAGATCCGATGCTTAACGCTGCCACTAGGACTGCTTCTGTCCGAACAGAAGTATCTAATCGTAGTGGTCAACTCAAACCAGAAATGTTTGTAGAAGGCGTGGTGCAGCAAAAAGCAAGTACTACAAATACAGCCAAAAAAGCAGACTTAACGGTTCCTAAATCTGCCGTACTTTGGACAGGAAAACGCTCTGTGGTTTATGTAAAAGTACCAGATTCAGAAATCCCTTCTTTTCAATTTAGAGAAATAGAATTGGGAACAAGTGTTGGAAATAGCTATCAAGTAAGCAAAGGATTAGATGCAGGAGAAGAGGTGGTTACTTATGGAAGTTTCACGATTGATGCCGCCGCACAACTAAACAATCAGGCAAGTATGATGAATAAAAATGTGCAGATTAAAAAGAATAAAAGTGATGCGGTTCCAAATTTTCAAGTAGATACGCCTAAGCAATTTAAAGAACAAATGAACGCTTTAGCCAATGCTTATATTCAATTAAAAGATGCCTTGGTAGAAACGGATGCACAAACGGCTGCTACTGCTGCGAAACAGATGGTTGATACTATACAAGGAATGGACGGAACGGTATTAAAAGAGGAAGCATATATTTATTGGATGCAGCAATTAGATGCTTTAGAATCGCATACGGCGAAGATTGCAAACCTACAAAAAGTAGAAGCACAACGCAAGCAATTTAATTTTGTCTCAGACGCTTTGATTAATTCCATAGAAGCTTTTGGTACAGTAGGGGGGGGCTTGTATGTGCAGTATTGTCCAATGGCTTTTAATAATACAGGGGCAGATTGGATAGCGAGTGAAGAGGAGATTCAAAACCCTTATTTTGGGGATAAAATGATGCGTTGTGGCTTGGTGAAGAAAGAATTGTTGGGAGATGCGAGAATAGAGATGCGAGAATAGAGAGAAAATTCGTTGTATTGAGAAGTAGGGGATAACTTTAAGTTATCCCCTACTTTAACTTTAACTACTTTAACTTTAAGTTATCCCCTACTTTAACTTTAAGTTATCCCCTATTTTTGATCTGCGCTGCTTCAATATTTCATATAGGTATTTCTTAAAGGGTAACAAGCCTATTTTGAATTTACTGTTTTATTTTACTACATTTAACTTCTTCTATTGTTCACCATTCCAAACATTTAAACAATGAAAAAATATGGCCCTTTCTTAGTGTTTTTAATAGCTATTCCAATTGGCTATTTTTCCTCATCTTATATTGATGAATACTTTTTTTCTAAAGATGCCACTGAACAACAAGGCAAAGAATATACCGCTGCTTATATTTGCCCAATGCACTGCGAAGGCAGTGGCAGCGAGCAGGCAGGAACTTGTCCTGTTTGTAAAATGGATTATGTGGCTAATAAAAAAGAAAATTCTAAGTAGAGAATAGAGAATAGAATAGTTAGATGGTTTGATGGTTAGATTGCTTGATGGCTGTCAACGTCTTATATGCAGCCATCAAGCAATTTAGCCATCAAACAATTTTGTCCATTTTATTATAAAAATCCCCTCCAATGCGCTTACCAAACCTATTTAATAAACTTTCTTTAGTTGGCGTTTTTGTAATTGTTGTAACACTGTTTTCTTGTAGCACTAACGAACAAGAAGGAGTCCCTAATCTAGAAAGAAGCACCTTTACATCAACCGAAAAAATAGTCAATCGAGCCGCCTATTCAGATAAATTATATGGTTTTTGGCTAGGTACCTGTATCGCCAATTGGACAGGGCTAGTTACAGAAATGGATAAGATTGGCAATATCGGTGACATAAAAACAGGTGATTTCTATACTCGGAATGATTGGGGCAAACCTGATCAACCTAGTATTTGGGCAGAAGGCGAACCTAGCAAAATTTCCCCAATCATTGATTTTGTTTTCATTGCAGAAGATAGTATTTGGGGGGCTGATGATGATACCGATATAGAGTATATCTATCAGGAATTATTATTACGCAATAAAACGGCAGTGTTGAGCGGCGAACAAATCAGAGAGGGTTGGTTGAAACATATTAAAGTAGAAGAAGAAAATTATTTATGGGTGTCTAACCAAAAAGCTTTTGACTTAATGAGGAAAGGAATGATTCCTCCAGCTACAAGCGAACCCAAAAATAATCCAGAATACGAAATGATAGATGCCCAATTGACCACCGAAATATTTGGTCTTTTTGCGCCCACTCGTCCCGACATTGCTTTAAAAATGGCTCGCTTACCCATTCAAACTACTGCACGAGAAAATAGCGAATGGATTTCAAAATTTTATGTAACAATGTTTTCATTGGCATCTGTAGTCGATAAAAATTTATCCCAAAAAGAACAAGTCTTGTGGATGGCGGACCAAGCGAAACATTGTTTGCCAGAGCATTCTTATGCTGCAAAAATGTATGCTTATGTGCTATCCATGTACGATGCGGATATAGCTTGGGAACAAGCCCGAGACTCCATTTATATTCGCTACCAAGTGAATCAGCAAGATGGCTATGGTATTACTGCTCAAAAAAGATATTGCAATGGTTGTTTTGCAGCGGGAATTAATTTTGCAGCTAGTTTGGTCAGCTTATTTTATGGAGAAGGAGATATAATCGAAACGATTAAAATAGGTACACTTGCAGGCTGGGATTCTGATAATCCTACGGCAACTTGGGGCGGTTTATTGGGTTTTATGATTGGCAAGGAGGGCGTGGAAAAAGCATTTAATAGAAAATTTTCTAATAGATATAATATACACCGGACAAGAATTGGCTTTCCCAATAACGGAATAGATTCCTTTGAGAATATGGCAGCGAAAGGACTGACTATCATCGATCGGGTAGTGGCAGAAGAAATGAGTGGCAGGGTTAATTTAGCTGAGAATCTATGGCATATTCCAATTCCTAGGAATACCATTAAGTACCCTATCATTGCCCATGCCCACAATGATTATGAGCAAAAATATCCAATCACTACGGCTTTAAATCATGGATTTACCTCCTTAGAAGTAGACATTGTTTTTGATGGAACTAATTTAATTGTTAGTCATGACGGGGAAAATTTAGATACAAAAGGACATTTTGAAACCGCTTATCTAGCCCCATTATTAAATAGGCTGGATGTGAATCAAGCCCCCCTCATTCTACTAGTAGACATTAAGAATTATTCTGACCAAATGCTCGCCCAGCTTAATTCTGTATTGAAAAAATACGAAAACGACTTGCTTAAAAGATCGGAAAATACGGGTAGTTCTAAAAAAATACAAATTGTACTAAGTGGAGATATACCAAGAGCAGCAATTATTTCTAATAAAGCAAATGAATTCCTTTTTATAGATGGCAGAATAGAAGATTTAGCTTTCGATTACAGCAAGCAATACATGCCGATGATAAGCATGAATTTTACGGACCTTACTAATTGGGAAGGTATTAAAAAACCATCTAAAGCAAGTCTTCAAGCGATCCAAAAAACCATCGATTTAGCTCATCAAAAAGGAAAAAAAATCCGCTTTTGGAAAACCGCAGAAACGGAATTGCTTTGGCGTACCTTGATTGATCTTAATGTAGATTTTATAGGTGTAGATGGTATTGAAAATTTTTATGCGACTTTCGAATAAGCAATCGAACTAAATTTCAAAAAATTATGTAGGTATTTATAAGAAGTCAGAAGTCAGACCGAAAAATTTATTTTTCTGTCAGAAGTCAGATTTAGGACGTGTTCAACACGCTGCGAACCCTACTATTGATAGCCGATTAAAGGTCAGACTTGAGGCGTGTATAATATTTTCCATTGAGGCTATAAGGGAATGGATGAATAGTATCCTTCAAAAAATAAAAAATGAAGAACACTTATAAATACAGTAAAGAAAAACTTATTAAGCAATTTGAAAAAGAAGAGAAAATGAAATTTTTATTTTTTTGGGGACATCGACAAAAAAATAAAAACCTTATCGATAAATCTTGTTTAAGCCAATGGTTTGAATCCAAATTCATAGTAAATGAAATCGTCTATTTAACAGCAGAACATTGGATGATGGCAAAGAAAGCACAATTATTCAAAGACGATAAAATATACCAAAAAACCCTTACAGCCAAAACGCCAGGAGAGGCAAAGAAACTAGGCAGACAAGTTTCAAATTTTGATCCAGTTGTTTGGGATACCCATAAATATGAGTTTGTTGTAAATGGGAATGTTGCTAAGTTTTCGCAAAATGTAGCCCTAAAGGAATTCTTATTAAAAACCAACAACAGAATACTAGTAGAAGCAAGTCCTGTTGATAAAATTTGGGGAATTGGAATGGCGCAAGATAATCCAAAAAGTAATTACCCCTACTTATGGAGAGGGGAAAATTTACTTGGTTTTGCTTTAATGGAGGCAAGGGATATGCTACAATAATACCTCGCTAGCGCATCCGTTAAAAAATAAACAATGCATCGGTCCAACGTAATTGCTAAATAAATTGGACAAGTTTATCCATTGTA
>ENA-ORXT01004268-ORXT01004268.1-marine-metagenome-genome-assembly--contig:-NODE-4268-length-14963-cov-3.902257_pt1 | contig 14963 bp, 12 predicted proteins | sample MGYA00237868_ERZ511482 | MGnify/ENA metagenome assembly ERZ511482 | reverse complement strand
TTTCTGTTCCTGTCCCCTCTAGTTCAAGCTGTCCTGACTGATAATCGTAGCTGAGAACTTCTCCTGTATTTGCTACGTAAAAAGAGCCTGCTGCAAAAGTCATGCCCAAAGGCTGATCTAGGTTGTTTGTTTGGTCGGCAAATACTTGTTGGACTTCTGCCACTCCATCCCTGTCTTTATCCTGTAGTAAATTGATTTTGTTTTGCTTAGACTGCACTGCTAAAACGTCTCCATCAGGAGTTAGAGTCATCCAGCGCACGTCAGGCAGATTATCGGCAAAGACATTGACCGCAAAACCTTGAGGAACTTGTAAGACGGGGTTATCTGGTACAGAAATTACCTTGGGTGGTTTACTAGCTGATTGAGTAGCGTAGGGTTGGGGTAAATCCTCTAAGGTAATTTCAATGGGAGTGGGGGCAAGAGATTCGGTAGTAATCTTGGTCGGTAGTGGTTGGTCAGCCAGAGGCTCGGCAGTGGAATTGCAGCCTGCTAAAACTGTCAATCCTAGAATAATAGTTGTTGTTTTAGATTTAATAAACATATAAAAATTTAAAATAAATACTCAGAAAAATCAGGTCAATTAAGGCTTTCCAGTACGCTATAATTCAATACTGCATGTCAAAATTATAAAACGCATTACCATTCAATCGATCGCAATGGCAGTGTAGTTGGCAGCTTAATTAATTACATTCTCACAAATTTAAAGTAGTAATGGCTGAAGATAATTCCCGCAATAAGCCCCAGGGCAGTTCTAATTTAGAAGAAATTCGCGCTACCAGAATTGAAAAAGTAGCTCAAATAAAAGAATTAGGTCTAAATCCCTATGCTTATAAGTGGGAGTCTAGCCATCATGCTGCCCAACTGCAAGAAAAGTATCTAGGCTTACCTGCGGGAGAAGAAATAGAAGATCAAGTTGCGATCGCAGGTAGAATTGTCGCTCGTCGCGTTTTTGGTAAACTGGCGTTTTTTGAACTGCAAGACGAAACAGGAAAAATACAGCTTTACCTAGAAAAGAAAAGAATTAACAACACCATGTCCGAGGACTTGGTAGGGGCATTCAATCATCTCAAAAAGCTTTCTGATACGGGAGACATTTTAGGGGCGAAGGGTACGGTAAAAAGAACCGAAAAAGGCGAGCTTTCGGTTTATGTTAGTGAATATAAAATCCTGACCAAATCTTTACTTCCCCTTCCTGACAAATGGCATGGCTTAACGGATACAGAGAAGCGTTATCGCCAGCGTTATGTAGATTTAATTGTTAATCCTCAAGTTAGGGAAACCTTCCGCGTTAGAGCAAAAATTACCGCAGGTATCCGTCGATATCTCGAAACTAAAGAGTTTTTAGAAATTGAAACTCCTGTATTGCAGAGTGAGGCTGGTGGTGCTGAAGCTCGTCCTTTTGTTACCTATCACAATACTCTAGAGATGGATTTGTATCTGCGCATCGCTACGGAGTTGCATCTCAAAAGATTAATTGTGGGTGGCTTTGAGCGTGTCTTTGAAATGGGCAGAATCTTCCGCAACGAAGGGATATCTACTCGTCATAATCCTGAATTTACATCGATTGAGGTATATCAAGCTTACGCTGATTATCACGACATGATGGCACTTACAGAAAACATGATTAGCGACGTGGCTCAAGAAGTATTAGGCAAAACCAAAGTTAATTATCAAGGAGAAGCAATCGATCTGACTACTCCTTGGCGTAGAGTAACCATGCACCAGGTTGTGCAAGATGCTACTGGAGTAGACTTTGCTCAGTATGATGACTTCGACTCGGCGAAAACCGCAGCCAAGGATGCAGGCATCGAAGTACCCGCAGACTGCCAGACTGTTGGCAAATTGCTTAATGAAGCCTTTGAGCAAAAAGTAGAGACTACTTTAATACAGCCTACTTTTGTGACAGACTATCCCGTTGAAATATCGCCCTTAGCCAAACCCCATCGCGACAAACCAGGCTTAGTAGAAAGGTTTGAACTATTTATCGTCGGCAGAGAAACTGCCAATAGCTTCTCGGAGTTAACCGATCCTCTAGATCAAAGAGCTAGACTAGAAGCCCAAGCAGCCAAGAAAGCAGCGGGAGACTTAGAAGCCAATGATATCGATGAAGACTTCCTGGCGGCATTAGAATATGGCATGCCTCCTACTGGTGGCTTGGGTATTGGTATAGATCGTCTGGTGATGCTACTCACCGACTCCCCTAGCATCCGTGATGTAATTGCCTTTCCTTTGCTTAAAAATCAAAGTGCGGTCATTAAAGACTTTGATTATGATGCAGACAAGCAAATTCTTCGTCTTACCTTTAGCAACGGCAACGTCTACAAATATTCCGATGTGCCAGAAAAGATTTACCAAGAATTAAAAGAAACTAGCTCAGTCGGTCAATATTTTAACTCCCAAATTAAAGATAAGTTTGGCTGCGATCGCGAAATTTAATCTGACTTCTAGCTTTACAATTAATTTGATGTGGAATTCCGAACTCTTACCGTAGTTTAAGAAGATTAAGATTGATATACACTAAAAATAAATCGTAAAGCGATTAAATAAAGGGATAAAAATATGCCAGGTTTTGAAGATATTGCCAAGAAAGCTTTTTATATGGGTGTTGGCTTTGCTTCCTATGCCCAAGAAAAAGCTAACGACAACTTCAAAGATTTGAGAGTTCAAGCCCAAAGTCTTGCCGATGAGATGGTTGAACGGGGTAAAATGGGTACGGAAGAAGCTCGAAAGTTTGTTGATGATTTGGTAGAACAGGCTCAACAGGATGCTGTTTCTGGTAACAGTTCATCACAGTCAAGAGAGCCTCGTAAAATTGAAATCGTTGACGAAGATGAACAGCCTCCAACTTCTGTCAAATCAGAAGTCAAAACTGAACCAACATCAGCTAAAAGTTCTAACTCTCACAATGATGATTTGCGCCAGCAGGTTCAATCTTTAAAAGATGAATTGCGCCGTTTGAAAGAAGAAATGTGAAATTCACATAGCTTTAATATTGAAATAAAATCAATTATTTAAAAATCTATTATGGATGATTGGCAAGAACAATTGTGGAAGCAGGTAGAGAAAACCGCAGCCGAAATGGAAGAGTTTTTTGTTGATGCGGAAAAAGCTACAGAATCATTTGTGGAAGAGGTTAGTGAAAATGTAGGCTCTTTATTTGAAGATTTTGGTTTAGACATAGTCAAAGAGGTTGATAGTTTTCTCGAAAATTTGGTTGATGTTATAGTAACTACTACCGATGAAATAGATGCTGCGTTCGGAGAAGATTGGGAAGGCTTTATTGATGATGATTTTACTAATGTAAGTTTTCACACACCTTCGATTAATAATAATCCTGCCTGTATTAACTGTAGTAACTATCATGGGCAAAGCTACAACGGTAACTTGCTAGTCTGTGCTATGCACCCAGAAGGATGGGACGATGCCAACTGTCCTGATTGGGAACAAGAAAGCTAATAGTTTAGATATTTATTAATTAATAATTCTAATTTTCAAAGATAAATTTAATCTCACACAGGTATTGAAAAAGCGATCGCTCTTTATCCTCAAAAATTAGCTAACCATTCTAAACTAATCATTAATTTTTGCAAATAGAATCTAAAAAAATAATGACATTTTGCTGAAAATATGCGATACACGAACAACACATAATCAAAATGCGAGCAAAACAGTTTTTATAAACTTATGCAAGTACGTTTTTTCACTAAGGTATCGTTGTTCATCGCAGTCTTAGCCTTGCCACAGTTTGTTCCCTCTGGCTCTATTTCTCAATCGCTCCTATGTTCTTCTGTGTTAGCATCAGAAGCTCGATCTCTCGGTGAAACTGGAGATAGCGGAGAAGCAGGAGTTAAGGGAAACAACGGGCGCAATAGTGACAGCCTCACAGTATTTGCCGACGGCTCACCCATGACTCTGGATCTCAGCGGTGGCAATGGTGTAGCAGGACAACAGGGAGTTGAAGGGTATGATGCTTTATGCGATCGCCAACCCAATAAAGATGTTGGCAAAGATTTAAAGGGTGCTGACGGTGGCAGTGGGGGAGATGGGGGAGATGGAGGAGTCGGCGGAGATGGTGGCTCATTGACCGTTTACGCGACTGATAAAGAAGATCTTAAGCAAGTCTATGTAGTTGCCGCCGGAGGAGAAGGAGGTATGGCAGGAAAGGCAGGGGAAGGGGGAGAAGGTTGCGAATGCGATCGCCCTTACTGGAATGAAGAAACCTGTTTTGGCGATCCTGGAAGCCCTAACTATAGCTGCACTACCCAAGAGTTTCAGTGTACCGATGGTTACTCTGGTAGAAAAGGGCGAGATGGCAGAAAAGGCAGAAATGGCAAAGATGGTACTCTGACTTTGATCAATCTTGATAAATCTCTGGCACCAGATTTTCCCGAAGTGACTGCGCCGATTAGCGAACTCAAAGGCAGAGGATTTACTTTATCTCGAAACGTTTGGGAAAGTAAAGATAATGCTGCTGATTTGTTTGCACCAGGATCGATTATTGCTAATAAATATAAAGAACTAGTCGCTCGTCATGAACATTCGGTGTTAGTAGTCTGGGATGCACCTCAACCCGTAGAAAATTTTAATGACAAGCAAATTACCTTAAGTTTAAAAGGAGAAAATGATGCCAACATTTTCTTTCCAGAAGATCTTTGGCTAGAAACCAAAAGAGTAAAGCGGGATAATATTACCGAACTATTTGTCTTTAATGCGGTACGGACAAAAGATGTCGCCGATTTGACTATTGATGGTTTATTTGGACAGGGAGCAAGTTTGGAGTTAGACGTTTTCGACGAGGCAGAACAGTCTGAGCTAATTGGCACAGAGTTTGCTATTAAATACAAAGTAGGAGAAAAATCAGAGAATAAAAACTTTTTTGGTGGTAGCAGCACGGTCTATAAACCAAAGTTTGAAGGCTCAATCCCCGCTGATGCGATCGCTAAAAAAGGCAACTTGTTTACTTTGCAGCTAGGTAAACTACCTATTCCGCCTGAGTATCTTAAGCCAGGGTTGGAAGTAGAAGTAGAGGTAGTGGCAAAACGCTCTTTAGGAGAAAACTCCCAAGTGAAAAAACTTTCTACTCAAACTACGATTGAAAAACTTAATTCTGGGACATAAGCTATGGTGGGTAACTTATCGGTCTAAGGGTTATTGGCGTATAATCCCGACGATAAACTCTTAACGGCTACTTCAATCGCTTTTTGAACAGTAGTATCTTTGTCGGAGATAACTATCGTTTCCGCTTCTGTACGTTGTGCTACTACCGCACAAATACAGGCAGCAGCAAAACCATAAACTCCAGCCATTTTCAAAAGAGTACCTGCTTCCATCTCATAATTCAAAATATTAAGGTTACGATAGGTGGCGGTAATACCCTTTAACCAAGGTTGAAGCTGGCTATTAGCCGAAGATTCTGTTCTTTCTTGTCCTTCGTAAAATGTATCTACCGATGCAGTAATACCCAAATGACACTGAATTCCTAACTGACGCGCAGTTTCTACTAAAGCTACGGTCAAATAAGGATCGGCAACAGCAGGATACTCAATCGGCGCAATATCCAAGGCTGCACCTTGACGACATAGGGCTGCTTGAGATACAACAATGCTACCCACGGATACAGAAGGCTGAATTGAACCACAAGTACCAATCCGAATAAACTGCTTGATTCCTACTTGTACCAGCTCATTGACAACAATACTTAAAGAACTGGCACCCATGCCACTAGTAGCGACTAAGATAGATTTGCCATTGGGTAAATTTCCCAGATAACTGTTGAGTCCTCTATATTCTGAAAGAAGTTTGACATTTTGTAAATAAGTATGGGCAATGTATTGCGATCGCTCTGGTTCTCCAGATAATAGTACTGTTTCGGGCGCATCAACACCAAAATCTGACTTACTAAAACCAATATGATAAAGTTGCATCTTTAGAACCTAGCTATAAACTTGAAAGCTATTAGAAATTAGAAATTAAGGAAGTGTCAGACTAGCACTTTTTTAATAGATCGTTAAACTACTATTGACTAAAAATATAATTACGATGTTAACCCTCGAAAAATTTTCCAAAATTGTTTCTAGTTGTAAGGATAGTAAGGTGGGTAAACACCTGCCCAACGCTTTGTACGTTCATACTGATGCTTTAATTCATCTTGACCCTACCCTGAGAGACTATGAGCGTCAAGCAAGAAACTTAGTAGCTGATACTAGCCATGCGACTATTATCAAGTTTGGCATGGACATGCCCAAAATTTCCTATCTATACTATCCTGACTTCGATCGAGATCCTCATCCTCAGCTACATCAAAGTATCTTGGTAGATTTGACTGAAGAGCAAGTTACTGTCAGACAGTATCATAATTCTCACAATCCTCCTATTCTTCATCGCAAAGAAACCTTTGTTACTCCCGACTATCCCCTCTACCAAAAGTTTGTTGAATTGACTCAACAAGAAGTAGCTTTGGGTTTGCTAGACAATTCCCGTCGTATTGGCACGCTGCAAGAATGGACTCGTTTATTGCTACAGCAGGGGGTGACTTTTGAAGATCACAGTGTAGCTTGTCCTATTGATTGTCCTCTAGCAAAGAAAAAGGCTATTTTGATTGAAAGACACAAAGCAGCTTTGAAACGCTCAGAATTATCTCGTCCGCTCAGAATTGCTTTAGAAGCAGACGTATTTAAAGAAGGTTATAGCTTTTTTGACTATGGATGTGGTCATGGACAAGATGTGAAATGTGTTGAAGAGATGGGCTACATAAGTTCAGGCTGGGACCCTTTCTATCGTCCTCATGCCCGCCGTGAATCTGCCGATGTAGTTAACCTGGGCTATATTATCAACGTCATTGAAGATTTAGTCGAAAGAAGACAAACTTTAATTGATGCTTGGGAATTGACTCAAAAAGTCCTGATTGTTTCGGCTCAAGTATTGGTAGACGATCGCCGTCGTGGTTTGATAGCCTATGGGGATGGTGTAGTAACTAACCGTAATACTTTCCAAAAATACTACGAACAAGAAGAGTTAAAGTTATATATCGATCAGGTACTAGAGGTTGATTCGATTCCCGCAGGCTTAGGGATGTATGTCGTTTTTCGTCATGAAGCCGAAGCCGAATCATTTCGTGCCTCTCGCTTATATTCCAGCCTCACTACTCCTAGAATTCAAGCCAAAGTTAGAAACTTTGAGGACTATCAAGCATTACTGGCTCCTTTAATGGATTTCTACACTAAAAGGGGACGTTTGCCAGTCAAAGGAGAATTAGCCGAAGAAACAGCGATTAAAGCTGAGTTCCGTAGCTATCAAAGAGCATTTAAGCTAGTTTTACAGGCAACCAGCCGCGATGAATGGGATGCAATTACCGATAAACGTCGGGAAGATCTTTTAGTATATCTAGCTTTGGGTAAGTTCAGCGGTCGTCCCACTATTAGAAAACTTGCCCCTGAAATTAAAGCAGATGTCAAAGCCTTATTTGGCAGCTATAAGCAAGCCTGTACCGTGGCTGACTTACTGCTGCTTAATGTAGGAGACATGAACAAAATTGCCAGTCTTTGTCGAGAGAGCAAAATAGGTAAACATCTGAATGATGCGATCGCCATTCACGTTAGCGCATTAGAGAAACTACCGCCTCTACTAAGACTATATGAAGGCTGTGCTAGCCGTAATTTCTATCGCCTAGAGAATGCCAATATTATTAAGCTCTATTACAACAAACCCAAAATAACCTATTTGGTTTATCCAGAATTTGATACCCTAGCTCATCCTACTCTACGAGCGACAATGGAGGTAGATTTACACAACCTCTCCGTTACTTACCATGATATTTCTGATGAAACTAATCCTTTAATCCTCCATCAAAAAGATGCTCTAGTTGCCCCAGATTATCCTAGCTACAAGCAGTTTGTTCGTTTAACCAAAAAAGAACAAAAATCAGGTTTGCTTGAAAATAGAGATGCTATTCGTCGCTTACACGGCTGGTTGCGCCGTTTAAGAGAACGTGAAATTAGAATTGAAGGACACAAATTGAGTACAAAATAAGGTGAGTCATAGCAGCAACAAGATTGTTAAGTAAGCTCGGTTTACATTTTGTGTTTAGAGTTTGCCATGTTCTTAACGTTCTATTAAACTAGCCGTGTTTTCATGTGTAGGTTATCCAAGCGATTGCAGCTACTAGCTCAAATCCGAACTACACATATCAACATGACTATAACCTGGACGACTTTCGTAATTCGTTTGCTAGTAGGCTTTCTCCTAGCGGTGGGAATTGGCATAGAAAGACAATGGCTTAAAACTAGAGAAGTACTTAAAATTAACGTCCTAGTAACCCTGGGTTCGGCAATGTTTGTTATGCTTTCTATCATGACTCCAGGAGACAGTAGCCCCACTAGAATAGCTTCGCAAATAGTATCAGGAGTTGGTTTTTTGGGTGGTGGCGTAATTCTACGAGAAGGAGCAAGCGTCAGGGGAATCAATACGGCTGCGACTCTTTGGTGTACCGCAGCAATTGGTACTTTGGTAGGTTCTGGCTATTTGGTGCAGGCATACTCGGCTACATTGGTAGTAGTGGGAGCTAATTTACTATTAAGACCATTAGTAGAAACCTTTAAATATCAACGCAATCCAAGAAATCAGGAGCTTAAAAACAACCTCATATCTCAGGATGAGATCGAGCAATCGGATTTGGCAGTAATCAATAGTCAAGCCGTTTCATCAACTACTAAATCTTGTCCATCAAAAGATAGCACTGGTCAAACCCATCAATGTAGCTGCCATATAGTCTGCTTACTAGAAGGAGAACCAAGAGTATTTGAGCTACTAATTAAATTCGCTAAGGAACATAATTTAACTCTAATCGGTATGGAGAGTAAAAATGTCAGGAGTGAGATTAAGCCTGGAAAATTAGAAGTGAAAATGGAAATTGACTTTTCCAACCAAGGTAATCGCTTAAATTTATTAGATTCAGAAGAAATTGTCAGACTACTTAAAACTGAGGCTCAAGTGAACTCAATTAAATGGCAGTTTGCTGGTGTATAGTCGTTCCAATTAATTTCCGTACTTTCATTCGTTATCTTTTTTAGGTAGTAGGTAGTAGGTATTGACATCCTCCCACCGATAAATCGGGGGATTCCTAGAACAACGCGAGTTGCTCAAAGGACGGTACTCGTTTCACGGACGATTGCTTAGGACAAGTCTCAAGTCTGACATCATCTCCACGAGGGCTGTGTCCCAGCCCTATAATTCTCATTCCTTCGGTGCGGATATTGCGACTAGCATTCTCATCTCTTAGATGATGAGCAGAGCATTTTTTGCACGTCCAATCTCTATCTTTTAGCTGCAACTCTTTGTGGATATATCCACAATTACTACACATTTTACTAGAAGGAAAAAATCTATCTATCTCAACTAGAACACCACCTTTTTGTTCTAGTTTGTAGCTGAGAAAATTGAGGAACATTCCCCAACCAGATTGAGAAATTGCTTTACTCAATTTGCGGTTTTTGACCATTCCTTTGATGTTCAAGCTCTCAACTACTACGACTTGGCTATCGTCGGTAATTTTATGAGATAGTTTGTGCAGAAAATCTTGACGGGCATTGCTCAATCGCTCATGAATTCTGGCTAATAGTTTTCGAGCTTTGTTGCGTCTGTTGCTACCTTTCTTCCTGCGAGATAATTTTTTTTGTTGATATCGAAGATTGCGCTTGTGTTTTTTGAGCCACTTAGGATGCCGAACTGAATAAGTTTCTGTTGCGTCATGACAAGTTACGTAATCTTTCAATCCCAAATCAATTCCTGTGACTATGCCATCGGTGGACTGCTTGACTTCGACATCTCCTAAGTCCAATCCAATGGCAGCATAATATTTCCCCGAAGGAGCAACGCTAATAGTCACAGTTTTTATCTGACCTTGCATGGCTTTTGTAAACTTAGCTTTGACCAAACCTATTTTGGGAATCTTGAGACTCGAATTTTGTACCTTAACGTTTTGAGGGAAGCTAATTGATTGTTTATTCTTCTTGGCTTTGAATCTTGGTTTTTTGGCTCTACCTTCAAACCAATTTTTCATCGCTTGCTCTAAATGCTTGGTAGTAGCCTGTAGAACCTGAGAATAGCAATCAGACAGCCAAGGCAATTCTTTTTTCAGCCCAGGAAGCATAGCATTAAGCTCAGTACGTTTTAACCATCTTCCTTGTTCAGAGCGATGTTCGTACTGTAAGCCTAATGCTTTATTCCACCAAAATCTGCTACAGCCAAATTGTTGAGCTAGTAGTTGTTTTTGGTCTTGATTTGGATAAAGTCTCACCTTTGCTGCTTTTCTCATGAGATAATAATATCATCCTTACTGCTATACATTATTATCTTTATGGAAACTAAATATAGCAAAGCATATAGGGCAGTTTACAATCTCACTGCTCACATAGTTTTTGTCACCAAATACAGAAAGCCAGTCCTCACTGATAAACTGCTAACAGAGCTTGAAGCTGCATTTGCTTCGATTCTTCAAACTAGAGATGGAGAGCTAATTGAATTCAATGGCGAAAAAGACCACGTACATCTTCTGGTCAGTTACAAACCTAGTATTTCTGTATCTAATCTAGTTGCTAATCTCAAAGCTACATCTAGTAAAACTATGTGGCGCAACCATGCTGAATATTTCCAAACAAAATATTGGAACAAGAAAGTCTTATGGACTGGTAGCTACTTTATTGCGTCATGTGGTGGCGTTACAATTGAGCAGTTACGCAAATATGTAGACGGGCAAGCAAGACCTAGCCCGTAATTCATCCCGCCGATAAATCGGGGGATGAATTACAGAAGAAAGTTAAACAATAGCGTTTATTAAAATCGTATGATTTCTATTTAGAACGAGTGTATAAGAACTTCTGACTAATATTTAAGTACAGAAAAATCTATTTTGATCGGACTTTTAGCGATCGCTATTTATAATTTAATACGTATAAGTAAGATCTCAGAGTCATAAATAATATTTGTGCAATATTTAGGGAAAATTGCAGTCAGGTATTGCTTATATGTGAGCAGATCTAAGTACAATCACTTGGTTAAGCGAAGATTAAGAGAAGTTGTTTTAAGGGTAATTTCGGTTGTCTCTCCAGTATATTTAGATGTAGTTTTAATAAGTTGATAAAAATATAACAAGCTTTAGTTGATTTTTACCCATCAATAATCTTTTGGGAAATCGTAATTGCCAAGTTTAAATTAATAAAGCTAAAGCTAACGGTTGCTTGGCTCAAGCAGCTATTTTCTCATGCCCATTCATGCCCACATTTCTAATTTTAATAATGTTTGAACGACCAATAAATATTAATCAAAAAAACTTTTTACTTATTTTATATGTTGTTGTTTTGGGAATTGTTGGTCCTGCTATTTATTTAATTAGTAATAGTGAATCACCGTTTAACTTGACTAGCAAAGCGGAAAAAAAGTCGATTCAGGCAAGAATTAGTACTGGAGACAAAATATTAGTTACTGCCCATAGCAATTCAGCTAAACAAGCGGGAATTGAGGCTTATGCAGAAGGAGACTATCTAACTGCTCAAGAGAATTTTAGTTCTGCCCTTAAAAGCGATCGCAACGATCCAGAAACCAGAATTTATCTCAATAATACTACCGCAGCCAAAACCAAAAATCCTCATCGCCTTGGGGTGAGCGTTCCAATTGGGGGAGATTTGGGTGTAGCAGAAGAAATTTTACGGGGTGTAGCACAGGCACAATCAGAAATTAATAGTAATGGTGGTATCAATGGAAAGTCGCTTATAGCTGAAATTGCCAATGATGATAACAATCCCGATCTGGCACAAGAGATTGCCGAAGAATTCGTTAAAGATAAAAAAGTTTTAGCTGTAGTCGGACACAATACTAGTGACGCATCAATTGCAGCAGCACCAATCTACCAAGAAGCAGGATTGGTGATGATTACGCCGACGAGTTCGGCAGAAGGCTTGTCTAGTATGGGAAGTAATATATTTAGTGCGCATCCTGTACATTCAAGTTTAATATTCTCTAAGAATGGTCAAGAATTTATTAGGCTCATTCCTAGTGATAGTACTATATATTTGTATGCTGCGAAAGTAGAGGAAGGTTTTCAGGGATTTGAATTGTTTAAAACCATTAACTCAAGGTTCGCTAATATTCAAAGGTAAAAAACAAATGTAATAACAGCATGAAAATTCAGGAATACTGAAAGACTTAAGGGGAAAAAGTATGTAAAGTCAGAATAATTTTTGATTTTTATGAAAATCAAAAATTATATGAATAATAACTCAGGATTAAAAGAAGGCTTGCACGTAGAACGTATTGATGATATACCAGTAATAATAACATCGCTTCAAAAGATAGGGCTTGGCAACTTGTTGGATGAATTAATCCCTGTTCATAAAAACTGGGAAGGCTTGAGTCTGGGCAAATTAGCAGAGATTTGGATGAGTTACATAGTAAGTGAAGGAGATCACCGTTTAAATCAACTTGAAGACTGGGCGTTTGAGAAAAGGCTATTGTTTGAAACGTTATATGAAGGGGAAGAAATAAAACGCACAGATTTTACGGATGACAAGTTGGGTAAATTATTGGATTATTTGAGTGATAAAGAAAACTGGTTAGGCATCGAATCAAGACTAAATAAACGCATATTCACGGTATACAAGATCAAAGAGGAAGGGGAGGATATGTTGACTGTGAGATTGGATGCCACAATAGGTCAAGGCTACAGAAAAGCGGATACAGGAAGTCTATTTCAATTTGGAGCGAGCAAACACTTTAATTCATCGTTGCCGCAATTCAAAATAATGCTGTCTACATTGGAAAGTGAAATAAACGGTTTTGCTTATCCTGTTGCGAGTATAACTGTACCTGGGAATACAGCAGACGATGTGTTATATACTCCGATACTCGAGCAAACAAAAAACAGTTTGAATACAACAGATAAGCTTTTGATAGTAGGAGATAAAAAACTCGGTAGCCAATCAAATCGAGCGCATATTGTATCAGGAGGCGATTATTACTTGTCGCCTTTATCCGAAGTTCAGGTTTCATCGAGTGATCTGAAATTGCTGATAGAGGAAAACGAAGCGAAAATAAAAGGTGTAAAAGTGGGAGATAATTATGTAGGTAAAGGGTTTACTTATACACAAGACATGAGTGTGTCAATAGATCAAGAGGAAGAAGCTTCTCTTCAAGTAGACTGGCTGGAAAGAAGATTTGTATTTCAAAGTACTGCTCACGCAAAATCGCAGACAACTGCATTTGACAAAAAAATAGAAAAGACCAAAGGCCGCTTAGAAAATTTATTAGTCCGCAAGCAAAGAAAAAAGACGCCATCGACGAAGACGGATATCTCACAAGCAGTGGAAAAGATATTAAAAGATTCCAAGCTGGAAGAGTATATAAATGTGGAAATTTTGGAAAGCACAGAAGCGAAAAAGATAAGAGGCTATAAAGGGGCAAAAGGAAGAACGGTCAAAATTCATACATTCGACTTGTCAGTAGAATTAGATATGGAAAAAGTAAAAGATTATAAATCATTTTGTGGCTGGTGTATCTATGCGACTAATGCTCCACAAAAAAGAATGAAGATAAAAGATGCCATTCAAATGTATCGAGGTCAATTTCAAATAGAAAGTCGGTTTAATGATTTGAAAAACAAAGTAACAAAATTAATGCCTGTGTTTTTGCAAAAAGAGGAACGAGTATTAAGCTTGATAAATTTTATGATGATCGGGTTGAAGTTAATATCAGCCATTGAAATAAAGGTTGCCAAAAAATTAAAAGAGAAGAAGGAGAAACTTCAAGGAACCTATGCAGGTAATCCAAAGAGAGGAACAGAAAAACCGACTGCCAAAGCAATGTTAACTCGCCTTAAAGGAATTTCTATTTCTGTCTTTATCGAAAATGGGAAACCTAAGTATATAGGGTTAACACCGCTGGATAAAGTCCAGCAAAAAATACTGAAATTGATGGGAATCAAAAGTGATTTATACTCGAGATTGGTGGAGAAAATGAATTTAAATTTTTCAGGCTAAATATTAGCGAACCTTGAGTTATAATCTGGTTTCCTTATTAATAGGAGTAAATAATCAGTTCCAAAATTTATCTTTTGAAATATTTGAATCAGAATTTGATTCTTTGCTCAATAGATCAATTTGTCTTGCAGGGAGCAAAGAAAGAGTTTTTGTAGTCTCAATTCCTGATTATGGTGTAACGCCTTTCGGGAGTAGCAATAGTGAGAGTATCCGTGAAGAAATTGATATGTATAACAATTATATTTCTAATACTTGTGACATGCTTGAAATTCCATTTATTGACATTACTGAAATTTCAAGAACATTAGGAGATTCGCCTGGAGCTTTAGCATCAGATAATTTACATCCCAGTGGAAGCCAATATGAAGCATGGACAAATGAAATACTTCCAGTGGTTATCGAAATTTTAAATAAATAAGCGAAGTTTTAGATTTACATGTGCTTAGCTAAACCTTGAAAGATTTATTATTGATAAAAGTATAATGATGAATACATTTTATTCAATTCTTGTATTACTTGTAGTGGCGACACTTTCGTTTGCTCAGACGCTCCCTCCCAAGGAAGCGTATCCGCTAAACGTTAAACAAATTCACAGCGGGCACAGCTTAACAGACCCATTGTTTAATCCATGGCCTGGCCAATACAGATTCCTTGTTTTTGATGTTTTAGGAGGCGACTTTGACCATCTAGGTAAATCAACCATTCCTGGTTCTTCTTTGAATTACAGATGGGAAAATGCGCCTGGTTTTGGACAGCCAGATGCTAGGCACGATATTGTTGATTGGGAGTTGTTAACGATTACAGAAAGGGTGCCATTGCTCTATGAAGGGGGAAGTGAATTGAGTTGGTATTTAGAAGCACTTCAAGCGCAAAAAGAAGATCTCTCTTTGTTTGTTAACAATGCATGGAATAATGGAAATAACGGGAATGGAACTC
>ENA-ORXT01004266-ORXT01004266.1-marine-metagenome-genome-assembly--contig:-NODE-4266-length-14963-cov-11.137109_pt1 | contig 14963 bp, 6 predicted proteins | sample MGYA00237868_ERZ511482 | MGnify/ENA metagenome assembly ERZ511482 | reverse complement strand
GGAGTAGCTATTAAGGTGGTAGCAACAATTAAAGAATCCCCGTCAGGGTCCGTATCATTCGTTAGCACGTTATCGGAGACCGAGATGTTTTCCAAAGTACTACTAGTATCGTTAATAGCAAGCGGCGCTTCATTTCTAGGTAATACTAATAAATAAACAGTTGCCGTATCCTGTGCTGTTGGATTGCCTGTATCTTGTATAGCATATAATAACTGGTCAGGTCCAACATAATTCTCATTGGGGATATAAGTCATTAAACCATTGGCCGCTAAACTAGCAGTTCCTTGTGTGGGCTTTTGGACCAATTGCATTTGCACATTTTGCAAATCTCCTTCTGGATCATGATCGTTTAATAATAAATTATTACGTAAGGAACTATTTTTAAATAGGACTCCTGCATCATCTGTGGCAAAAGTCGTATTGGTTCCTGTGGGATTTGCTAATATGGTTATGTTAACTTCTACGGTATCACATAGCGCAGGAATTTGGTCATCACATATTTGATACGTAAATCCATCCAAGCCCACGAATCCTGTACTAGGTGTGTACAGAAAAGTCCCGTTTTGAAATAGCGTTAAATTTCCGTCAGTAGTAGTTTGTATAGGACGGGTATTCATAATAAGATCATCTCCGTCAGGGTCCGAATCATTACTAAGTAAAGTACTGGCTACTGGATGATCAACAATTGTTTGAAAATAATCTGCTATACCAATAGGTGGATTATTTTCATCACCTGTTTCAATAACTGGCATTACAATCGTAATACTAACTTTTGCGGTATCACATGCAGAAGGGGAATAGTTATCGCAAATTTCATAAAAGAAAAAATCTTCCCCTACGTAGTTTACAACAGGGGTGTAAACATACTCTCCATTAGGATTAATCGTGACGCTACCATGCAGCGGTTGCTGGATCGCTAAAGGACTTGCCTCAATCTTGTCTCCATAAGGGTCTGTATCGTTAATGATCACATTCCCTCCAACGGGCGTATTTACAAGGGTGATATTTACATCATTAATGGCTATAGGTGCTGGATTAGGTGCATTTATAAATACGGTTGCTGTATCACAATAAATAGGAAACCCTGCATCACATATAATATAATCGAAGCTATCTAATCCAACAAATAAAGGTTCTGGTAGGTAGCGAATACTATCACCTTCCACTGTTGCTAGACCATGCTTAGGTGGTTTTGTTTCCTCTAAACTAAGCGTAAGTACTTGGTTTTCATTATCGGAATCATTTCCTAAAACGCCTATTAATACAGAAGGCACATAGGGTAAGGTAACATAATCATCTACTGCAATTGGTTTAGTATTTGGCACCGTGATATAAACGGTATTGGTATCACATCTTACTGGGGTCCCGTCATCACAAATAATATATTCAAAGCTATCTCTGCCTATAAAACCATTGTCAGGCGTGTATATTATTTCATCATTTTCTATTATGGCAATTCCATTATTAGGTGATATATTCTCATTTAGTGTTACTGTTAGAACACCATTTTCTGGATCCGTATCATTCGTTAAAATTTGAACGTTTATAGGTTCTTGGAATGGTGTTGTTACCGTATCGCTTATGGCAATTGGTGGTGTATTATCCACCACTACTATTACGCTTGCTGTATCACAAAATTTAGGCATACCATCATCACATAATATATAGTCAAATGTGTTTGTGCCTGTAAAACCAAGATTTGGTGTATACTGTATTTGCTCTCCTATTTTAATCACCACGCCATTAGTAGGTAAATTGTTAAAGTCAATGGAAGTACTTAGTGTACCATTTTCTGGGTCGAAATCATTGGCTAAAACATCTATAATAATTGGGGTATTATGCGCAGTTGTATCTTTATCGTTTACGGCAATAGGGGAGTCATTTGTAACGACTATATTAACCATAGCAGTATCGCATTGCATAGGCGTTCCATCGTCACAGACAACATAATTAAAACAATCTGTACCAGAGAAACCTGAATTAGGCGTATAAATAACTTGGTTATTTACAATAGCGACCATCCCGTTTTGAGCTAGTTTACTAGAGTCCAAAGAAACAGTAAGTATGCCATCTTCGTCATCCAAATCATTATCTACTACATCAATAATAACGCTAGTATCAGAAGGAATAACCACCTCATCATCTACGGCAATAGGAGGACTGTTTTCAATAATAATATCGACTTTAGCGGTATCACATTGTATAGGCGAGCCATCATCACAGATAATATAATTAAAGCAATCGGTGCCAGAGAAACCTTGATTGGGCGTGTAGACTGCTTGATTATTTACAATATTGACTGTTCCATTTTGTACTTGCTTAGTGGGGTCAAGAGAAACGGTGAGTGTCCCATTATCAGGGTCTAGGTCATTGTCTAATACGTCGATAGTAATAGGTGTATCCGAAGGTGTGACTGCATCATCGTCTACTGCTATTGGCGAATCATTGGCAATAATAATATCGACTCTAGCAGTATCACATTGCACAGGCGAGCCATCATCACAGATAATATAATTAAAGCAATCGGTGCCAGAGAAACCTTGATTAGGCGTGTAGACAGCTTGGTTGTTTACAATGTTGACTGTACCATTTTGCACTTGCTTAGTGGGGTCAAGAGAAACGGTGAGTGTACCATTATCAGGGTCGCTGTCATTATCTAATACATTTATAGTGATAGGCATATCAGAAGGAGTGCTGGCATTATCGTCTACAGCTATAGGTACGTTATTTATAATAATAACGGTTACATTTGCAGTGTCACATAGAGTAGGGGTGCCATCATCACATATTATATAGTCGAACACATCTGTACCTGTAAAATTATTGTCTGGGGCATATAAAATCGTTGAACCGTCTGTAGAAACGGAGCCATTAGAAGGAGGCTTAGTAGTATCTAAGCTAGTCGTCAAATTATCATTTTCAGGGTCTGTATCATTATTTTGAACGGTAAAAAGAATAGGCGTATTAATAGGTGTCTTTCCAGAATCATCAATGGCAATGGGAGGGCTGTTTTGAACTAAAACTGTGACAAAAGCCGCAGCACATTTTATTGGCGTCCCGTTATCACAAACTAAGTATCCAAATACATCTGTTCCCGTAAAACCAGGATCAGGGGTATAGATTATCTCGTTACCATTTAAAGCGACTTGCCCATTGTCTGGTGAATTGGAAGGATCTAGGGAAGTGCTTAATATTCCATTTTCAGGGTCGCTATCATTATCTTGAACTTGGATAGTAACAGGTGTATTGGAAGGAGTGCTAACAGAATCATTGAGTGCAATTGGTGGTAAATGATCAATAGTAACAATTACGTTAGTCGTATCGCATAAAGAAGGAAAACCATCATCACAAATTATGTAATTGAAATTATCAATGCCCGTATAATTAGCACTTGGTATATAGCGTATATTATTCCCTACTAAAGAAACAAAACCATTAGTGGGGGAAATAGAAGGGTCTAAGAAAGTAGTTAGATTATCATTATCTGGGTCGGTATCATTGTCTTGAACGGCTATTACTATGGGCGTATTATAAGGTGTTGTTCTAGTATCTGGAATAGCAATTGGCGGCTCATTACATATATCGATAAAGAGTGACAGACAAGTAGGTGTACTTTCTCCACAACTATTAGTCGCTGTAACACAAAGGTTAGCCAATCCAGGATTGGCGGTATGCCAAGCTATAATTATAGTCGTATCGCCTAAAATATCCACAAGTGTTGCACCATTAGGAATATCCCATTTATAACCGGTTGCCTTATCACTGGTATTTATGGAAAAAGTGTCTTGTGTCGAAGAGGTACAGACGGTATCTGGCATTAATAGGCTATTACCTATAGGAGGTAAAGCGATTCGCTTTAAAAATGTAGAAGTAGTTAGCGAGTTTGATTTGTGATGATTTAAATTTTCTAGCAAATAATTTGTGTCCAATTTATTAGAAAATCCCTCTATCCCTATTAGACATAACAATAGAATTAGGATTACTTTAAAGCATCTTTGGTTAGTAACAATCATTGTGTGAATTCCTTTTACATCAATGGTAGGGGAAGCTTAAGATAGTGTCGAGGTAGAAACAAGAAAAAAAATTACTGCTTAGTAACGAAGAAAAAATAAAAAGAACATTTTTTAGAAAACCATCTTTATCAAGGTCTTATAAAATAAAAATGAAGGTTTACTTTTTGAGCGTTACTTAGTAGAATAGATTTTTATTGTGAATAAATGAGGACTGTTTTGTTTCTAAAATAGACTCCTATTTGTGCCATTGTAATGAACATGGATTTGTATCCGTGTCTTTTATATATGATTCTCTGTTTATATACTTAAATCTGGTAATTGTAAAATTGGTGAGTATGCTATGTAAACTTCTTAATTGTGAGCAGAATGCTCTTGGTGCAATATTAGTTTAATTGGCTAGTTGTTTTGTCCTCATAATAAGGATTATGTGACAGGAAAGAAGTGTGTGTTGGGGGTAGTGAAATAAATATCGACGTTTCCCAAAGTAACGTCAATATTTACAGTGTTAATCTGGTCTTTAGTTATTGGTCCTTTATTGGGATACCTGCGATTGCTTCAATTTCTATTTTTACACCATAATGTAAACTACTAATAGGTATAATAGACCGAGCAGGTTTATGGTGACCAAAAAAATCAACATATACTTGATTCACTCTTGCCCAATCATTTCCATCTGTAATAAAAGCAGTTGTTTTTAGGATATGCGTTCTATTTAGCCCCTTTTCTTTTAAAAGCGTTTCAATCTTTTGCAGGGTAACTAAAGTTTGTTCTTCTATACTTTCAGGAACTTCTTTCGTTACTGGATTAATTATAGGTAACTGTCCAGAAGTAAAAATTAAGTTGCCAAAACTCACGCTAGAGGAGTAGTGACCTGCTGCTTTAGGTTTTTCCATTTGTAAATTTTTAAATAAAACAAAAATACAATAATTGCTAATTTCCTTTATTATCTTTAAGTTTGAAACTTCTATAACATTTGATATAACTGGACTTTAGCCATTGGTCTTGACAGGCTGACCGATAATAGCAACGATATGCCAAATTTTCAGAATTTGGCATATCTAAATGCAAGAATATTAGCTATTTATGCTAAAGTTAAATTTGCCAAATTCTGAAAATTTGGCAAATTAGCCTATTAACGGTCAGCCTGTTGAGTCTTTGGTACGCTTAATCTTGGCAGTAGGAATTAGCTAATACTTTTTTTTTTCGAATAAAAAAGACAAGGATAAACTAAGTATTACGATAACATCCTAGTGATTAGTTGATTAAATTATTAATTATCAGCAGTTCCCATTTTAGAAAATTTAGGTAGCCTTTTTGTCCAGCAATCGAAAATTGCTGGACAAAAAGGCTATCCATATCTTCCAAAATGGGAACTGCTGATTAATTATTGATTATTTTCATTAGACGTTGACGATCAGTGAATTGTGAAATTTAATAGGTGTCACGAATTAAGTTTCTCTTCCACTAGTATCTGGCAGGCTGCCACTAAAGACTAAAGACCAATGGCTAAAACCCAGTACAATTAACCATTTACAAATATGATAAAGATTGCTAAGCACTCAACAAAACCTCCTAAAGAAACGACTAAAGCTAGTCTTAAAAAGGAGATGAAAAAACTATTAAAAGAATTTGCGGATTTACAATACCTACTTCAAGCGGAGGGAAAGCATAGTATCCTTGTTATTTTACAAGGGATGGATGCTAGTGGAAAGGATGGTATCACTAAAAAAGTATTCGGCGTTTGTATGCCATCTGGTATTAGTGTAACCTCTTTTAAAAAACCAACAGATGAGGAATTTGCGCACGATTTTCTTTGGAGAGTGCATAAAGAAGCTCCTAGAAAAGGAATGATAAAGGTTTTTAATCGCTCCCATTATGAGGATGTACTAATACAGCGGGTACATAAATGGATTGATGAGGAACGAGTAGATAAACGAATTGCTGCCATCAATGCGTTTGAGGATTTATTGACTTTTGACAATGGAACAGTAGTCTTAAAGTTTTTCTTAAATATTTCTAAAGACCAGCAAGTCATTGAATTACAACAACGTTTAGACGAAAGAGAAAAAAATTGGAAACACAATGCGAATGATTGGAAAGAGCGAGAACATTGGGACAAATATATGCATGCCTATGAAGATTTGTTAAATAGATGTACTACTCCTTGGCACATTATTCCTATGGATGAGCGTTGGTACGGGCAATATATGATTGCGAAGCAATTGGTTGAAACCTTGAAGGGTTTGAAAATGGAATATCCGAAAATAAAAGAAGACTAAATAATTGAGAATTGAAAATGGAGAATTGAGAATTTGCTAGATGTTTATCAGACGTTGAATATAACGTCTGGTAAACATCTAGCAAATTCTCAATTCTCCATTCTCCATTCTCAATTAATCAGACGTTGAATATAACGTCTGGTAAACATCTAGCAAATTCTCAATTCTCAATTCTCAATTAATCAGACGTTGAATATAACGTCTGGTAAACATCTAGCAAATTCTCAATTCTCAATTCTCAATTCTCAATTATTTAGTCTTCTTTCAACAAATCCAACAAGACTCCATTCGTCCAACCAAAACCATCTTGAACAGGGTATTCTCCACCTGCTGCTTCTAGGGTCATATCCACTACATCGTATTTTTCTACTAATTTACCTGTATTTTTATACACCTTTTTATTCAAATTTATCCATCTAGTTTTAATGGTATTCGCCAAGGCATTTTGCTGATAATTCCGCAGACCAGCTATAGTCATCCATTGAAGCGGCGCCCAACCATTTGGATAGTCCCATTGCTCTCCCGTGGGATTAAGGGTAGAAACAACCCCTCCAGCTTTTAAAAATTTTGCTTTTACTAGGCTGGCTACTTTTTGAGCTTGCTCAGGTGTAGCAATGCCGCTTTCAAGTGGAAATAACCCTGCTAAAGATAGAACAGGCGTATGTTTTTTAGCAACAAAATCATAGTCCATAAAAAAACCTATTTCCTCATTCCAGCAATATTTTAAAATAGCTGCTTTCCGCTTTTTTGCCAGATTGTTGTAGGAGGCTGCTTTATTTGTATTCCCTTTTAAGGCATATCCTTCCGCAAGTGTTTCTTCCAAATCATATAATAGGGTATTTAAATCTACAGGAATTATCTCTGTGGTATGAATGGTCGTTAAGTTTTCAGAATCTCTAAACCAACGGCTACTAAAATCCCATCCAGATTCACAGGCAGACCGTAACTCTTTGTAAACAGCCCGAGGTAATCTATTACTTTTAGAAACAGTTTCTATATCTTCCTTATAACTTTCTGCACGAGGATATGCTCCCTTATCCCAATACCGATTTAAGTAGGTCTCCTCTTCTAAATATACTACTTTCTTTTCTGTCACTTGTTCTGCATTTACTTTTTCTAGACCGTCCATCCAAAACTGATACTCTTTTTCTAATTGAGGAAGAAACGTTTCTATCACTTGATTGCCCTTTGCATCCGCCAATAAGCGAACCATTTTGCTAAAAAAAGGAGGTTGAGAGCGACTCAAAAAATAGGTTCTATTACCATTTGGAATAAAGCCAATTTTATCAATCAGGTAGGCAAAATTTTTGACCATATTCTCTATCATCTCTATTTTTCCATCTGCTTTTAGGCCAAGCATAGTGAAATAGCTATCCCAATAATAAATTTCTCCAAAGCGGCCACCGGGAACAATATAAGGATGCGGTAAAGGAAAAAGCGAGCCTTTATCTGCCTTATCTGGTTGTCTAGTTAAAACATCCCACAATAAGTTAATGTGTTGTTCTACTGGAAGAGAAACATCCGATTTAAATCCAGTACTATATTTTTTGGGCGGGTCAAAATAGATATTGACAAATTGAGTGAGGTTAAAATCTGGTTCGCTTCTTAACTGCTGATATTGCATCATGATCTCATCGGTGACTTTTTTTGGAGTGGCATCTACAAATGTTTTCCCGTCAGGAAATACTTGATTCATTTGCACAGCTTCAAATAAGTCACCATATCGTTCATTAGGAGGAAGCTCTCTTTTAGTTTCTATATTTGAAGTAAGCACTGGTGCTACGTTTTTACAAGCAACTACGGCAATGAGCAATACAAATAATAATAAGAAATGCTTCATTGTATGTATTATTTTGTTGGAGAACGGAAATAAAATAAGGTAACTACTTAGGTGTAAAGACCAATGGCTAAAGTCGAGTTGATAGTAGTAGCATGCTTACTAAAACTAAGCGTTTTAGTAAGCAAGTCGCCATCTAATTCTTGACATACCCCTATTGATCTCTATATAATAGACTTGTCACTTTTTAAGAAACACCTATCTGAAATGCTCTTTTTCCGTTAGTTTTCTCTAAAAAATACTTCAATAGAACAACTATTCAAGGATTTTTTAGAGAAAACTAATGAAAAAATAGCTATTTCAGATAGGCATTTCTTAAAGGGTAACAAGTCTAATCAGAAAATAAGTAAAGCTACTTATTTATTGTCTAGTATTAAAATTTTGTTTAAAAAATGAAGAAGTTTTTTTTTTGGTTTTTTGCATGTAGCAGCTACTTTAGTCCCCTAGTGCATAAGTCGGCGACTAAAGTCACCGCTACATGCAAAAATTGACAAAGAATCATTTTTTTGTTAAAACAAGCGTTTTTAGGTTTGAGTTTATAATGATAGTCTATTAAAATGGGCGAAATAAAAATCGAGACATCTACCTTGTCACGAATTCCTATTTATTGTTAAATAAAGTAAGTGTTTTCTTTTTATTTTTGGAGAGCCTATCAATATTGCCACCTTGTTATATTATAAATATATAAATATGTGTGTTCATTATAGAGTTAATCAGTTTTTAAACAAAAAAAAAATCTTCTGTCTTTTTTTAAGTATTGTTGTTTTGTCTATCTTCTTTGCTAGTACAATATTACTTGCACAAACTGCTAATATTCGATTTTCCAATATTAAAAAAGAAGATGGACTACCTAATCATACGGTGCATGCTATTACCAAAGATAATCTTGGTTTTATTTGGATAGCAACTGAAGATGGCTTGTGTCGATATGATGGCGTGGGGAAAATGAAAGTGTATTTTAAAAACCCAACAGACACGAGCAAACTACAGTCTAGTAATATACGTACTTTATATACAGATAGTCAAGATAACTTATGGATAGGTACTAGACTTGGTGGTTTAACTCGTTTGAATCAATCAACTGGTAAATGGACTACTTATCTGCATCAAGCGCAGAATCCTAAGAGTATTAGTAATAACGAGATATTATCAATAACAGAGGATAGACAAGGTCGTATATGGGTTGGTACAGAGAATGGACTAAATATTTTTGACCCAGCAACGGAAAGCTTTACTACGTTTTTAATGGATCGTGACAATCCAACCGCTTTACAATCAACAGCTATTTTGGATATTACGGAGGACGAAAATGGGGATATCTGGATAGGTACTTGGGCTGGAGGACTGTATCTTTTTTTGCCAGATGAATCAGATTTGGCACTTAGCCAATTTAAACAGATGTTGCCAGATAGCAATGGGGCCTCCCATAATGTATGGAAAATATTACAAGATCAACAAAAAAGGTATTGGATTGGTACGCATGAAGGGGGGCTTTATTTGATGCAGCTTCCAAAAAATAGGTCGACAGAAATAGGCAAGCAAGATTGGCAGCCTACTTTTCATAAATATATAATGGATAGTGCAACTCCTTTTCAACTATCAAACAACGCAGTCTTTGATATATTACAAGACAAAACAGGCAATATTTGGATAGGAACTGCTAAGGGGCTTAATTTTTTGGAGGCAAGTTCTTTGCCAAGTGAACATTTTTTAATACCAACTGAAGAAAAACCTGAACTTAAATTTCATGTCTATTACGCTGATTTAGTGAATACAAATTCCTTAGTAGATAATGTAGTGAATACACTTTTTCAGGATGAACAAGAATTAATATGGATAGGTACGCTTAGAGGTATTAGTCAGTATAATTGTCAAAACCATCAGTTTATTATAGATCAATATAAGAATTTTGATGATCTTTCATCCTCTCATAATATTCTTCAGGTTACTAACAAAGGCACCATTTTATTGGGTACACTTTCCAATGGTTTAGTTCAGTATGATTTACAATCAAAATCTACTGAGCCAGTACTTCCAGAAATAAATCTTTTTTTAAAAAATAAACCTATTACCTATTTATACAGTCCTTCGGAATCTGATTTATATTTGGGAACTAATAAGGGGATTGTTTTTGTAGATTTAAAAACACAGAAGTTTGAAACTTACCCAATACCTGATAGCATAAAAGAAAATATTTTTGAATTTCATATTAAGTGTATGTATAGGGATGAACAAAAGCATCTTTGGGTTGGTACTGCTTTGGGGTTGTTTGTTATAGATCCTGCAACAGGTCAATACATACAGTTTGCTCATGATCCTTTAAATGCTAATAGTATAAGTGATAATTCTATCAATTCTATTTTATATGATAAACAGGGATTTTTATGGATTGCTACCTATAATGGGCTTAATAGATTTAAGGCGAAAGGACTAGACTATCAGGATTTAAAAACCGTTCAATTTGAGCGATTCGTAGTTAAAGATTATTTCTCGAATCGAGTTACAGCTATAGAAGAAGTTAAAGATAAGCTTTTTATAGGTACAACCAGTGGCTTTTTCGCTTATGATCAGGTAACGAAAAAGTTCATTGATTACACAACAGATGGGTCTAAATTTTGGATAAAAAGTATAGAACAAACAAGAGAGGGTAATCTATGGGCGAGTACGCAAGAAGGTATTTTTTATTTTAATACTCGAACAAAAAACTTCAATATATTTGGGAACAAAGATGGCTTAGCATCTATTTCTTTTCGTCATGGTTCAAGTTTTAAAGATAAAGAGGGCTATATTTATTTTGGTAGTAAAAAAGGTTTAGTAAGATTACATCCAGATAGAATTAAGCGGAATGAAGTACCTCCTCCTGTATATATTACAGATATTAAACGAATGAATTTTGAAGGAGAAAGCTATAAGAACACTATTAATCAAGAACAAATAAGTTTAGCTTATGATGACTATTATTTAGCAATTAATTTTGCTGCATTAAATTACAATCGGCCTGAAAAGAATAAATTTGCTTACAAATTAGAGGGTTTTGAGGAAAATTGGAGTTATACTTCTTTAACTACCCCAGTGACTTATACCAATCTACAACCAGGGGAATATACGTTTAAAGTGAAGGCAGCTAATAATGATGGTTATTGGAATGAAGAAGCAGCTACTATCAAAATTATTAAAAAGCCAGCTTTTTGGGAAACGAACGCTTTTTACCTATCTCTCTTTCTGTTATTTTCTACAATTTTATTTTTAGGTTTTCAATTCTATTCTAAATACCTTTATAAACATTACCATAAAATAGAATTATATAACCAGAAATTAAATAAAGAAATTGAGGAACGGCAACGAGTGGAAAAAATCCTTCAAGCAAAAAATACCGAATTGATGCGGTCTAATAATGATTTAGAACAATTCGCTTACATTGCCTCTCATGATTTGCAGGCTCCATTAAGAACGATTAGTAGTTTTTCTATGCTTTTAGAAAGAAGCTTGCCTGCTAAAATGACTTTGAGAGAACAGGAATTCTTTCATTTCATAACAGATAGCGTAGGCAATATGCAAGCTTTGGTAGATGATCTATTAACTTTCTCTAGGGTAAATAGTCAAAAATTAAAAATTCAGGCTATTAATCCAGCTAAATTGGTAGATAATATTTTATTGGAATTAGATAGTACGCTCAAAGAAACCAAAGCGAGAATTATGCTAAGTAATTTTCCAGAACTTATCAGCGCAGATAAAATTAAACTCAAACAATTACTTCAAAATTTAATAACGAACGGGATAAAATTTTCTAAACCGGGCGTAATACCTACCGTTCAAATTACCTGCAAAGAAAAGAAGGACTATTGGCAGTTTGAAGTTCAAGACAATGGTATTGGTATCTCTAAGGAATTTAATGATAAAATTTTTAAATTATTTCAAAGACTTCATACTTCTTCCGAATATAAAGGTACAGGGATTGGTCTCACTTTGTGTAAAAAAATAGTAGAACAGCATGATGGGGAAATCATCGTGGACAGTGCGCTCGGGGAGGGGAGTAATTTTATTTTTACTATTAGTCGCTCGTTAAATTAGAAAAAATTAAAACACAAGTATCAATTTCAAATCTACACAAGACCCTAACAATCCGATTTTAAAAAACCAGAGTCACTCTATTTGATATAGTTTTAAATTTACCCTTCCCGTTGTTTTGTGAAAACATCAAGCAGGCAGATTATCCAATTTATCCAATTGTTTAACATGAATAAGTCCATCCGTTTTAAATTCAGTAAGCATACGGATGACACTTTCTTTAGCCGTTCCTACCTTTTAGATTCTATGCCATGATGTTAACCACTATTGTTTTAGGATTTTTGGGTGTTAACTGTGTGCTTATTGCCTTTATTACTTATCCCTTAGCTTTTACCACTATTCTTGGGCTAAGCTTTGAATTGCCTAATACAGCGAAGAAAGTAGAACGGGTTACTACTATGTCCTCCGTTAAGGGGAGGGGTGATTGGTTCTAATATTTTACGGAGTAATGGGAAATTCTATAGATACCCCACATCTTTTGGGTGGGGCAAAAAATCATACATCATAAATCTTACATCATAAATCCATTTTGTGCTATTTAGGTTGCTGCTTGCTCATTTTACCTATTTACAAGTAAAATGGATTTAAGATTTATGATTTATGACAAAAATCAATAGAGAGACTGATATATATCAGCAGATACTATTCCGATTCCTTCTAATTTGCAAGTAATTACTAATAGACTTGTTTGTAAATAAGAATTGAGTATATGAAATTTATATTTTTTCTTGTAAGGAATGACTTTTTTCAATGAATATCCTACGTTATTGCTTGCTTTTCGCTAAAAATCTCAAAGAAAAACAAATTTAATCAATAGAATATTTGGTTTAATTAAATTTTTTAACAGAAAACAAAATTTAATTTTTAATTGAAATTATTGAAGTATTTACAGCCAGAATAAAAAACATTGAAACGGAATAATATCTTGAATATATCTGCACTATTAGTCTAGAAAATAAGTAGTTACTAAAAACGCTTACTTTTTACCCACCAAACGCCTAGTGCAACCATCACCTGGATCATTAAACGTTAACGAAAGCGTACCGTTTGATACTTTAACTACGGCATCAAAGCAATCAGTACCTTCACAGAAGATTATTTCATCTTCCAGAATTGTATAGTCAAATCTTTCTGCGTTGATTGTTCTATTCTCAAAAGTTTCATTGTAGATAAAAGCAGCATCAGTAAAGGTAAAAACAGCACTCAAACAACCCTTATCAAAATCATACTCCGTACATCCCGACTCACTTATTTCAACATTGATGTTATCTTTAGAATCATCACAGTTAGTAGATTCTATCTGTTCAATATTCCAGATACCTAGAATATTTTCTTCGATATTCTTTTCGTCTTTATTACAGGCGGAAAATAGTAAGATAACCGCAATAAATACCATACTACAAAATCTCATTTTTTTTTATTTAAAAGTTAATTAAAATCGTAAACATTCCGCAATAAACAAACTGCAGATTGCCTCGAAAATTTTCACGTATATAATAAGTAAAATGGCTTAAACAGGAATAACTGATATATTCGTTCTTCCATTTTAAAAATTTAATTTTTATCAAAAATAGACCATGCATCAATATCTTTTAATCCAGTTAAAATCTGTGTGAAGTCACGCTTATACTTTTCAAAAATATCTAACTCGGCAGTAGAATATTGGAAACTAAATAAATCATCATCTTTCAGAATATAAGCAACCCGAATAAACACATTATCATCATGCAATTTCAAGTCATAAATATCAATACCTGTCTTTGAATCAATCATCTGATAGCCAGCCTCCTGATTGGCTTTTCGAAAATCTGCTAAATCCATACCCAATTTAGAAACTTGTATTTCTATAATGGCAGGAGAAGTTTGTTCATCATAACCATCCAAGTAAATAGTTATTTCTTTTTGTTGACTACCAGTAATCGGAATAATCCAATTTTCTAATTTTGATATTATATAGCCTACCTTTTCGCCTAAAATCATAGTAGATTCAACCGATTCTTCATTTGTGTTTTTAGGTATTTCAGTCTTGATGTAATCTGAATTTCGCTCTAGTAAATATCTTGTTACCCTAACCTCTCCAAGATGACTTTCTGACCTTGTATGATAGCTCCATCCATTCCTCACTAATAAATTCAAAGCGTCCATTGCCCCGTTAAATTGAATATCTTCACCATCCGTTTGCTGAAATCGTTGATGACTTTTCCAATTTATTGTTTGTCCAAAATCTATAAATAGCTGTCTTGCTTCATTTTCCATTTCATAATTAGTCTTTACTAATAAGGACTTTTCTGTTTCCCGAATTACTGATAATCTTTTTTTAAAAGCATTATAATCCACCTCCAATACCTCACAAAACTTTATATCTGAGCGATTTAAACCTATTCCATCTATAAATATCTGAGCATTGATTAATGGAATGAAGCCAACTAGAAAAAACAACATTATTGAAAATTCTCTATGTATTTTCATTGGTATATCTTTTAGATAAAAATGAGAAATTTGAAATTGTTTAACAATTTCAAAAAGAAACTATATATGAAACATACCTAGCCTAATAAAACAATATCAAAACATTGTCTTTTCCCTTTTCAAAATTTCTTTTACTAGCAGTTATCGGAACTAATATTCTGTCTTTAAATAGCAGAAAAAGTCTCTACTATTTCTTATAACTCTAACTTTTATTAACAAACTCCCTGTCTACAAATATAAAAACATCTATTTCTTCCATCCTCGCTTCTGGAAAAATTAATTGGGTAAAAAGTCCTA
>ENA-ORXT01004265-ORXT01004265.1-marine-metagenome-genome-assembly--contig:-NODE-4265-length-14964-cov-5.845368_pt1 | contig 14964 bp, 9 predicted proteins | sample MGYA00237868_ERZ511482 | MGnify/ENA metagenome assembly ERZ511482 | reverse complement strand
CGTTGAGGCCTCTCTCCCCCCTCCCCCGCCCGGCGCACCGCCCCTGCCCCCCCCCACCGACCTACGGCCGGCGCACCCAAAGGCCACAGCCCCCGCTCCGTGGACGGACGGCCGAGCGTACCACGGTGTTTCCAACACGGCAACGGCGGACGCCCTGGGCAAGGACATTTGGACGTCCAAGCGAGCAAGCCTCAACGATGACGTGTGGGTGGCCGTGCGGGGTGGCCGCGGCGGCCGAGCGGCGGCGGGCGGCGGGGCGGCGGCGGTGGCGGTGGCGGCGGGCGGTGATGCATGCGACCTTGGTGGACCCCTCATGCGCCCGCTCCCTCGGGTGGCAGCACGGCGGGAGACGGGCGAGGTCAGGCGCGTGACGGTGCGGAGCGCGCCGGGGAGCCGCGGCGAGCGGTCCCGGTGCCGCTAGGTTGCGAAGCAGTGGAGTGACGTACCGAGGGCGCGCCGATGCACTGGGGTTCACCAGTGCCTGTCGACCGTCAAGCGGCTCTCCGACGTCACACTCCATCTGGCATTCAAGCAGATTTATTCTCGTGCTACCGGCCTGTCGACGATGGCGAGAGATGGAGAGAGGATGTCCACCGCTGTCGGCCGAGGACACGACGAGAGCTGCTGCGTATGGGTCAAGCTCCGCTGCTTTAGCTCTGATGTGGGAGGCTCACATCAGCCATGCCGTGTGCCATCGGCGCGTACGTGCGGCCCCGATATGTTGTCAACGGCCTTGGTGTGGTCGCCTTTTGGCTGCTCACACGGTGCGCCGGCCACTCGTGGCGATTCTTGTTGTTAAGGGAGTTGGTCGTTGGAGGTGGCTGTTTCCCTCTTACGTTCCCTTTTGCAGTGTGAATATTGTGTAGGCCTTCGTTATGGTTTCCTTGTCTTCCATCGTCTTGTCCACAACCGCGTCTCCCTACTGTTTTTTTGGATGCTCTATCCCGCTTGTCTCGTCGTGCGTTGTTGTCGGGACTCTTCGCTTTATCTGAACATGTGTTTCATCAACTTGACGCTCCTCTTGCGATTGTGTTGTGCCATGATAGACATGCTGGCACCCTTTTTCACCAGTCTTTGATACAGGCGCCGTCTTCTTTGTTTTGTACACCTTCGTTGTGGGAAGAGGTGCATACGGCAGAGCCCCAACTCCCACACAAGCACGAAAAAAGCAAGCAGACACTAAAAGCAAAAGGAAGCAAGACAACCCTAAAAAGATGGAGGCGAGAATGGCGGTGGCACGACCACACGACCACCTCAATAGTGCCTTGGCGGCTCCTGCGGCGGCGTCGCTGGCGCCCAAGATGCGTAGCTGCCAGCAGGCGACGAGCTCGTGGAAGTAACGGGCGAGTCTGGCAACGTTGCCGTCCCGACCACGATGGGCGCCGACTGGGGTGCCATGATGGCCGGGTCCGCCCCCGGCAGACCCTCTGGGCGATCGAGCATGAAGGTCTCAAACACCGCGTAGGTGTGAGCGTCGACCGACACGTTCCAGTCCAGCAGGCGGAGCATGTGCACTTCGAGCGCGTTGAGCTCCCTCGTTGATGGCACGCCCCCTACCCTTGCGTAGTGAGCGGCCGCGTACACCTCGTCGTCGACATACTTGGCGGCGAGCACCAGTGCCGTCATGTAGAGCCGGTGCACGTTGTAGTCACTCAACGCCAGCACCGGGTAGGAAGCCGAGAGGCGTGTCAGGTAGACAAGGGCGACCACGTAGGCGGCGTGGGAGCAGCCGGTGTAGCGTACCAGACGGGCAAGGTATTCTGAGAGCGGGAACGGCTGCTTGAAGGTTGCAAAGAACATGGAGAGCGGGTCCTCGGGGGGGGGGATAGGAGCTCCACCCCCGCCGGGAGCGTCCGCCGGCAGCGCCGCCACCTGCTCGGTGAGGAGGCCGCTGAGGACGGGCGCCAGGCGGGCGTCACCCATGCCGTACACGGTCTTGGAGAGCGCGTCGGCGGACAGGAGACCTTGATGGACGGGATGTTGAAGGCCCGCCGCGACCTGGGAGGAGGTTGTTCTCGCCTTCTTGGCGACGCTGCCGGCTTGGCTGCAGGGGGAGGTGGAGTGGATCATGATGACGGAGAGGGGAGAGAAAAAGCCGGATGCTACAGACGCTACGTCGAAACAATCCCAGCTCGCTCCCCAAGAGGACAAATACGGTGGGTAAGGGGGAGGTCGACAGGCAGCACCAGCGCTGTAGCGTTGGGCGTGAGGGCGGCGGCAGTGAGAGTGTCGTTGTCTGTGCAAGCGGGCGCGGTTGCTTGGCGGTATGAGACGGTGGTCGTTCTCTTCACTCTATCGGGCCCCAACCGTCTTATGCACCGCTCCGCCGCGTCGCCTGCGCCACCCCCTCAACGGGCAGGCAAACACCTGTGCCGGCGCACCCCTTGGGGGGGCCGTTGGGGCTTCCGGCGGCGCTTGATCCCAGCGGCCACGGGGGCACCCGTGGCTGCCGACGCAGCACGCTGAAGGAATGTCCCTCGCCGCGCGGCCAGCTGCAGGCGCAACGCGGGTGATGGCCAAAGGGCGCACGCGCCGCCCGCGGGGCAGCCTGCGGCGTGCAGCCCGCCCAGTCCGCCCCTCCCCGCCAGCAAGGATGTGCGTGGACGGAGGTGTCACCGGGGGTGTCCTTGGCAGGGCCTCGACACACGGGCCTCGACACAGAGGCGCCGTTCCTAGCCCCCTCCCCCCTCCTTCAGCTCTACACCGTTCCACCATTCTAGGCAGCTGACGAGCGCCGGCCGCCGACGAGCCAGCGCGTGCCGCTCCCACGGTTGCGCGCTCCCCCCCCCCACTGACGCGTGCCAGTTCACGGACGGGACCCTTCTCGCGCACAGGTCGTGGCCCAAGGCGGCTCTCACTGGAGTCCTGTCCTCATCGCTGCCCGCAGGGGATGGATATGGTTCGGCCCGCGCCAGAGGATCACCAGGAGTCGGCAGCCCGCCACGCGGAGGCGGCGTGCTGGCTCGGGCGTCTGGCAATCTGCTATGCCACCCATCGAGACGCGGCGGGGCGGCACCACTGCGCGGCGCGGGCGGGCCGGTCGTGGAGGCGTCGCAAACAGGGGTGCAATGGGAGGAGCGACTCAAATTGGTGCGCCCCTGAGCTCACGCGGTGTCGTCGAGCGGCGAGCGGCGAGCCGGAGGCGGAAGGCTCCCTGCCACCTCTACTTGCGCGGCGGCGGCTCGCCGCCAAGCAGCACCGCCGCCTTCTCTCGGCATTCCGGCGGTCGCTGTCGCGTTGGTTGGCCAGCAGGCCGCCCTTCAATCGCTCACACGCAGGCCGGGACGGCAGAGCCGTGGGGGAGCACCTCGTGCCCCCCCCCACCCCTCGCCATACTACCTCACGCCGTGGCGGCGCTTGCCACGCTGTGTGCGGTGGTAGCTAGCCGCTCTTTGGGTCAGAGTGCCTGCGGCGTTAACAGGGCGGGGCCGCGCCACTGGGCACCAGCAAGCGCGGGAATGGGTTGTGACTGTACGGGACGCCTCCCTGTCGCCCATACGCTTGCCGTAAGCGCACATGCTGACCAGGCTAGGGGCGTCTCTTGGCCACAGGAATGGGAGGATATTCGTATCACATGAGGTGGCGTGTCCTCAGGCCGCCAGTGACGGGCTCAACTCAAAGCACTCGGTCTCGGGAGCGTCGTTTGGTTGGGCGGCCGACGCTGGGCCGGCAGCTGGCAACGAGAGCCAACGCGCACGGATAGCTAGACGGAGTGCTCAGCGGCCCGTTGACGTGGGGGTTCCTTAGTGGAGGCCTGCTGTCGTCGAGCTAGATACCACTGGGGGTCGGCAGTGTTCCGGCCGGTCGTCGAGCGGCGGAGCACCGGCGGGGCCGACCGCCGGCGGTTCGCGCCCAGCGTCAGTGATTGGCGCAATATGCCGCCGTCAGCCTCGAGCAAGCACGTGGAAGGCCATTGAGGAGCTTGGCGTATACGGTTGACCGTTTGATGGCATAGAATCACACCACAGCGGTACGTTGCCCCGAATCTCTTGCTAGTTGAGTCATACTTTGCACCCGAAATCCCCCAGCTGGGCTCGGATGAGGGTTCTGTGTTCTGGGTGGGGGGGGGGTGGACACTGGTCGGGTGCAGAGATTGTGCCATCGGCCATATCGCACGACAGCTCAGCCAGGGGGGCGCAGACACTGTAGGCGTAGCCACCGGCACGCTGCCCGCTTGGCTGCTGCGGTGGCAGAACTTGGCTTGGTCTGATCGCCGCGTGTCTAACGAGGCGCGAACAGATCTCCTCTCCTCTCTCGCAGCAGCGCTCCGCCACACCTCGGCTTTCCATCCGCTGCAGCTCAGCTCTGTGCGACGGACAAGGGCAGAGGTGCAGCGTGATCCGGGCTCTTCCTGACACGATGCCTGCGCTTCCATCGAGATCCGTGTCCCGAATTAAGGGCCGAGATAGAAATTCCTGGCAGAAGAGCCACCACACGTTCCGGGCCTCGTCGTGAGGCGCGTCAGAAGCGAAACGGGGGGTCGCCCAAGAATCCTACTGGCAGAGACTGGCACAGGGCACCACAAAAACTCTGAAGCACGCTTCGCTCGTGCTATTGGCGGCGATGGACTCCCGTGCACGGTTCTGGTTCTCCCGCGGGACACCTTGACATATGAATCTTCTGTGCGACAGTGCGCTTCACCAGAAAGACCCTTGCGCAGGAAGGGACAAACGGGGTGTCCCCAGAGACATGCCTCTGAGAATGTCGCGACTCAAGTACGAGACCTACAGCCATTCGTTCAACAGTCTCCTGCTCCAACTGCTTGCACGACTGCTGCTGACTGGCCTCTATGAGGGCGTAGGGTTTTTTTTTTTTTTACAGAACGCCTTGTATTGGCAAGCATACTCAGTCATGAAAGAGTGCTGCGATGTCGCTACAATGGAAGGAGTCCTCCCCAAAGCCTTGCTCGTGTCCGCGTTGGAGGTCATCGCCCTTGCAGAGCAGCAGGGCAGGGGCGGCCCGTCGAAACGAAGGACGGCAGTGGCCATTCATGGCCCCACGCAAGGGCGCCTTCTCTCTCGCCACCGGGCCGGCTGAGCTGCGCACTTCAACAAGAAACTCACTATCCACGCTACCACTCCACGACGTTTGAACGCTAGCTATACACGCATTGCACGCACGAGTCTCAGGTGTGGTACTACCGGCGAAGCGTACGGCAGCTTGCGGCGAGCCTCACGCCCATCACGCACGTCACATCGCTTACCTGCTCCCGCTACCGCGCAGGCCTGACGCAAGCGCCACGACAATGCCAGACAGGACCACACCCGCCGCTCCCACCAACCCCACCCCAATCAGGCCGTCTGTCCAGAGGCACACAGGAGCGAGGGAGCAAGCACAACCAGAGAGGAAGGCAGAAGCACAATGCAGCGCGAGCACACAGTCAGTCCCACGTCCAAGTGCTCCGCCGGCCCTAACAAGGTAAAGAAGTGGCACACAAAGTAGGAAAGAGCAAAAACGGCGGGGAGGACTAAGCCAAGCCGAAAGGGCACGTACCCTTGGCAATCTTGTCGTCGACCACATCGCGCAGGGAGATGGCCTGCCGGCAGTTGGGGCTGATTTTGAGCAGGCGGTCCAAACAGCGGCGCGCCTCCTGCACGAGCAAAGAAGTGCGAGACGTTGAAATGATAGCCACAGGAGCAAGAAGCCAGGAGAAAAGGCGCATCATGTTAGCAGCACACTCTCCCGAGGTAGGGAGCAACGGACCCACGGCAGGGACCCCCAGAAGACGTCGCCCCGTGAAAGACCAGCCACGGCCGCGACAACGCCCACACACAGTCGCCCACCGCATTCACATGCAACGCGCTCACTGCAGGCTGTTGTCTGTGGTAAGTAACCACGGCAACCAAATCCTCCCACCTGCGCCGTGGGTGCTACACGCGCACCACCCACCGCCACCACACCCAACAACAGCCGGCGCCGCAACAACCTCACACCACACAACACGGGCCGCTCGGACAGCAAAAGCCCACGTACCACCACATCATCAAGCCTGTAGTGACCCAGGGCCATGTAGTAGAGGCAATCCCGATCGGAGAAGCGGTCCTCCAACAGCCCAGACATCATGATGACGCCCTTGCGCATGTCGGGCCGCGACGGCGACCGGATGGCGGTGCTGGACGCGAAGCTGCGGGTGCGAGGGGTGTCGGGGCTGCGGGTGTGCGACCTGTCGGCGGTACCGGACATCGTGGCGGGCAACACCAACGCCTGCGCGATGATGCTGGGGGACCGGTGCGCGGAGCTGATGCTCGGTACCGGGCCGCCACGCTGATCCGGGCCGATCGACGCGGCACGCCCACTGCCCCGGGGGAGCGCGACCGGGCTCGGCTGCGCTCGAGCAGGTCGAGCACCGCGTCGGCGGTGCGGTTCGGGCGTGCGATCCGGGTTTTCGCTTCCCGCCCACGACGGCGTCACAGTTCGCCGCATGTTCAGTCGAGCACCTTCCGCAACTGACGACCCGATCACACCGGCATCGGCACCGTTGCGCAATCCTCGAGCGGAACCCGGGTGTCGCGCACGCCATGACACCAATGGCACTGAGGGCCTGTGAAGGAATAAAGGATGTACCCATTATTCCTTCACAGGCCCTTACCCCCAACAGCGGGGCACGGCGTGCGAGGGATTGCTGGGTGAATACGTTCATGTGATGCTGTTTCCGGTTGGACGAGGTGACTGGCTGGAGGCAGGCGATTGCCGCTCTCCATGGGCCAGCACTATCCACTCCGGACCTGTCGGGGGCTCGCCGCGGCGCATGCGCCTGCGTATGATGCGAGGGGCCTCGGGGGCGCCCCCCTCGCCCCGTTCGGCCCCAGGAGAATCCGATACCCGTGTACCTGTGCTGCGGCGACGCCCTGTACGACCTGTTCATGACCCCCCCGCCCGGAAGCGGCGACGTCGCGGGCAAGGGCGAACGGGCGAGCGCGTCCCGCATCGCGCTCGCGGGCGATGTGGGCGGTTCGCCGCTGAACGTGGCCAACGGGCTGGCCCGGCTCGGCAACGCCAGCGGCTACCTGACCAAGCTGTCGAGCGACCTGTTCGGCCAGCGCATGCGCGCGAAGCTGCTGGCCGAGGGCATCGACCTGTCGGCCTGCATCGACACGGATCGCAACACCACGCTCGCCATCATCGAGAAGAACCCGGACGGTTCCGCCCGCTACGTCTTCTACACCGACGGCACGGCCGATGCGAGCCTGAAGGTGTCGGAGCTTCCCGATGCGTTGCCGGACGCGGTACGGGTGCTGCATTTCGGCAGCTACTCCACGGCGATCGAGCCGACCGGCAGCGCGCTCCAGGCGCTGGCGGCACGCGAGGCCGACGCGCGGATCGTCAGCTACGACCCGAACCTGCGCACCATGGTGGTGCCCGACATGGACGTGTGGCGCGCACGGTTCGACGGCTTTGCCCGGGCCGCCACCCTGGTCAAGGCGAGCGACGAGGACATCGCCGCCCTGTTCCCCGACACCCCGGATCCCGAGACGCGCTTCCTGGCCGAGTGCTTCGAGCGCGGCGTGGAGTTCGCGTTCATCACCCGCGGGGCACAGGGCGCCAGCGCGTTCTCCCGAGGCGGCGACGAGGCGCACGGCACGCGGGTCAAGGTGGACGTGGTCGACACGGTCGGTGCCGGCGACACGTTCCAGGCCACGGTGCTGCACTGGCTCGGCCGGCACGGCCACGTCGCTCCCGCCGGCGGTGCGGGCACAGGTGGCACGAGGGCACATGTGCAGGGCCGGGTCGACCTGCAGGGTTGTCTCGCGCTGGCGCTGCGCGCAGCGGCGATCGTGTGCACCCGTGCGGGCGCGGACCTGCCGACGCTTGCCGATCTGGCGGACGGCTAGCGGAGCGGTCTCGCGCCCCGCACGCCCCTCACGCCGCGTCGATCAGCTCTAGCACCGACCGGTTGAACCGCCCCGCCCGCTCGATCTGCGGCAGGTGCCCGCAGCGCGCGTAGCGCACCGCCTCGCCGCCGAACGCCGCCACGCGTGTCTCGTCCGGTGGATTCACGCCGTCCAGCTCGCCCCAGACGCAGACGCGCGGCACGCCCCGCGACACCACCGCCTCCAGCGCCGGCAGCACGTGCGCGTCGAGCCCGGCGAGATCGCGCGCCAGCGCGCCCAGCCGATCGCGCACGCCGGGACGGGCCAGATGGGCCAGCAGCAGGGTGGCCGCCTGGCGCGAGATCAGCCGCGGATCGGCCACCAGGCGCGCCAGGTGGGCCAGCGCGACCGCCTCGTTGTCGAGTGCGACCAGCCCCTCGAGCCAGGCGACATCGATGCCGGTGCCCAGCCCGCCCGGCGCGACCGCCACCAGCGAGGCGACCGGCAGCGTCTCGCGCGCGGCCAGCGCGATCGCCAGCGCACCACCGAGACTGTGGCCGACCAGGTGCAGGCGGGTGCCGAGCCCGTCCGCGCCACGCGCCCGCACGAGGGCCTCGACGGCGTCGATGGCGAGCGCGAGCACGTCCTCGAAGCGGGTCGCCTCGAAGTCGGCGGCGGTGCCGTGGCCCGGCAGGTCGGCCACCACGACCGGCAGGCGCTGCGCGAGCGCCGGCGCGTTCGCGGCCCAGCTCAGCCGGTCGGCACCGAACCCGTGCAGCAGCAACGCGACGCCGTCACCATCACCGTCACCGGCCGCGTCGCGCGCCGCTGCCGCCGTGCCGCGAGCCGCCGCCGGCTCGAACGGGATCAGGCGCACGCAGGCGTCAGCCGCCGATCTCGATGGTGCCGAGCACCGCCCCGGCATCGGCGATGTCGTCGGCCTGCACGGCGATGGAGGCGAGCGTGCCGCTGGCCGGCGCCTCCACCTCCACCGACACCTTGGGCGTGGTGATCAGCACCAGCGGATCGCCCTCGGCGACCGCATCGCCGACCTTGACCAGCCATTCGTCGACCTGGGCCTCGGTGACCTCGTTGCCCAGGTCGGGCAGGCGGATCTGTGTCTCGCTCATCGTCCGGTATCGCTGGCGTGTCGCTTCGGGAACGATCGAGCATGCCACAGGCGCGGGCCGGTGGGCTGCCACCACGGCGCGCGCTCACGCGGCTACAGGGGTTGGGGCCTGTGAAGGAACAAGGGGTGCATCCTGCCGGCCCTGTGCGCTTGTCCCGCAAGGCGCTGCGAACGAGGGTAGCGGGGCTACAGCCCGCGCCGCGCCAGCGCCATCTCGTCCCGGCCGCGCACCCCGCGTTCGCGCCCCGCGACGTCCCGGTCCGGGAACCACTGCCCCAGCACCACGTCCAGCACGTCCGCCGGTGCCGGGAAGTAGGTCGATTCCATCTCGGCGCCCGGCACGATCCAGTTCGGCGCACCCAGCACGTGCGGAGCCTGCGTCAGGTACCCGTGCGCGAAGCGGGCGACATTGGCCGCCAGGGTCGCCGCGAACGAGCCGCGCTCGCAGGCCTCGGACACGATCAGCAGGTGCCCGGTGCGCTCGACCGAGGCGATCAGCGGTGCGTAGTCGAACGGCACCAGGCAGCGCGCATCGATCAGCTCGGCCGACAGGCCGTGCCGCTCCTGCAGTTCGGCGCACGCCTCCAGCGCCGGGTACAGCGACGGACCGATGGTCAGGATGGTCAGGTCCGAACCGCTGCGCCGCGTCGCCGGCACGCCCGCCGGCAGCAGGTAGTCGTGCGTCGGCACGCCGTCGGGTTCGAACCGCTCGACGGTGTCGTAGAGCCGCTGGCTCTCGAAGAACACCACCGGATCGTCGCCCGCCAGTGCGGTGGCCAGCAGCCCCTTCGCATCGAACGGGGTGGCCGGGTAGAACACCTTCAGGCCCGGCACGTGCGCCACCAGCGCCGACCAGTCCTGGGAGTGCTGCGCGCCGTACTTGCTGCCGATGGAGCAGCGCAGCACCACCGGCACCGACAGCGTGCCGCCGGACATCGCGCGCCACTTGGCCATCTGGTTCAGGATCTCGTCGCCGGCGCGGCCGATGAAGTCGGCGTACATGAGTTCGACCAGCGAGCGCCCGCCCTCGAGCGCGTGGCCCACCGCGGTCGCCACGATCGCCGCCTCCGAGATCGGCGCGTTGAACAGGCGGTGGTGCCCGAACAGGTCGGCCAGACCGCGGTAGACCCCGAACGCCCCGCCCCACTCGCGGCATTCCTCGCCCCAGGCGACCAGCCGCCGGTCGGCGCTCATCGCCGACAGGATCGCCTCGAACAGGGCATCGCGCAGCGTGATCGCGCGCAGCGCGGACAGTGGCTCGCCGGCCGCGTCGAGCCCGAAGCGCGCCTTCTTCGCGTTCTGGCGCACGCGGGCCGACCGGGTGGCGTCAAACGCGGCGTCGTCGGGAGCCGCGCCCGCAGCCGCGCCCGCGGCCGCGCCCGCAGATGCGTCCGACGGCGCGCCCAGCGGCGCCTGCGGCGCGACACCGAACATCAGCTCCCCGATCAGCGTCGGGTGGGCGCGAATGTCCACCGGCGGCGCGATGGTCGGGTTCGCGGCGGCCTCGACCACGGTGCGCACCGTGGCGGCGGCGGCTTGCGCCATGCGCGGCAGCGCGTCCGCCTCGAGCGCACCGGCCTGCTCCAGCTCCAGCGCGTAGCGCGCGATGGCATCGTGACCGGCCCAGGCCTTGAGCTCCTCGCGACTGCGGTACGCGTTCGCATCCGAGGTGGAATGCCCCGACTGGCGGTAGCACTCGATGTCGAGCAGGCACGGCCCCTCGCCCGCCAGCAGCCTCGCACGCGCCCTGGCCACCGCGTCGGCCACCGCCAGCGGGCGGGTGCCGTCCACCGTCTCGGCGTGCAGGGCATCGGCGCGGATGCCGGCGCCCACGCGCGCGAGCCGGTCCCAGCCCATCGTCTCGCCGATGGTCTGGCCGCCCATGGCGTAGAAGTTGTTGTTGAAGAAGAACAGCACCGGCAGCCCGCCGCGCACCGAGGCGTCCCACAGCGTGTCGAGCTGGGCCATCGAGGCGAAGTTCATCGCCTCCCAGACCGGGCCGCAGCCGGTCGCCCCGTCCCCGGCGGTCGCCACCGCGATGCGACCCGCACCCCCTGTCCCGACATTGCTCCCGACATTGCTCCCGGCGTTGCCCCCGATACTGCCCCCGGCGCTGCCGGCACCGGTGCCGGATGCCGCACCGCTCAGCCGCATGCGCAGCGCCGCACCGGTGGCGATGCCGGCCGATCCGCCCACGATGGCGTTGTTGGGGTAGCTGCCGAACGGCGGGAAGAAGGCGTGCATCGAGCCGCCCATGCCGCCGTTGAAGCCCGTCTCCCGCATCAGGATCTCGGACAGGAAGCCGAACAGCAGGAAGTGCGTCGCCAGCGTCTCGCCCTCGCCGCCCAGGTGGGTGCGGACCGTGTCCAGCAACGTTCCGCCGGCGTGCGAGGCCATCGCCCCGGTCAGCGCGTTGTCGCCCAGCGAGGCGATGGCGGCGAGCCCCTTGGCCAGGAACTCGCCGTGGCTGCGGTGGTTGCCGTAGACGTGATCCTCGGGCGCGAGCGCCAGCGCCAGCCCGACCGCCGCCCCCTCCTGGCCGACCGACAGGTGCGCAGGACCACGGTAGGGCAGCGCGATGTCCGCGTAGGCGCCTTTCGATCGAAGCTCGGCCAGCATGGTCTCGAACTCGCGCACCAGCAGCATGTCGTGCAGCACCCGCACCAGGGCGGGATCACCGCGCGCGGCGCGCTCGTCGGCCAGCGGCGTGGCGTAGGCGTAGACCGGAATGGTCGGCATCGCCAGCGTGGACGTGCCGGCCTGGAAGCGGTCGGGACCGATATCGATGGATCTTGGCATGGCGGAACGGTAGCCGATCCTGGTCCGGCGGTCAGGACCGGCCGGACGAAATCGCCGGGGCCGGAGCCCGGCGGCCGGTGGATCGTCGACGATGCCGGGCAACCGATCTGCAGGCGGATGGAGGGGCCGGTCCCTGCCCGGTGCTCTTTCCGAATGCTCGCACGGAAGCCCTCGGAACTCGAGACCGGCGACCCGCGCAAGCGGATCGCCATGCAGCCTCAGTTCTGCGGACCGAGATAGATCAGGCTGTCGGAACGGTTGAACCGGAAGCCATCGTTGAGCAGCAGGCCCCCGTCGGCGAGCGGCGCGACCTGCAACCTGTCGGAACTGAACCGATCGATCTCGAGCAGTTCGGTCAGCGGGCGGAGCACGCCGGCGACCGGCGCCTGATCGTCCGCATCGATCAGCGGAACGATGTTGCCTTCGAGATCGGCCTGCCACAGGGCATTGACGACCACGCTGTTGAGTTCCGAGTCGGTCACCTGGGCGATGAACACGATCCGGCCGGATGCGTCGACCGATGGGCGGCCGATGACGCTGAAGAAGGTCGACGGCAGAAAAGGCTCCGGAACCGTGGTCGTTGCATCGAGCACGAAACTCAGCGATGAAGCGCCCGGTGCACTGATCGCGCCGTGGGGTTGGCCCTCGTGCGGCCGTCCGGCGAACAGCGCCGCTCGCGTGTTCGGATCGCCGAAGGTCGAGCGGAACGCCACTTGGCCGACCTCATTGATATCGAGCGATTGGTTGTTCTGATTCTCGCCGAAGGTCTCGCTACTGTCGCCGACCAGGATTTCCTCCCCCTGCAACGCGATCAGCCGGGCCGGGCCCTCGGCCGGGAACAGCCAGTAGGACCAGCGTGTCTCGGGACGGAAGTTCCCGGTCGGGGTCTCGAGCGTGGCGGAGACGAGCACGGCATTCGCTGCGGTCACCCCCAGCAGTTCGATGTTGCCGAACCTGGATTCCGTGGTGCCCGGCACGATGTCGCCGGGACGGACCACGGAGCTGAAACCGCCATCCTTGAACCGGAGCACCGCCGCACCGCTCACGCACTGCTCGTTGCGCACGTAGGTGGCGAGGTTGGCCCGCAGCACGAGCGTACCGTCATCGAGCATCGTCGGCAGGTTGGTCCGCCCGAAAGGGGAAAGGAAGATCCGGCAATCGCCGATGCGCGGTGCGTTGTTGACCGCACGGTCCTGATGCTCGGCAACGGCAACGAGGCCGTCCTCGCCGGTCACCCACAGGCCAGCGCCGTTGCCGTCCGTACGCGCCTGGAACGCCGTCCTGCCAGCAGCGCGCGAGATCGCGACGAACTGCGAGACCGTCTTGTCGGCCGTCAGGCCGGCGATCGTATCGCCGCTTTCCACCAGCACCGAGGTGGCGGCGTCGGTGGCGGCGATGATGGCGCTGCCGTCGCGCGATCCACCCAGCGTGACCACGGCGGCAATCGAACCGTCGGAGGCGATGTCGATGGCGCTGGTGTCGGCGAAGCGCACCGTCTCCGGCAGCCCATCGATCTGGGCATTGCCTCCCAGCAGCAGCCGCGGCGTGCGCGCCGGACCGGACCACAGGCCCTCGGTCCGGGCGGAGGTCTGTCCGGTAGGGGCGTAGGTGCCGGCGTAGGCGACGTACCCGGCCGGATCGCTCACGGCGAGATCGATGCTGCCCATCGTCGCTCCCGGCACACCGATGACCGGACCGCCCTGCGTGGCGAGCACGCGCGCCTCCCTGCCCCCGGTCAGGGCGACCGGCTGATCGCCACCGCCCGGGATATCGTCAATGGTGCTGACACCGTCCGCACCGCCATCGGTACCGCCATCGGTACCGCCATCGGTACCGCCGCCCGCACCGCCATCGACACCGCCGCCCGCACCGCCATCGGTATCGTCGCCGCCACCGCCACCGCCACCGCCACCACCGCACGCTGCGACCAGCAGGGTGAGCGACAAGGCGAGAGGCGTGGCGAGTCTGGATTTCATCGACATGAGCAGATCATGACTCCCTGCATTCGCATCGAATGCCGTTGGCGAAAGATGCCGGGAGAAGCGTCGTCTCGTCGGCATGGGATCAGGCAACAATGACGTGCCGCCCAACCTTGTCGTCGGGACTTGTCGTCGGGACTTGTCGTCGGGAACTGCATTGCCGTTGCGAAGCCCGAGCAACCGCTCCAGACGTCGGCGGTGGGCTCACGGGACACGTCGAAGAGCACATCGATCCGTCACCGATCGTGCCGTTCGAACAGGACGTGCGAGGCATCGTTCTGCCTCGAACTCCGGATCCGGCAAGTGAACACCGGGACCGGGCGTGGCCCGAGGCCTGGCGCAATCGTTCCTTCATGGTGAAACAGAAGCATATTCTTTCATAGCGCAACCAAGGCATGCCACGTCCGGGGGGCATCCTGGCGGTTGGTATAGGCCAGGTACCCTGAAGATTCAGAGCCGATAGAACGCCTTCGCCGTCCCCTGGAACACCGCCGCATGCATCGGCTCCGGCACCAGCGCCCGCGCCATGTCGAACCAGCCGCGGTAGTCCGATACCAGTTCGAGCACCGGCCAGTCCGAGCCCCACATCAGCCGGTCCGGGCCGAAGCAGTCGATCAGGTGCTCCGCGTAGGGGCGCAGCGTCTCGATGCCGTCGCCCGGTGCGGCCTCGTTCAGCAGCCCCGACAGCTTGCAGTGCACCGGCGTGGCATCGGCGACGCGCCGCATGCCGTCCGCCCAGGCGTCGAATTCGCGCGCGGCGATGCGCGGCTTCATGCCGTGATCGATGACGGCGCGCAGCCCGGGGTGGGCGTCGAACAGGCGGGCGAACGGGTCGAGGTGCAGCGGGAACCCGAGCGCGTCGAACGTCAGGTCCCGTTCGGCCAGCGCGGCCAGGCCGCGCCGCACACCGTCGCGGTGCACCCACTCGGGGTCCGGCAGGTCCTGGACCATCGGGCGCACGCCGAGCAGCTTCGGGTGCCGGGCCAGGGTGTCGAGCGAGGCGCCGGCGTCCGGACCCTCCAGGTCGACCCAGCCGACCACGCCCGCCACCAGCTCGGTGGTGGCTGCCAGCGCCAGCAGCCATTCGCTCTCGGCCACGGTCGGTGCGGCCTGCACCAGCACCGTGCGATGGATGCCGCAGTCGGCGGCGAGCGGCACGAGGTCCGCGGGTCCGATGTCGCGACGGATCGGCGCGACCGCATCGTTGCCCTCCATCCAGCCGTAATCGCCGCGCGCGGGGCGCCAG
>ENA-ORXT01004264-ORXT01004264.1-marine-metagenome-genome-assembly--contig:-NODE-4264-length-14964-cov-12.499966_pt1 | contig 14964 bp, 10 predicted proteins | sample MGYA00237868_ERZ511482 | MGnify/ENA metagenome assembly ERZ511482 | reverse complement strand
CCGCATTTTTGAAAGGAGTATTTTTTGTATGATTTGAAAAATTATAGAAAAAATGGTCAATTCAAAAATCTAAAAGCGGATTTCTTTTTTCATCAATACTAAGCGTACACGTCATATTTGCAATTCTCCATTCTCAATTCTCCATTCTCAATTCTTAGACTCCATATAATCAATAGTAAGATTACACAAAGTTCTTACCCCTAATTTCATACCACTTTCATCAATAAAAAAATCTGGCGTATGGTGAGGCGCTGCATCATAGATACTTTGCCCCTTCGGCATCCCTCCCAAAAACAGAAATAAACTAGGTACTTTATTCGCATAGACAGAAAAATCCTCTGCACCTGTGGTAGCAGGAACCAAGCGAGTATTTTCTTCTCCTGCTACAGCATACAAGGTAGGTAACATTTGCTTGGTTAAGTCTAAATCATTATAGGTAACAGGAACTGCTTTGGTAATTTCTACGGTAGCTTCTGCACCAGAACTTTTCGCAATATTAATAGCCGTTGTCCGAATTTTTTCATGGATGATGTCTTGCATGCCTACATCTAAAGTTCGGATCGTACCTATCATCTTACAAGATTCAGGAATAATATTATTACGAACGCCACCTTGAATTACACCTACACTAATGACCGCTGCTTCTTTTGTCAAATTCATTTGACGACTAACAATATTATTGAGTCCTTGAATAATTTGTGCAGACGCAGTAATAGGATCAACGCCCCCCCAAGGTTGAGAACCATGTGTTTGTTTTCCTTTTACCGTAATTACAAATCGGTCAGCGGCAGCCATTGCACCACCTGGTTTATATTTAATGGTCCCTACTTCCGTCAATGAATTAATATGTAATCCAAAAGCAACATCCACTTTAGGATTTTCTAAAACCCCCTCTTTAACCATTAAAAAGGCGCCGCCTTCTTCTCCCGGAGGTGGACCTTCTTCGGCTGGTTGAAATATAAAAACAACGGTCCCTTGCAATTCACTTTTTATTGCAGTAAGTATCTCCGCTGCACCCATTAACATAGCCACATGGGTATCATGCCCACAAGCATGCATTACGCCAGTTTCTACGTCATTATAAGTTGCTTTCACCTTAGAAGCGAAAGGAATATCTACTCTTTCTGTTACGGGCAAGGCATCCATATCTGCTCTAAGTGCGACAACTGGACCTGGCTTCCCGCCTCTTAATACGCCTTTCACGCCTGTTATTCCCACTTCCGTTTGCACCTCCATTCCTAAGGAACGCAGGTGTTTTGCAACCATCTCTGCCGTTTTAAATTCTCGGTTAGACAATTCTGGATTTTCGTGGAGGTGTCTTCTCCATTGAATGACCTTCTCTTCTAGCTGGTCAGCCATTTTATCAATAGTAGCTTTGAGATTATCGTTTTCTAGTTGTACTTTTTCAGGCATGGGTTGTGCCGTGACACAAGAGGTAAAGACACAAATTAAGAATAAAAATAATAAGGTGGTTTGATGCTTCATTATTTGAGTTCGTTTAAAATATTTTTAATCACTAGACTTATTTGTAAATAAATCTATCAGTAAGCATAATTGGGTAGTGGTGCAAATGTAAGGCTAAATGTAGGGGATACTTTCAAAGTCTATTGATACCCCATAAGTTTTGGAGCGGGCAAAAAAATCATAAATCATAGATTTTAAATCATAAATCATAAATCCATTCTATTTTGCCTAGTTTAGAAGCGTCAATCATACGATTCAAGCTAGATGGATTTAAAATTTATGATTTATGATTTTTTGACCCACTTCAAAAGATGTGGCGTATCAATAGACTTTGAAAGTATTTCCCACCTTGTCCAACCTTAGATGGGTAGCCTTGTTTTCTAATTAGACGCTGGCAATTAGCAATATAGCTATAAAACAATATAGCCATCATTGTTAAGTTATTTTTGTCCTAGTATTTACTTAGTGCAGGTTTTCAAGGACCATTTTTTAGATAATTTACCAGTAAAGAAAAATACAAAAGGCTTTACATATCCTAGTCTATCAGCTCCAAGAAAGCAGGATCAGGAAATAAATAATCAAACAAGCTGCTTTTCTGACAAAAAGTAATATTTTTGTTCTCATACATGAAAAAAAACATCCCACATATTATCACTTCTATCAACCTCTTCTGTGGTTGTTGCGCCTTAGCCTGTGTCTTCTATAGCCAATTCTTCCAAGCCTTTGTCTTTTTATTTGTTGGTGCTTGGGCAGATTATTTTGATGGCATGGCAGCTAGGGTATTAAAAGTAAAATCAGAATTAGGTAAGGAATTAGACTCTCTTGCAGATATGGTTTCTTTTGGTGTGGTGCCAGGGGCTATTATTTATATGTTGCTCGTTAGAGGTTTGGATAAGAATTTTGAAGAATTTCCACAGTATTTAATTCTAGCAGCCCTTCCTGCTTTTTTGATTACTGTCTTTGCCGCCTTACGATTGGCTAAGTTTAATATAGATACGCGTCAATCTGAGAATTTTATTGGTTTAAATACGCCTTCTTGTACCATATTTACCGTTGGATTAATGTTAATTTATCATTATGATTCTTACGGTTTGAAAGATTTCGTTATTAATCCACTTTTTTTGTATCCAACCATTATCGTGCTCTCCTATTTATTGATTGCGGAATTGCCCATGTTCAGTTTTAAATTTAAAAATTTTCAATGGGCAGGAAATGAAAGTCGCTTTCTCTTTATATTGATTTCTCTTTTGTTTTTATTCGTTTTTAAAGAAGTTGCCTTTTCTTTGATTATTATGATGTATGTTTTTTTTGCAGTTTTAGGAAGGTATTTTCCACGTTCGGTTTAAAGGGCATTTATTTGTTGCTAATATTTATTTGCTTACCAGCGGTTCTCTATACAAATGGCAGTAGCAAAGGAAGGGGATAACTTGAAGTTATCCCCTTCCTTTAAGACCTACAATAAATCCCGTAGTACCAAACAAATAAACATTATCAACAAATCAGTTTAAAGAAAACATCCCCCATTCTTTATTAGGCTTAAAAGGCTCATAAGGTTCATTTGGTTGCTCGATAGCTTGTAGGATTTTTCCCATATCTCTACACGCAGTCTCATAACCTATCTTAAAAATAACATCAATTTGTTTGGTATCCAATAATCCAAATTTACTCAATGCCTCTGGTTCAAACACATATTTACATTGAGAAAATTTAAATTGGGAATCTGCATATAAGCGCAAATCCGCAGCCCGTCGAAATACTTTAGCAGAGTTGGTAAAGTATTTTTTAGAAAGCTTGCTCACTGGATTCACATAGCTACCTATAATTTGAGTACATTCATAAGTCAAAGGCTCTACTGGGAAATTATCCATAATGCCTCCATCTACATATAATTTATTATCAATTTCTACGGGGGTAAACAGTGGTGGTAGAGCAGCAGAAGCTAATAAAGGTCGGATTAATTCCCCTTCCTCAAAGAGTACTCCACGAGCATTTGCAATATCCGTTGCGCCAACAAAAAGGCGTTTATGAAGGTCCGAAAAATTATCTACGGGAAAATATCTTTCAAAAAATTGACGGTATTTTTCACTATCCAACAGGCCAGGTTTAGCTGTCGCATAAAAAGAAAAACCAAATAAAGGAGTGGTCTTAAAAAAGGTAAGCATATCCTTGGCTTCATAGCCTGCCGCATATAAAGCCCCTACTAAGGCACCTGCACTTGTGCCAGAAATTACTTGTGGATGTATGTTGTTTTCGGAGAGTGCCTGTAATAATCCAATGTGTGCCACCCCTCTTACTCCGCCACCTGATAATACAATGCCTAGATTTTCATTCATGGTTTTGTTTTTTAGTTCTGTTATTTGACTTGGTAACGATGAAAAATAAATTGGTCGTTAAAGACTTCCAACTTCAATAATAGAACGTCTGAAAAACAAAAACCATTCCCTCTATATGGCAGTTTTAAAAAAAAATTAAGACTTAGTAAATGGATGGTTTTATGGTTTTATGGTTTTATTGTTTTATGGCTTTATGGCTTTATTGCTTTATTGTTTTATTGCTTTATTGCTTTATTGTTTTATTGCTCATACATGACGTTATTATGCCATAGCCCTCATGCGAGCATCTCCCTAAGTGGTCGGTCTTTCCCTTTCTATACGCAGAGGAAAAGTACGGCATAATAACGTCATATATGAGCAATAAAACAATAAAACCATAAAGCAATAAAGCCATTTACTTTACTTCACTTGCTTTGATGCAGATATATTGACATCTAATTGAATCTCATCATAGATAAGTTTATCACCTAAATCATCAAAGAAAGAACCAGATCCGTAACGAATATCGAAATCAGAACGATCCAAATCAAATCGAGCTACACCTGATACACTAGTATCATAGTCATATATCTCGATTTGTGTTTTTATAGTCTTCGTAATCCCCTTAATCGTCATATCCCCTACCACTTTATAAATCTCCTTAGTGTAAGTGTACTCTGGCCCTTTCAGCTTTTCCTTACCATACGGAATCGTTTTCTTAATCACATAAGTAGCTGTAGGATGTGCTTCTACGCCAAAGAAATCAGCCGACTTTAAATGCCCAATTAATTTAGCATTTTGCGCTGCATCTGTAATATCCGTACAATTCATGGAAGCCATATCAATAACAAAATTTCCACCCGTTAATTTACCATCTGTGAAATGCAAGTCTCCATTTGTCATAGACACTTCCCCCGTATGTTCACCACCAACTTTAGAGCCTGTCCACTTAACCTTACTGTACTCCGTGTTGATTTTATAAGAGGTCGCTATGTTGCTAGTGAAAGCTACTGAAACTAAAAATAGACCCAAAACGAAAAAACAGTTTAATCCTTTCATGATAAAATAATTTAAATTTTTAATGTTAAAAAATGATTTCATGTCTGCTGCATTTAGCAATACAAGATGTTAAAAAACTAAATAAGATTTTAGAAGTTTGATGGTGTTTGAAATAGAGGTAGCACCATCACTACCCTACACTTATCGGTTTTAAGGAAAGAATTACTTGAGCCTTAGCAATATGGTCGTGCAATTTGATTTACCGAGAATACTACTATTTAGGGCTTAAATAGCTAATCAAATTACAACAACTAAATCCTGTTATTTATTTGTTTAATCGACTAAAGGGGCTGCTCTCGTAAGCAACCAACGTAAGTCTTCAATGTAGCGGCGACTTTGCCGCCGGGATCGTGCAAAAAATATTTGTGTCCAACGTAATTGCCAATTTATTTGGCATATTCTGAATACACTAAATATTATTCTTAAAAAGAGTTAGACGAGTAGAATCTGCCAAATAAATTTGGCAATTACGTATAACGCAAATACTTTTTATCCCGCTATATTGAGGGTTTACCGATTAAACTATCAGGATATGGAAATTCAATGAATAGGTATGTTATTAGAAGACAGAGACCAAGGTGGAATCTGAGTGAAGTATCTGTTAGGTAGAAAAAATGATTGGCGTAAAAAATGGATTCGATTCAGCATCTTAATCAACATTTTCAAAAGTTAAACAATGTAATTTTTTAAGAAATTTAGTTATTTTATAACTAATTCCCTTTCTATTATTAAATCGAAGAACGATTAAAACTGGTTATTAATAATAACCGAAAAGCATCAAAAATTCGAATGCTTTCTTATTGCTGTAGTATAGCAATTTTTATAAGTCTCTAAATATTTTATACTCTAAAATAGGAACAAAATAAATTACTTTTTTTGGTTATCAACCCATTTTTGTAATTGGGTATTAAACATGAAATAACTATTCTATTTTCTTTTATTCTTAGTATGTTATTAACACTACAAAATTATTAATTTTTCAAAAAAAAGTCCAGTCTTAATAAAAAAAAATTAGCCTTATAGAGAGGATAACTATAAATCCCCCCTCTATCTCCTTCAAAATCAAAAAATTAGAAAAATGTTAAGAAAATCTTAAAATATAAATAAAGCGGTTTGTTTTATAACGAGTCGATGGTATTAATAAGAAGGGGATAACTTAAAGTTATCCCCTTCTTATAACTCGACTTCCTTCAAGGCACTAGAAACTAGTATAGATTGAGTACTTACATAAAATATTCCTTTTATTTTTGGTTTTTTGACAAATGTCGTGGCGATACTCGTTTTGAGAACTTCGGGAGATGGCAGAAGAGAAGAGCGAAAACCTATTGACTTTAAGAACTTTAGCTCTTCTCTTCTGCCAGCTCCCGAAGTTCTCAAAGTTTAACTTAAGTTCAATCCCACGGGATTTGTCAAAGAACCTTATTTTTCCTTCGTTATTAAACACAAAACGGAGTGATAAAAATAAATTTATCACTCCGTTTTATTAAAATTGTTTACTCGTCATACAAATAAACATCCTAACCAAATAAACAACCCAATTAGTCCTCCAATAAATTTCCTCCTCGTAAACGATTTTGAAAATTTTTCAGACCATTCATATCTCCTGCTGCAGCCATTTGAGCCTGTCGTGGCCAAGTACTAGGTCTTGCTATACGGTATCTTGGACCAGCATCGTCTAGAATGTCTTGCAATTCAGAGACACTCTTATTGCCTAATTGTTTGAAATTTACAATTCCAACGCTATTCAATAACTTAGCTATTTTTGGTCCTATACCTTCTATTAATTGTAAATCATCCGGAACAAGCGTTCTTGCTGCTGCTTCCCGCCTTGCTGCTTCCTCCTTTCTTGCTAATTCCTCCTTTCTTGCTAATTCCTCCTTTCTTGCTAATTCCTCTTTCTTAGCTAATTCCTCTTTCTTAGCTAATTCCTCTTTCTTAGCTAATTCCTCCTTTCTTGCTGCTTCCTCCTTTCTTGCTGCTTCCTCTTTCTTAGCTAGTTCCTCCTTTCTTGCTAGTTCCTCTTTCTTAGCTAGTTCCTCCTTTCTTGCTAGTTCCTCCTTTCTTGCTAATTCCTCCTTTCTTGCTAGTTCCTCTTTCTTAGCTAATTCCTCCTTTCTTGCTAATTCCTCCTTTCTTGCTAATTCCTCCTTTCTTGCTAATTCCTCCTTAACAGCAATAGCAATTGTTCCTGTTTCTGCTACAGGAGGTATGATTATTTTTTCTGTTAAGGATTCCTTGAAACTAGGCATTGGCCGAGAAGCAAGAGGCGACGGAGTTGGAGCAACCTTTTTAATTATGGGTTCTGCTTTTACAATAGGAGGCTCAACAAATTTCGGTGTTGGAGGCGTTATTTCTACTTTATTAACAGGTTCTACTGTTGGAGGAGGTGTTGAAGTCTTTCGAGTAACAGATCTTACCTCTGCTGGTTTGTTCATGGAAGGGTCCGTAGATTTTCTCGTCTGTGTTTCTCTTACCACCCGTTCTACTCTTCTAATAGGTTCTCTTCTAATAACTCGCTGCACTCTATTTGCTGTTGCCTCTTCCACAATAATCTTTTCCGTGATCGCTTTCTTTTCTGTTAGGAAAGATTCTTCAGATGGTCTAGTAACAACCGTAGTTGATTTGAGTACTCGACGAGGCGAATTATTACTCTTCATAAAATACATCCGATCTGCCTGCCCAACCCATTCGTCCCGTTCAATTCTTCCAGGGAAAAATTCAATAGCTGCAGTTAAAGTAGGAATCAAGTTTTCATCTAATTGGCTTACCTGCTCATAAGTATAAATGCCTAAATCATTTAATTTCTCTTCTATAAAAGGACCGATACCGTTAATCTTTCTTAAATCATCTTTATTGGTAACACTAGCTGCTTTAATGCGAGTGCCTATCGCAGATCGTATTTCTGCTTTCGCTTGCTCTGTATCCATTTCGTCAATAGGCACAGTAGAGGTAGTAGAAGCAGATGAAGGAATAGCTGTAACAACAGGTAAAGGTGCCGAATTAGCAGCAGTTGCTTGACCTTTCAAGGCATCATTTTCTGCCATTAGTTTGGCGATAGTCGCATTCAAAATAGCATTGCCTGATTCAAACTGTGATAATTCTGCTACTTGTTCCTTCAGCACATCATTCTGCTCAATGAGTTTCAACATACTAGCATTCAATGTAGCATTACCTGCTTCAAATTGAGGCAACTCTTCTAGCTTTTCTTTTAAATCCTCATTGTCCCTAATCAACTTATTCACTGTACTAGATAAGGTTCCATTCCCTTCTTCCAATTGTGTAATTTCTGCTAAAGCCTCATTTAACTGGTCTTTACCTGCTTCTAGTTGTGCGACTTTCAATTCTAAAGCTTCATAACTTTCAATAGAAGCATTGGAATTATTTGCGACCGTTTGTAAAGAGGTATTATCTGCTTGCAATGATTTATTAGCAGCCTGTAAGCGAGCAATCGTAGCTTCTAATTCCCCTTGATCTTTCAAGGAAGTTTGAGTAGAAGCATATTGGTTGATGGTATGGGTACTTTGTTGAATTTCCGCATTTAGCTGAGAATTCTTTGTACGCAGCCCCAAAATTTGATCATTTAACTCTTCTAGTCGAGTGGCTGTTTGCGTATGTTCTACTTTCGCTTTACCATATTCATCTAGAGTAGATTTCAATCTACTATTTATCTGCCGCTTGTCTGTTTCCAGCGTATTAATTGATTTATTTTTATCGGCTAAAGATAAAGTCGCTTTTTTATAATCTGCTTCTTTTAAATCATACTGCCCTTGTAGCGTCTCTCTAGCTTTACTCGTTTGCTTTAATTCAAGTGCCGCTTTTTCGCTGGCAGCTCGTAGCGCACTAATCCTTCTTCTCATCCAGAAATACATAGTAAGCAAACCAATTAAGAAAGAGCCTATTAACCAAGTAAGGATAAAATAGCTGTTATCTGATTGTAAATCTGTATAGAGTTGATTAAAAAAATCCATATTTATTAAATGTTAAAGAGGATTGTTTAGTTGTTTATTGGTTTAGCTGTTTATAAAACACAAATAGGACTGAATAAACAAATAAAAACTGCTAAACAAATAAGCAACCTTAATAATAATAGACTTGTCCTTCTTTAAAAATACTTATATAAAATAGTTATTTTTTTACTAGTTTTCTTTAAAAAATCACTAAATAATCCTTTTATTGAGTTATTTTTTAGAGGAAAATAGTAGAAACAGCGCATTTCAGATAGGTGTTTCTTAAAGGAGGACAAGTCTAATGTTGCCCTCGGCTATTGGTGTTATTTAATAATAAAATTAACCCTTCTGTTCCTTTGCCTTCCATCTTTTGTTTTATTGGTAGCAATTGGTTGTTTTTCTCCTTTAGTAGAAACTTTTATAGTTGATTCAAGTCCTTTTTCTTTAAAATAATTTTTCGCAGCAACTGCTCTGGATAAACCGAGATCTTTGTTATAATTAACGGGCCCTGTTTTATCCGTATGCCCAATAATACGAAGTGTTTTTTCTGGATTCAATTCAAAGTAGACCTGTACAGAATCGGCCCAATTAAGAAATGCGTTACTAGGGATAAAGTTGGCAGAATTACTTTCAAAATTAGCATCCGAAAAAACCATGTTGTCGAAACTATATCGGGCATTTATAATTCGCCCATCTGTAGCCTCCGCTTCCGTTGGAATATCGGAAAAAATCGAGAAATTAAGCGGTGCAGATAATTCTTCTGGCGCCCGATTATAATCCAAAATTAATCTTTCTTTATCAATCCCTCTTTGTATTAGCAAATCTTTTATTACATTCGCCCTAGCCAAACCCAAATTTTCAAACATTCCTTGCGACTTATTCTCTTCAGATGGGCGAAAGAGCCCTGTAATACGCATTTTTTTAGTCGGATTGTTTTTAAGGTAGGTGCTTATACCGTCTAAGAATTTATTATTATCAGCAGATAAATCAGGCTTAATTCCGTTGGCAGCGAAGGCGAACTGTTCATAGTTCTCTAATATAGGTGTGTCTCCTTCCATTAGGTGAAGGTCGGAGAATCTATTAGATTCGGAGGCAGTTGAGACTACCGTTGAACCACATTGATTCTTGATTTTGCAAACATAAATATACCTAGCTACTGTTATCCATAGAAATAGACAGGCTAAGCCAATTAAAAAAGCTCTCATAGTATTATGTCTTTGTCAAATATATAACCAATTGAAAATTGGCTAATACCTTTTTTTTTGTGTAGTTCTTAAAGCATCAAGTTGGATAAAAGTACATATTATTGTGTATTTATACAACAAGCAAAAGCATTCCTATTTTTTATTTTAAATAAAAAAATACATAATTCACTGAAATTGTTAGCTAAGCAGTTAATTCCAGGTTAAAATTTTGTTTCAGAAAAAGCAAATTTTATTCTGTAAATTGATTCTTTGACATAAGAGAAAACTAAGTGATCAAGAAAAGTGGTCTCTTGAGATAAATTTCTACTCTTAATTCGTATGTAAGTACTCAATATGCAAATTTATAAAGTGTCGAGTTACAAGTAGGGGATACTTTGAAAGTATCCCCTACTTATCGAAACCATACAAGTAGGGGATACTTTGAAAGTATCCCCTACTTATCGAAACCATACAAGTAGGAGATACTTTGAAAGTATCCCCTACTTATCGAAACCATACAAGTAGGAGATACTTTGAATGTATCCCTTACTTATCGGAATCATCGACTTTTTGAATTTGCAGCATTACTGCATTGAGAACTTATATTCGCATAACGTAAATCATTTTATGACAACAGTAGTCCCCTACTCTCTATTAACAGATTTTGATACCCAGCTTTTTCAAGCAGGGAAGCATTTTAAAATTTATAAAAAACTGGGCAGTCACCAAATAGTGGTCAACGAACAAGCTGGTACCTATTTTGCCGTGTGGGCCCCCAATGCTAAACAAGTTTCCGTTATAGGAAATTTCAATTTTTGGGATAAGCACACGCATCCGCTGTTTCCTCGGTGGGATTCTAGTGGTATTTGGGAAGGTTTTATTCCACATCTGGGTAAAGGAGAATTATATAAGTATTGTATTAGCACCTTTTATGGCCAACAATTAGAGAAAGGCGATCCTTTTGCTAATTTCTGGGAAGTACCGCCTAATACCTCTTCTATTACTTGGGATTTAGACTATCAGTGGAAAGATTCGGAGTGGTTAAAAAAGAGGCGAGCACTTACAGGAAAGCCACAAGCCTACTCTGTCTATGAAGTGCATCTTGGTTCTTGGAAAAAAGTTGCTGCGGACAAATCTTTAAGCTACCTCGAATTAATTCAGGAGTTGGTAACTTATGTACAGGAAATGGGTTTTACGCATGTAGAATTTATGCCAGTTATGGAACATCCTTATTTTCCATCTTGGGGTTACCAAATTACGGGTTATTTTGCTCCTTCCAGTCGCTTCGGCACCCCCCAAGAATTTATGCAATTAGTAGATGCCTTTCATCAAGCAGGAGTAGGTATTATTTTAGATTGGGTGCCTTCTCATTTTCCAGAAGATGCACATGGACTTGGCAAATTCGATGGCACTGCTCTTTATGAACATGCAGACCCCCGATTGGGCTTCCATCCAGATTGGAAAAGTTTAATCTTTAACTATGGTCGCAATGAGGTTCGGTCCTTTCTTATTTCTAATGCGCTTTTTTGGTTAGATAAATTTCATATTGATGGATTGCGAGTAGATGCAGTCGCCTCTATGTTGTATTTAGATTATTCAAGAGAAGCAGGGGAATGGATTCCAAATAAAGACGGCGGTAATGAAAATTATGAAGCGATTAGTTTTCTAAAAGAATTTAATGTAGCCGTCTACGAACATTATCCAGATACCGTTACGATTGCAGAAGAATCGACTGCTTTTGCTGGTGTTTCTAGACCGACTTACACAGGAGGCTTAGGTTTTGGGCAAAAATGGATGATGGGTTGGATGCACGATACCTTGAAGTATTTCTCTGAAGACCCTATTAACCGAAAATATCATCAGGGCAAAATCACCTTTAGCTTGGTCTATGCTTTTTCAGAAAATTTTATGCTCCCTTTATCTCATGATGAGGTGGTGTATGGAAAAGGAGCATTGATAGATAGGATGCCCGGTGATGAATGGCAGAAATTCGCAAATCTTCGCTTATTGTTTGGTTACATGTTTACGCACCCAGGTACCAAATTATTTTTCATGGGTGGAGAAATTGGGCAGACTACTGAATGGAGTATAGAACGAGGGGTAGAATGGTGGCTCACTGAACATGCACCACATAAAGGGGTACAAAATCTGGTAAAAGATTTAAATACCTATTATAAAAATACGCCCGCATTATATGAAAAACAATTTGAACCAGATGGTTTTGAATGGGTAGAACATCATGATGAGGAAAGTAGTTTTATTGCTTACCTTAGAAAAGGGGAAGAAGGTACAGCCGTACAATTAGTGGTCTGTAATTTTACACCTATTACCAGATCTGGTTTTAGAGTGGGCGTTCCAGAAAAGGGCGTTTGGAAGGAAGTATTTAATACGGATGCTATAAAATATAATGGTAGTGGCGTATTGAATAAGGGTAAACTTGTAGCCGATGAGCAGTCATGGCATGGAAAACCCTATTCTATTAGTATCGAATTACCTCCCTTAGCAATGGTGGCTTTTGAAATAACGTAAGCACTTGCTGAATAAGAGCGCAAACCAAAAAGCCTACTTGTTTTTTCGTAAATACTAAAAATTACATTCAAATTATAAAAATTATAATAGAATATAGTACCTTGTATAAAAGTGTTGTTTTTTTTAGAGGGAGCAAATTGGTTTTATTTTTTTGCAAAAAAATAAAACCAATTTGCTCCCTCTAAAGAGAAATATTAAATAAGTTTATGGAAAGTTTTTTGAATTTCTTTGAGACCATGCCAAGCGAACAAAAATTAGCTTGGATATTTATTTGTTTATCCTTTAACTGGATTCTAGAAGGGATTTTACCACTCTTTAAGTCGGACTACAAAAAATGGAAACATGCAGGCGTGAATATTTTATTCCTAATGTCTGATTTAATCATCAATGTTATTTTCACTGCCCTGACTTTTGGTGTTTTTAGTTGGCTCGCCTATAATAATTTCGGTCTTTTAAATCAAATAGCTTTACCTGTATGGGCAGAATTATTAATAGCGATAATGGCACTTGATTTATTTGCCCAATATGGGATGCACTATTTATTGCATAAAATTCCTTTTTTATGGAAATTCCACATGATTCACCATAGTGATACCCATGTAGATGCAACGACTGGTACTCGACACCACCCAGGAGACTATGTAACACGAGAAATAGCAGCTTTGGTCGCAATAGTGTTATTTGGAATTCCTTTAGCCTATTATATATTTTATAGAATCTTAACGATTTTCTTCTCTTATTTTACCCATGCAAATATTATCGTACCCTCTTGGTTAGATGGACCATTAAGTTTGGTATTGGTAACGCCTAATATGCACAAGTTTCATCACCATTATGAAATGCCATGGACAGATACTAATTTCGGCAATATCTTTTCTTTTTGGGATAGGCTGTTTGGCACCCTAACTTATGGCGACCCGAAACAAGTGGTATATGGTTTAGATATTTTAGACGATACAAGAGCTCAAGATGTGCTTTATCAACTTAAAGTGCCTTTCGATAAAACGATTAAATCTGGGAATACGATTATTAATGAGCAGCAGATGTCAGAGCGAATAAGTAGGTAACGCAACTCTCCGAGTTGCGCCGTAAATACCGCTTGCGCAACTCGGAGAGTTGCGTTACAGTCATTATGTACAAAGATCCAAGTTTCTTACCTGAATTTTTAGTTTTTGAATTTAATTTCAGCGAAATGCAAGAATAAAAGCGACTATCAAAATTTGCATTATCGATAAAAAACCATTTACTTTGTAATTCAAAGTTCTTTTTGAATACAAAATTCTAAAGATGGTAATGAATCCAAAACAGAATCCTTCCGACACCCTTAATGAAATTCGTTCATTGATGGAGCGTTCTACTCGCTTTATTTCTTTAAGTGGTTTATCAGGTGTAGCAGCAGGTATATTTGCATTGTTAGGTGCTGCCATGGTTTATTGGTATTTAGATCTATTGCCATTTGAAGTGAATCGTCTCTATTACCAAGAATCTTTAACTGCTCATAAATGGGGTATGAATTATCGTACCTTTTTTATATTGGATGCTTTATGTGTTATTTTTTCTGCCGCTATTGCTTGCACTTATTTTACAGCAAGGAAAGCCAAACAAAAAGGACAAAAAATAGGCATTCATGATGCCTTAACTCGACGACTTTTTATTAACCTGTTTGTTCCTTTATTTGTGGGCGGTATTTTCTGTTTAGCCTTGTTTTATCATGGGTACATTGGTTTGTTAGCACCTAGTACATTAATCTTTTATGGTCTAGCTTTACTCAATGCTGGTAAATTAACTTTTGATGATATACGGTATTTAGGCTATTCTGAATTAGTATTAGGCTTAATTGCTTTATTTAAATTGGGCTATGGATTAGAATTGTGGGCCATTGGATTTGGGGTTTTGCATATTTTTTATGGCATTTTAATGTATCGGAAATATGATTAGGGGTGAAATGAGTAAATGAATATATGATTAAATGAGTAAATAGAAGCAAGCTCATAACTTTGCGCACTCATTGAAATCAAGCACCTTATTTATTTCCCGTACGCCCTCATTTACTCATTTTAACATTTACTCATTTACTCATTCAGTCTAAAACTATGAAAGAAATACTCTCTACTTTAAAAGCTACCAAATTAGACAATCGAGTACGATTGGGCATCATGTCTTTATTGGTAGTCAATGACCGAGTAGAGTTTAAATACTTAAAAGAAATGCTAGAGTTAACGGATGGTAATCTAGCTAGCCATATCAAGGCATTAGAGAAAGAAAAATATATTGAAGTACATAAAAAATTCGTTGCTCGAAAACCACAAACTTCTTATGAAGTAACGCCACAAGGACGAAAAGCATTTGAAGCACATCTAAACGCATTAGAAGCACTTATCAAAAAAAGTGAAGATTGATTTTTTAGAGGGAGTGAATTTGATTTGTTTTTTTGCAAAAAAACAAATCAAATTCACTCCCTCTAAAAAA
>ENA-ORXT01004263-ORXT01004263.1-marine-metagenome-genome-assembly--contig:-NODE-4263-length-14968-cov-130.835202_pt1 | contig 14968 bp, 9 predicted proteins | sample MGYA00237868_ERZ511482 | MGnify/ENA metagenome assembly ERZ511482 | reverse complement strand
TGATATTTATGGGATAACCAGCATCTTCTTAGTAGATGAGTAATTATCACCACTTATCTGGTAATAGAATATTCCATTAGATTGAAATAGATCAGCTGATATATCGAATTTATTATATCCCTTACTGAAGTAGGATCTGTGGGTATGTACCACTTTTCCTGAGACATCCATTATCATCATCATAACATCCATATCAGACGGAATATCAAATCCTATGACGGTTGATTCCGAGAATGGATTTGGCTGGTTCTGATATAATTCAAATTGATTATCCGAATCAAGAAATCTCAGATCAACACCTGATGTCTGAATCGGATAATCTGAATAAACTTCTGCTTTCATTGAAGCATCTGAAATATGTACCTGCTGAGATAACTGGCCTGATCCCTCAGCTCTGAGCACCAGTCTAAACAATGGTCCATTAACTGAAACCTCTTCTTGATTATGCCAGCTGAATGATAGCTGTCCCTCACTAAAATGATAATGATCTGGACTCACATCTATGACACCTGATTCTATGGACAGTACTTCTGCCCCCGATACATTCATCTGAAACTGTAAGCCATATAGAGAAGGCAGGTCCTGAGCTTCTATGTCTACTCTATATTCCTGCCCTGCCACAATTGACTTATCCTCCATAGATAGTATGACCTCATCATTAGTAGATCGATTTTCTGTGGTCACCAGTGCATTAGGTGAAGCATTACCACTCACATCGCCCACTTTCACACCAATGAAATTCTGAGCTGTCATATTAAAGTTGAGTTCATTAATGATGATCTGCTCAGTGAATGGCCATGGACTATTCACATCAGCGAATTCATCAGACGCATTGATAAATCTCCAACTGGAATTATCGGGTAGTTCAGTGATCAGTCCTAATATCAATCGCCGTAACATGACGATATCACTTGCTGTTATTTTATTATCATTATTCGTGTCTCCCGCGATGACCTTATATGGATCATCAAAACTCTGCAAACCCAATACATGCTGCTGTATCAAAACTAAATCAAGCGTACTGACTCCGTTAAGATAGTCATCATCTTTTTCTACTTTAATGATATAATTCCTCGATAAAGGGTTTTCATCGAATGCGTATAACCCAGAATCAGTGTTATATATCTTAGGGTAACCGGCTAGAGCACTATTGATGATGATATCAGCTGATTCGATCATAGTCCCCGCAGCTGTCCTAATACTTCCTGATATCAGTGCCGCTACTTGAGGATTTGCAGGATCGCTTGGTTCATTTCCAGCACCAGTAACATCTCCTTCAGTCGGTGCAGGATCTGTGACCACATTACAGTCATCATCAGTGTCATCTATTCGGAAAAAGACTGAGCAGAAATCTCGGTTACCAGATCTATCCCAGACATACATCGTCAGGTCTATGGTCTTTGTAGATTCTCCATTCAGATCAGCACATGAAAAACTGGCTGCTGAACTAGCCCTATCTTCAATAAAGTCGGGATCCTCATCAGGGTGTATATCTGACAAAGTAAATCTTAAATCATCCTTAGCATCACAGTTATCAAATGATCCCAGATTAAAATCTGATGCCCAGATGGTAGCGGTGCCATCGGACTGCATGACTGCCGTAGACACACTAGATAGACAGTATGGTGTAGGTTCTTTAGAGTCTCTGGCGATGTACTGATCTTCTGTAGTCGCTGCATTCTGACATCCATCAGTGACCAAGTACTTCACGGTATATTCTCCTGAGCCGACATGCTCTACTTCCCACGATATATCTGAGCCACTTGCAGTATGACTTGCCACGACTTCTCCTTCATAGTTCAGAATCTGAATATCCCACTTCAGCAGAGACACACATCCAGAATCTTCAGCATGCTTATTTATTGTAATGCTTCCTTCACAGGAAGATCCATCTAGATCAGCATCAATGGTCACACCGGGATCTATGACAGGGACAGTCTCATCCACAACTTTAATCACTTGCTCCCACGTATAATATCCATCCCATACGATAGCAGCAGAATCTCGACCTGCATGGCCTTCTACTCTGGCGTATCTGTAATAGACACCATATTCATTATTGGCTATGCAACCGGTCGTATCACAATTATCCTGCACTGCCTCGAAGATTTCATTCGTATGATTGCTTCCAGCATAGTACTGATTAGGATCATAATGACACCAATCGATGACAGTCCATCGCTTAATAATCTTAGAGCATGAACTTCCATTCCCTGCATGGATGGTATCTACATCTACATTATATCCTATTAATCCACAGTCTACTGCAGCCCACTCTGGTGCGCAAAGTTCTATCTCATCAGTACAGTTAATGGCTTCACCCAGATCTACCTGCTCTGCTTTCTCATGGCAGTAGCCATACTCATCCTTAGTCCTGTGGACACCTCTGACCCAGTCACCAGTGTAGTGCTTAGGCCACTTAATCGTGGTCGGATCGAACTGCTGTCCGTCCATGTATATTTCTTGATCACACATATGATGCTCTTCAGGATCTACGATCTCATTATGATTCTGATCGAAGTACCAGGATCTGATGATTCGACCTGTCCCACATGAAGGATCGCCATATTCTGCATCTTTATAGATCATGTTATGCTCATCACATCCATCTTCCAGCTCTGGCATGCCCATCTTGGACATATCATGTAGATCATCCAGACAGTCGGTGTGTCGAGCTGGCGCACAGTTCTTCAATCTTGGTAGCTGCTTCTTAGTCGTGACGATGATCATACAGTCATTATAGTTACCTACATAATCATAAGGCGATATAGGACCATCTCCAGGATCTTGATCAAATACACGAAGGACAACTGTCACTGAATCATCAGCACAGCAGAACTTCACATAGTCATCAAAATAAACGACAGCAGAAGAATCTATAATGGCATCATATTTATCTCTTTCATAAATAATATCATCTGCATCTTCACAAGCAATAGGCAATCCAGACTTGCGACTGGGTGACGCGTTTAGTTCGTCCATTCTAAGCACTTTAAAATAAACTTCATTACAATCAGAGTCATGAGATCCATCATCAAATGCCGCAGCAGGCACTTTAGCAACTCCTCCATCGTGAGCGCCTTCATCACTAATCAAACTAATAACTAATTCATCAGGGCAGACTGCTACAGGTGGTACGTTATCGACCACTTCTAATAAGGTTCGCTTAGCCTCAGACCGATTACCACAGTCATCTATCGCTTCATAATATATCCAATAAACGCCAGGTGCAATGCCACTAGCTGTCATCATCGCCTCTTCACCATCTATAGAGAAAATGGTCATCTCGCCAGGAGCAATCTCTCGCTGCGCCATGACGGTCTGAGTCGTTGTATCCTTCACTGTGACGCTATAGCCTATATCGTGCGTACAGTTATCATATGCACTGATGATCGGTATCGGTACATTAGCAGTACAGTGCCATGGCTCTATACTGGTGTACAGATGATCTCTGTATTTCTGAATCTTAGGAGCCTTAGTATCCTTCACTTCGAATATCTGAAGACACTCATTAGTCGTCTGCTGACACCAGTCTACGATACTCCATGTCCTGATGACCTTATGTGAGCCATGCGATCCTTCGCCACAGATGGCCACTTCTATGTCGTCTCTTGCGATGAGTATATTACATAAGTGTGTCCCCTCTTGCAGTGGAATGATGACTGGTAGTTCTGCCATGCGCTCTACCTTCACTACTTCTTCTGTGATGACCTTAGTGACTACGGGTAGGAAGATCCATTCTCCTTCTATGTATAATTTTTGCACGACTGTATCTACAGGTATCTCTCTCCAGATAAAAGAGTCTATTTTAACAGTACCCATTTTTCGTTTGCCTGTCTTAATATGTGGATAGGCATTGACTATGGCAGCCGAGTCTGAGACGTTATCTCTAAAATATTTATATAAAGAATCTGGCTCGCTGCTCTGCTCACATGATATTTCAAATCCTGACTCAGCGCAGTCTACCACATCTAAGTCTAAGCTGGTAAAGCTGAAGTTCTGTTCAAATATCTTATGTTCTGTCTTAATACCATGATCCATGATCGCGACATACCACTGTCTGACACAGACGTTGTTATCCAGTATCGCGTCACAGTCGCCTGAAAATTTTAATTTGTACGTTCCCTTAGCATCTGGATGCGAAGCCTTAACTAATAGCTTAGCATCTTCTTCTATGGGTGCTGGGTAAGCATTAGCTACTGGAGTGGCAATGATATTACCTTCCTCAGTCATCGTATAAGTGAATACCTGAAGTGTTGCTTCTATCCACTCTATGGCTCCTCCATCAGAATGGACTGCATACTTCAGATCGCTCTCTATGTCCAACATCAGATTGCAGTCAGCTATATTAGGTGCGACGTGTAAGTCAGCTCTCCAGTCGCTAAAGTCTACACCATTGAGTCGATTCAATGGGAAAAGACCTTCTTCCAAATGTTTATCCTCATCAAGTAATAAGTCATCATCAAAATCATCGGAAATCTCATCGGAGATAGTGGAGTAATACATGCCCGTATTCTTATCTGAGCAGTCTGGTAGCTGAGTGAAGTGATCTTTAAAATACATATTATAATGCAGCTGATCGCATGCTGTACTGAGCTCAGGGTTAAGGCCCCATGATGCTGTGTATTCGTCATTATCTAAGACATCATGTACTTCTGAGCATGTGAATGTCCAAGAAGTATGTGGCTCATTCACGATCCGAGGCGCGACCTTACTCTCAATATTCACAACACCCCAGCAACTATTACCACAGTCATTCGAGATGCTGTAGTTATGAGAGCCAAAGATCTTCTCACTCTTCCAGCCTGGCATCCCTGACCCATAAGCAGATAAAGTATATTCCTCAATTCCTAATGAGGATATCGAGATGGAGAAATTTGCATCGGGATCATTCTTCTGGCGGAGCGTATCTCCTTCTAAGAATAAATCTGGATGCAAATAATAGTCGCACTCAAAATCCAGAGATATCTGAATTTCATTTTCGCATGACATCGTAGGGCACTCTACTTGACCGTATAGATCAGTCGTGAGGACACCACTGGCTAATAACATAACAATGCAGATAAGGCTCTGAATTGATAAACCGGCTTTCAACATAAAGCTTGAGTTTAAATTAATGAATCACAAAAAGTGATAGAGCGCTATTAAAAAGGAACAGCGATACTTGATAACCATTACTTGATAATAGCGTCTCGTATCATTGGGGGGATATATACTGATAAGGGATTATTCACAGAGTGGCAGAAACCGTGCTATACCAGAAAATCAGCTTGGGTAATTATCAAATAGAAATAAGACACATAAAATATTTTTAACATATGAAATTGCTAATTGATTGATTTATAGAGTCGTACAAAACAAAATATTTTGATATGACGAAAATAAATATGTGTGGGTTTGATGTATAATGAATTAGCGCATTTCTTTGAAACTTCATACTTAAGATATCCAAAGTCAAAAGCCAAACTCTTTGCACCTACTAAGAAAAGGAAGGTTCTTCCGTATTTGTATTGGCAATCAAGATAGATGAACAAATAACTAGGAACTGAATTATTGAAATATTGAAAATATTGAAAATATTGTATTTATAGATTAATCAATCTTTTATAATAACCTGCCTCCTGTAAAGTGGATATTATTATGAACTCTTTCCAATTCATGTATATTTGCCATCTCAAAAATGAACGAACTCCTACATTATATTAATAACAGCATTTCCATTTCTGATGAAATTCAAAATAAGCTAAAAGCTATCAGCATAGAAAAAAAGGTGGTAAAAGGCGAAATAGTTCTTTCTGATAGTTCTATGAAAAAAGAGCATATTTTTGTAGCAAGTGGTTGTCTGAGATCTTTTTATACAGCGCAAAACGGAAAAGAACACACAATTCAATTCGCTATTAAAAACTGGTGGATTAGTGATTATATCACACTCTTTACAAATAACAAATCTCTGGTAGCTATAGAAAGTTTATCTCACTCTAAAATTTTTGTTATTGATAAAACTAAGCTTGAAATATTTTATCAGCAGTACCCCCAGTTTGAAGCATTCCAACGTAAGAATTTTGAAAGACGTATTGCCACACTTCAAAGGAGAATCCTAAGTCTATTAACGCTTACAGCATCAGAAAAATACAATCAATTTATCAATGATTATGCTGCTTTTGAAAAAGTCATCCCCAACTATCAGATCGCTTCATTTTTGGGCATCACTCCAGAGAGTTTGAGTAGAATTCGAAAAGAAAGATCCAAAAGTCCTAATCGATCCAAGTCAGATTCATCCACTTGAATTTCCTATCTGTTGCAAAGTCAAATTAAAAACTCACGCTCAAACGAAATTCCGAACTTATCTGCTATCTCCTACCTCCTACCTCCTACCTTATATCTTATCTCTCATAAATAATCTCTCATCTCTCTTACTTGAATAATTACGTTCTTACCATAGATCAATATTTATCACATTCATAACATACACCTTTGCATTTCATTAATCGAAATAGATGAGTTATTTAGATAAACTAAATCATCGTTACGCGACTAAAGCGATGAACGGCATGGTAGTGCCTCAAGAAAAAATAGACAATATATTAGAAGCAATTAGATTAGCTCCGACATCAAGTGGTCTACAACCATTCGAGGTTTTTGTCGTAACGAACGCTGAGACAAAATCCAAGATTAGAGAAATCGCTTGGAATCAATCCCCAGTCACTGACTGCTCACATCTAATGGTCTTTGCTGCTTGGGATCATTACACTGCAGATCGCATCAATCGTATGTTTGATCTGACCAATGAGATCAGAGGTTTTAAAAATGAAGGCTGGGAAAACTATCGCCAACAATTGCTATCATCATATCCGCAGCGCGATGCAGAAATCAGTTACCAACATGCTTCACGTCAATGCTATATTGCCCTTATGTCTGCTATGACTCAAGCGGCATTTGAAGGTTTAGATAGCACGCCTATGGAAGGATTCGACCCTAAGGCTTTGGATGAAATATTAGGACTAAAAGAGAAAAATCTACGGAGCACTGTCATCTTGCCAATTGGCTATAGAGACACAGAAAAGGATTGGTTGGCAAACTTAGTAAAAGTTCGAAAGCCAATGAGTGAATTGGTGACTATTATATAGAATATATCTATCTGTCTTTTATCGTCTCCATGTACTGTTCTTCTTTGGAATAGTTTAAAGAAGAAAAAATTCCTCGTACGAGTTACAAAATATTTAAATCAATAATCAATCAGCTTGTAGCTTGATTAAAACACAAATCATTTTGCCTAATATGAAAAAAAAGTACTTATCAATTATTCTATTATTTGTAGGACTTATTATGTTTCAGAACATAGTTATTGCTCAATCAAACCTAAACTTTAATGACACTAAAGGATCAGTGAACGCAACTGATAATAAAGTAGAAATCATTTCCAATTTTAAAGCAACTAAGGCCCAAAAGAAAGGTATCAAAAAAGTAAAAAAATATGTTACGCCTCGCATTTTAGGTAAAAGAAAAACACGTGTTCCTTTTTTAGAAGGAAAAACGATCACGATTCAAATGCACATAGATGTTGATGGCAATGTTGGCAATTTCGCTATAGTAAAGGGTATTAAACCTAAGTTGGATAATAGAGTTATTTCACTCATCAAAAAATATGATACAATCCATTCTTTCTCAGCAAGCTCTATCGACAAACCTGTTACAATTCAGATAGAGTTTGATGTTTTGACTAAAAAATATTATACAAACTAAAAAATCATGATCAAAAAAATATTAATTGGCTTAGTAATTTTCATTGTCATTGCTTTTGTCATGGTGTACATCACGTCGAGACCAACTGCTACTGAAGATGGTGCATACATTCCATCACCATTTTCATTAAAATTAGCAACGTCACCAACTACGGATTTTGATAACACGACTTATGAAAATCCCCATACTGGCAATAAAAAGGTATTGATGGTCGGTACCGAAGAAAGATACATGACAATGGAAAATGGCAAAAAATTTTCAACTGGAAATCATCCTGTCGAAATGATGCTACCAGCCCTGCATTTAAAAAATGCAGGATTTGAAATAGATGTAGTCACTCCTACAGGCAAACCAGTCAAAGTAGAAATGTGGGCGATGCCTGAAGAAGATGAATTTATCAAGGCCTTCTATCCAGAATTTAAGAAGAAGCTTGAAAATCCTGGTAAACTATCTGACTTCGTCCAAAATTCAATGAATGACAGCACAGACTATGTAGCCGTTTTTATTCCTGGAGGTCATGGGGCAATGCTTGGCTTACCTGAAAATCAGGATCTGAATAAATTAATTCATTGGTCACATGATAATGACATGCACATGCTTGCTATTTGTCATGGCCCAGCAGCATTACTTGCTGCAAGTTTAGGTAGTCAAAAAGCTTTCCCTTATAAAGGGTATAAAATTGCATCCTTCCCAGATGCTGTCGATGCCCAAGGACCAATGATCGGTTATACTCCAGGTGCTATGCCTTGGATATATGGTGAGCGCTTAAGTAAACTAGGTGTTACGATTATCAATAAAGCTGCTGATAACACAACCCATGTCGACAGAAAATTAATTACGGGAGCGAGTCCTCTAGCTGCTAACGATTTTGGTAGATTAGCTGCAAATGAAATTCTTAAAGAAGTGAATACAAAATAAACTGCTACCGATCAAAAGTATAAGCAATAGCGATTTGAGTTTTAATTCAAATCGCTATTTTTTTCTACACTTCTATATCAATTTTAGAAAAACAATCATTCAAGTTTTTATGTTTCAGAATAAATATACTCTTAGCATTTTTTTCATAGGAATACTGCTGATGAGTCTTCCATCTTATGGTCAAAATCAAAAAGATACAATACAATATAAATTAGATTTAAATTTTTCAGGGAGAAGAATTTCAGGGAACTTCAGTCAACTGGTTGTTGGAGGAGGATTCAATTTAGACTTACGTTATAATAATTGGCATTTAGAAAACAAAACAACTTATCGGTATAATAAAACCAATACAAGATTAATCGAAGATAACTGGTATGACTTAATGACCCTCAAATATTATCCGAATGGAAAGAGAAAAATCTACCCAGGTGCTTTTTATCATTTTGACAATAGCTTAATCTATAAAGTTAATAACCGGCATCAATATGGATTAGGCTTGGGCTCTGAGCTAGACAAGGGTCTCATGAAATTATCCGTATTAACAGGATTAGCCAATGAACATTCAACTTTTAATGGATCCGAATTTGAAAATAGTGATCGAGATTTTTCAAATCGAAAAAATGGATTGTTTTTATTTAGACTAAACAATGGATATGTGATTGCTAAGAATAAACTCAATATCTCTTATCAACTATTTTATTTTCAATCACTCAAAGAAAGTGCAGACTATGATATTTGGCTAAGCTCTCGGATTAGCTTTGCCATGTTTAAAGGTTTGTCCTTCCACTTTATTTATGATTATCGTTATGAAAACGTCCACTTAGAATCTTTATCAAATTACAATGACATTCTACTCTTTGGTTTTAGTTGGACAATAAGAGACCAGTGAATCTTAAGGTAGTGGTTTAAATGAAACACAAACCAGAGTTATGCAGCTCGCTTTCCTTCATCAAATATTTGAGCTAATTCAATATAGTACTTCAGGTAGAGCAAGATCCGAAGACTCTCGCGTATTCTCGAAACTCAACGGAAGGAATACATGGAGGTAATTATGCAACAATAAGCTACTTCTTCATCTCAGTCCCAAAGTGCTGTACCCAGTAATTCCCTACTCTCGATATGCCCATCTCTCTCATGTCTTTATTCATAATCATCTCACAGTGGGTCTGACTATCCATCCAATCTTCTAATACTTGTGTAAAGTTGATCTGACCAGTGGCAATGTTCTCTCCGATGTGCTGCCAGTTATAGCCCAGCGCATCTAAGCGATCACCGACACTTTTTCCATTTCTGGAATAGTGTGAGAAATAATCGTGTTTCTTCATATCTCGAGCATGCCTCATCGCAGAATCCTCTAAGGCAGTACTCCAACTGAGGCGACTCACTGCAGGCATCTTCTTTCGACCACATTTACAACCCTGAGATCTGATCTCATTGATCTGGTATAGCATGTCGTGCTTTGTGACTTTAGCATCGTAGATGAAGTCGGGAACAAGGATCAGTAAGAACAGGTACATAAAAATCTGCATAATGATAGAACGAATATTCTCTCGTAAAATTTTTTCTTGCTTGTGTTAAGGTTTGGTTATTGTTCTGGCGTTGGCCGTCTTGGGTATCGTACGTAGACTAAAACTTGGATCTTTAGGATATTTAAGATCGACTGAAGGTTTACTAAACTTTGAAAGTTTAGTAAACCTAAATTCCTAACCCTGAGATCTGATCTTATCGATCTGGTGTAGCATATCATCTTTAGTGACCATGGATTCACATTCAAGTAGTGAATGAGGACTCAGAAAATGAAGAACAATGAAAATAAGATGTGCATGGAAATAAAACTATGAATTACTATCTAAATTTATCTTACTACAGGTTAAGATAATGTTATCAATAAGAATGTCAAGTAAAAGATGAATATTAAAAATGTATCAGTAATACTCAGTCGCTCCATGTTCAATAAGGATTATTATGACTGAATCAAACTGGCTAAGAGTGTATCCTCAGGTATAGGACAATCACGACAAATCAGCTTATTGTCTGGTCCCATCATCAAATAACGTGGCGCACCAAGAATTCCTATCGCCGCTTGAACCTCTTTTGTTCTTTGCTTTGGGAGATAAAAATGTTGGCTACCAGGCATATCATGTTTCTGGATATATTCGCTCCAATGGTCCTTGCGCGTTGAGTAGGCTATATTTACCAATTCTAAGTTCTGATGTTCAGCAAGTAATTTTCTTTCAAAGGGGTACTGTCTGACGCATGGTGGACAGCCAGGGAACCAAAATTTATAAAGCGTAAAAGGCTTCTTACGATGAAGAAGAGGTACTATAGTATTTGATACCGTCAGAAACGGCGAAGACAAGAGATCAAGCGCAGAGTCATCTGAAGATAATTGGGTATTGATGGAATCACGGATATAATTGAGTTGGTTAACATAGGCTTCAGGAAGCTTCTCCAATGCACTGGCGATAAGTTCATCTTTTATTTGGTATGTCGAAAAGGAGCGTAACTGATTTTCTGTCCATGCTGCAAGGATATCATGGCGTAGGCCTATCTTTTTCACTGGTATACTATCGACAATGTTCTTAAAATCCAGCCTGGAATTTCGGTTTTTAATGGTAACTCCAGGCGAAGGACCTGAAGCCTCATTGTAAGAATGGTAGCGCCTCAAATTCATAAAAGAGGGCATCATCAGATTAGCAGGATCTGCCAAAAGGCTATCGATCCACAAGTGAACCTTTGATGACAACTCTATACTATCTGCATAAGCATAAGCAAGATACCCACGCTGAGACTCTAAGGCCTCAGATGATCTCAGTGCTGCCTCACGATGGAAGAAATCTAAAAGCCAAACAGGTAATTGCTCTTTAGAAGTAAATGATTCGCTCCGCTCTATAGCACCTTCATATAGTCCTAAACCATGTTCATGAACATCATCTAGAGGAAGTCCTAATAGACTTTCATCTCCCCTAATAGGGTAAGCCCTGTTGAGTAATTGTAAGTAGCTATAGGTCATATGGTGTGGACCGCTATCTGATAATTCGCTACCATTCCAGCGCAACTTTCTATCTATGCCTGGCATCAAATATGGACCAGTCACGAATGTATCATTGATTACCAAATAGCCAGCAAGTGGCAGGAATAGATCCTTTTCAAAATTAATGGAATCTTCAGGACCTAAATTCCCAACGAGTGTCCCAAACTTAGCCTGCATATTAAGACTTAAGTTAAAAGTAATGGAGTCCCTGCTAGTATTTGCTAAACTGAAGGTGGTTTTGACTTGGTTTAAATAACTTAATCCCTCCCACGGGGCACTGTCACTTTGCTCTTCTCTATTATTAAAACATCCTGCAGTTATCCCATAGATGAATAGCAAGAATAAGATATTAGGTTTCATGTATTTCGCTTAAGCTGTTATCTAAAAATTGCTAATTAATCAATAATTTTTTTTTATAAACTATTTTCAGAGTGTCCAAATTTTTAGCTCTGACGTGAGTATGATACTTCTTTGTTAGCTTAAAATGGTATAGCTCAACAAGTAAAAGATATAATTCATTGGTTAGAGAGTCTATTTTATTAACTGGAATTTCCGTAAAAAAGATGCACAAAATATAAGATCTTGAAATTAGAATTAGTTACTTCACTCAAGTTTTGGTGGATAAATAATCAAGGAAAAAGAGCTTTTCATTTTCCGTAAGTCACTTAATATTAGTATCTTCTGGATGAACAAACACAAAATTGCTCATGTCTAAAAGTACAGATATTTATGATAACACAAATGCATATTGAACGAATAGAGTAAAGTGCATTGCGACTAAAGGTTTACTAACCTTTAAAAGTTTAGTAAACCTAAATTCCTACATTGTCTGCAAAAGCGAATATCATGAGCAAGAATAACTACTGGCAAAAATTTGAGGAAAATATAAACTACCATATTTACAACCGTGGCATCAATGGAGTTACCATCTTTGAGAAAGTAGAAAATTATCATTTTTTTCTTCGCCGATGGAAAGAACTGATTCATCCTTTTTTCGAAACTATGGCCTATTGTCTAATGCCAAATCATTTTCATTTTTTGGTTAATGTCAGACCTTATAGCCTAAAGACAAAAAGCCAGATAAAGCAAATCGGAGCCTCTAAAAGTAGAAAACTATTAGCAGGAGAAATTACATATAATGACTTTTTAGAAGATCAATTTAAACGTCTATTTTCCTCATATGCCTTAGCATTTGAACACCGTACGGGAAGTCTATTCCAAAAGAGATTCAAACGAGTCTCAGTCTCGACAGAATATAAATTATGGCATTTATTAGACTTACATTCATTATAACCCGATCCATCATAAATTTGCCAATGATTATGAACAATGGCAATTTTCTTCTTACTCCACTATTTTGTCAAATATACTGACTTTGATTTCCAGAGAAAAGGTTTTATCATGGTTTGAGGATGACATCCACTAATCTTGAATTGGCAGGCGAGAATAGCTTTTACTGACTTTCATCAACACTTTAAATTGGATAAAGAATTAGAATACTTGGAATGATCTCCAATGTATCTTAGGTAGGTGTATACGTTTACTAAACCTTGGAGGTTTAGTAAACGTCTATTAACATATTTGATTAACTCGCAGATTGATTGCAAAAATAATGATTCAGATCACACAGCTGCTATCTTATTAGTATTATGCTCTGTTGTCCTGACTTTGATTCGGCATCCGTGAGTAATAACTTATATCGAAGTAAGTAAACACCTTGCTCTACGAATCTTCCGTTACATCGACCATCCCATTGATCATTGGAGAAAGAACTCTCAAAAACTATATTTCCCCAGCGATCATAAATACTATAATCTTGACTTTTTACCTCTGGACCTAAAATGGAAAAAAAATCATTTTCTCCATCTCCATTAGGGCTAAAGGCATTTGGAATATAATATGCCGACTGATTGTCACGATATATGCAGGAACCATCATCACACTCTGCTTCAGGATTATAGTTATCTGCAACTGAATCTGTACAGCCTTTCACTATTTCTTGAATAATACAATCACAACCATCCCACATCTCCATACCATTCGTACAATCACCATCATCGCAACCAGGGTCCACAGCCGCAACTCCAGGTTGACAAACACAGCCGTCCCAGGTCTCCAAACCATTCGTACAGTCACCATCATCGCAACCAGGGTCTACTGCCGCAACTCCAGGCTGACATGCACAACCGTCCCACATCTCCACACCATTCGTACAGTCACCATCATCACAGCCAGGATCTATTGCCGCAACTCCAGGCTGACATGCACAACCGTCCCACATCTCTTCACCATTTGTACAATCTCCATCATCACAGCCAGGATCTACTGCCGCAACTCCAGGCTGACATGCACAGCCGTCCCAAGTCTCCACACCATTTGTACAGTCTCCATCATCGCAACCAGGATCTACTGCCGCAACTCCAGGTTGACAAGCACAGCCGTCCCAGGTCTCCAAACCATTCGTACAATTGCCATCGTCACAGCCAGGATCTACTGCCGCAAATCCAGGTTGACAATCGCAGCCATCCCAAGTCTCCAAACCATTCGTACAGTCGCCATCGTCACAGCCAGGATCTACTGCCGCAACTCCAGGCTGACAAGCACAACCGTCCCACGTCTCTACACCATTCGTACAATCACCATCATCACAGCCAGGATCTAATGGTGCAATACCAGGCTGACATACACAGCCATCCCAAGTCTCCTCACCATTGGCACAGTCACCATCATCACAACCAGGGTCTACTGCCGCAACTCCAGGCTGACATGCACAACCGTCCCAAGTCTCCACACCATTCGTACAGTCGCCATCATCACAGCCAGGGTCTAATGGTGCAATACCAGGCTGACATACACAGCCATCCCAAGTCTCCTCACCATTGGCACAGTCACCATCGTCACAGCCAGGGTCCACTGCTGCCACTCCACGCTGACATGCACAGCCGTCCCATGACTCCACACCATTCGTACAGTCGCCATCATCACAACCAGGGTCTACTGCCGCAACTCCGGGCTGACATTCACAACCGTCCCATGTCTCCGCACCATTCGTACAGTCGCCATCATCGCAGCCAGGATCTACTGCCGCAACTCCTGGCTGACAATCACAGCCGTCCCAAGTCTCCACACCATTCGTACAGTCGCCATCGTCACAATTTTGCATGTCATCATCATCTACGATAATAAATACAGCCGTCTCAAGAATATCGACATCTCCGCAGCGACATGGAAATGAAAGTTCTAACACAATCAATTCTGGAATCTCCATTTCTG
>ENA-ORXT01004261-ORXT01004261.1-marine-metagenome-genome-assembly--contig:-NODE-4261-length-14971-cov-9.834296_pt1 | contig 14971 bp, 13 predicted proteins | sample MGYA00237868_ERZ511482 | MGnify/ENA metagenome assembly ERZ511482 | reverse complement strand
ATGGGCCAGGAGCTGCGACCCGATTCGCCCCTGTTCGCCGACGCGGCGGCGCACCCGGTTGGCGAGCCCGTCGAGCCCGCTCCGGCCGGTACCGACGGTGCCGTGGCGGACGACTTCGCCGGTGACGATGCCGTCGGCGTCGACGTCGACGCCGAGCCGGTCGTCGGGTTCGACGAGCCCGATCTGATGGATCAGAGCCTGGACCCCGCGTTCGCCTTCGATGTCGACGACCTGGAGGCGACCGGAGACTTCTCCACGGCCTTCGACGAGGTGGAACGCCAGGCGGACGACGGTACGATCGAGTTCGACGTCGGCGGCGGGGATGTCGCCGCGGCCGCCGATGCCGGGCCGGCTGTCGCTACAGGTGCCGATGTCGATGTCGATGTCGATGACGGTGTTTCGATGACCGGTATCGACGCCCCGGAACTGGACCTCTCGACGCCGCTCGACCTGTCGGACGAGGACCAGCTGTCCGAGAGCCTGGGCGACGACCTGACCCTGGATCTCGATCAGTTGTCCGAAGAGCTCACGCTCGACGGCACCGAGATGCTCGAGATGCCCGATCTGACCGCCGACAACGATCTCATGGTCGACGAGGCGATGCTGTCCGGCGGTGCCGACGAGGTCGACACGATGATGGACCTGGCCAAGGCCTACATCGACATGGGTGATCGGGACTCCGCCTCCAGCACGCTCGACGAGATCGTCAAGAGCGGCAATCCCGACCAGGTCACCGAGGCGGAAACCCTGCGACGCAAGATCTCCTGAGCGGGTCGCGCGATTGAACGGGCCGATCGGCACGCGCCGCATCGCCCTGGCCGTCGAGTACGACGGGCGGGGTTTCTGCGGCTGGCAGCGACAACCGCATTGCCGATCGGTCCAGCAGGCCCTCGAGGAGGCGCTCGGCCGCATCGCCTCGCAACCGGTCACGGTGCACTGTGCCGGACGCACCGATACCGGGGTGCACGCGGCCGCCCAGGTGTGCCATTTCGACGAACCGGTGGTCCGGCCGCTGCGGGCCTGGAGCTTCGGCGTGAACAGTCACCTGGATGCCGGCGTGGCCGTGCACTGGGCAGCATCGGTGGCGGACGATTTCCACGCGCGCTTCTCGGCGCGTTCGCGCAGCTACCGCTACACCCTCCTGAACCGCGCCACGCGGCCCGGCCTGGATGCCGGTCGGGTCGGCTGGATTCGCGAACCGCTGGATGCGGTGCGCATGCACGCCGCCGCCCAGGCGCTGGTGGGCGAACACGATTTCCAGAGCTTTCGCGCCGCGGAATGCCAGGCCAAGCACGCGGTGCGCGAGGTGATCGGCGTGAGCGTGCGACGCGACGGCGCCCGCGTGACGATCGACATCCGTGCCAACGGGTTCCTGCACAACATGGTGCGCATCGTCACCGGCTGCTTGGTGGCGGTGGGCCGCGGGCAGCGCGAACCGGACTGGGTCGGCGAGGTGCTCGCCGCGCGCGATCGCACCGCGGGCGCCGCCACCGCACCACCGGGGGGGCTGGTGTTCCTGCAGCCGGGTTATCCCGAGCGGTTCGGCATCCCCGACTTCGGCGACGAGGCGCGCCCGGTGTGGCGCCCCGACAGATGACCGGCAGATGATATGGTCCGCGCTCCATGACAGTGCGCACCCGAGTGAAGATCTGCGGCATCACGCGGCGTGAAGACGCGGTGGCGGCCGTGCGCGCCGGTGCGGACGCCGTCGGGTTCGTGTTCGTGGCCGCGAGCCCGCGCGCCATCGACGTGACGAGCGCGCGGCGCATCGCGGCCATCCTGCCCGCCTTCGTCACCCCGGTCGGCCTGTTCCTGGACGCACCGGCTGACGAGGTGCGCGCGGCGATCGAGGACTGGCCCGAACTCGTACCGCAGTTTCACGGCAACGAGTCCGCCGCCGACTGCGAGCGTCACGGCCGGCGCTATCTCAAGGCGATCGGGGTCGGCGAGGCCGGCATGTTGCCCGAGGAGGGCGCGCTCGCCCCGTTCACCGGTGCCGGCGGCTTCCTGTTCGACAGCCACGCGCCGGGTGAACAGGGTGGCACCGGCCGGACGTTCGACTGGAGCGCGCTGGCGGCGCGTCCGCCCGGTACCCGTCCGCTGATACTGGCCGGCGGGCTGCACCCGGACAACGTCGCCGATGCGGTGCGGCGCGTCGCACCCTGGGCGGTCGACGTCAGTTCGGGGGTGGAGTCGGCGAAGGGCATCAAGGATCACGGGGCGATGCGTGCCTTCGTCGCGGCGGTACGCGCCGCGGACGAGGGCCGGCGCGACGCCCCACCGTACGAACACGTGCCGGACGACGGCACCTGACACACGAGCAACGGAGCAGCATGGCAAGCAACCCGACAGCCACGAGCGGCGTGGACCGTTCCGCGGTCGACACCGAGACCGGTCACTTCGGCATCTACGGCGGCAGCTTCATCGCCGAGACGCTGATGGACCCGGTCGAGGAGCTCAAGCAGGCCTACGAGCGCTACCGGCTCGACAACGCGTTCATCACCGAGTTCGAGTGGGAACTGAAGAACTTCGTCGGCCGGCCCAACCCGCTGTACCACGCGCGTCGCTGGTCCGAGAAGCTGGGCGGGGCACAGATCTGGCTCAAGCGCGAGGACCTGAACCATACCGGCGCGCACAAGATCAACAACACCGTCGGCCAGGCGCTGCTGGCGCGGCGCATGGGCAAGAAGCGCATCATCGCCGAGACCGGTGCCGGCCAGCACGGCGTGGCCACCGCCACGGTGTGCGCGCGCTGGGGCATGGAGTGCATCGTCTACATGGGCGAGGAGGACATCCAGCGCCAGGCGCCGAACGTGTTCCGCATGAAGCTGCTCGGCGCGCAGGTGGTGCCGGTGACCAGCGGCTCGCGCACGCTCAAGGATGCGCTGAACGAGGCGATGCGCGACTGGGTCGGCAACGTCGACGACACCTTCTACATCATCGGCACCGCCGCCGGCCCGCACCCCTATCCGACCATGGTGCGCGATTTCAACAGCGTGATCGGCAAGGAGATCAAGGAACAGTCGATGGAGCACATCGGTCGCCTGCCCGATGCCATCGTCGCCTGCGTGGGCGGCGGCAGCAACGCCATCGGCGCCTTCTACCCGTTCATCGACGACACCGAGGTCGCGCTGTACGGCATCGAGGCCGGCGGCGACGGCATCGAGACCGGCCGGCACGCCGCCCCGCTGAGCGCCGGGCGCCCGGGCGTGCTGCACGGCAACCGCACCTACCTGATGGAGGACGATGCCGGCCAGATCAGCGCGACGCACTCGGTGTCGGCCGGTCTGGACTACCCCGGCGTTGGCCCCGAACACGCCTGGCTCAAGGACATCGGCCGGGTGGTCTACGATTCGGCCACCGACACCGAGGCGCTGGCGGCGACCCACGGACTGTGCCGGCTGGAAGGCATCATCCCGGCGCTGGAATCGGCACACGCCATCGCACACGCGGTCAAGCTCGCCCCCACCTGGAGCAAGGATCGCCATATCGTGGTCAACCTGTCCGGGCGCGGCGACAAGGACATCAACACCCTGGCCACGCTCGAAGGCATGACGTTGTGAGCGCCGTGTCGCCCATGTCGCCGGGGGCGGGCCCCGCCGGCCGGCGGCGCATCGCCGAACGCTTCGCCGCGCGCGACGGCGGCAAGCTGCTGATCCCCTACATCACCGCCGGCGACCCGGACCTGGACACCACGCTGGCGCTGATGCACACGCTGGTGGCGTCCGGCTGCGACATCATCGAGCTCGGCATTCCGTTCTCGGACCCGATGGCTGACGGGCCGGTCATCCAGCTGGCCTGCGAGCGGGCCCTGAAGGCCGGTACCCGCCTGGTCGACGTGCTGGAGACGGTGCGCCGGTTCCGCGAGACCGACGACGATACCGCCGTGGTGCTGATGGGCTACATGAACCCGCTGGAGCGGCTCGGCGTGGCCGAGTTCGCCGATCGGGCGAGGGATGCCGGCGTGGACGGCGTGCTGACCGTGGATCTGCCGCCCGAGGAGTCCGGGGCGCTCGGCGAGGAACTGGATCGGGTCGGTCTCGATGCGGTCTACCTGCTGTCGCCGACCACGTCGGACAAGCGTCTGGCACGGGTCGGTGCGCTCGGTTCGGGCTACCTGTACTACGTCTCGCTCAAGGGCGTGACCGGGGCGGCGAAGCTGGACACCACCGAGGTTGCCGGGCGCGTCACCCACATCAAGTCGATGGTCGGCCTGCCGGTGGCGGTCGGGTTCGGCATCAGCGATGCCGAGTCGGCCGCCACCGTGTCCGCCACCGCCGATGCGGTCATCGTCGGCAGCGCGCTGGTCGCGCTGGTCGGCGAGCACGGCGACGATCCGGATACCCTGCACCGCGAGATCGCGACCCTCACCGGCGGCATGCGCCGGGCGATGGATGCGATCGCCGGCGCCGGCGCAGGTGCGCACGGCACGGGAGGTTGACGGTGGCCGACGACGATCTGCCTGGCAAGCCGGACGGGGGTGCCGACAAGCAGACCGACAAGACCCCGGGCACCGCACCGCGGCGCATGAGCTGGTTCGAGCGCCTGATACCGGCGCGCATCGCCGCCCGGCAGGAAGGCAGCAGGAGCGCCAAGGGCAACGTGCCCGAGGGCCTGTGGGTCAAGTGCGACGCGTGCGGTCACGTGCTCTACCACGCCGAACTAGAGCGCTCGCAGGACGTGTGCGTCAAGTGCGGCGCCCACCGGCGGGTGCGCGCCCGGACCCGGCTGCTGCGCCTGCTCGACACCGACAGCGGCGAGGAGATCGGCGCGGACATCGAGCCGGTCGACATCCTCAGGTTCAAGGACAGCAAGCGCTACAAGGACCGGTTGACCGCGGCCCAGAAGGAGACCGGCGAGAAGGATGCGCTGATCGTCATGCGCGGCACGCTGCACGGCGTGCCGGTGGTCGTGGCGGTATTCGACTTCGCCTTCATGGCAGGCTCGATGGGTTCGGTGGTCGGCGAGCGCTTCTGCCGCGCCTGCGACCGCTGCCTGGAGGAGGGCATCCCGTTCGTGTGCTTCAGCGCCAGCGGTGGCGCGCGCATGCAGGAGGCGCTGTTCTCGCTGCTGCAGATGGGCAAGACCGGTTCCCTGCTCACCCGGCTGGGCGAACGCGGTCTGGCCTACATCTCGGTGCTGACCGATCCGACCATGGGCGGCGTGTCGGCGAGCCTGGCCATGCTCGGTGACGTGATCATCGCCGAGCCCGGCGCGCGCATCGGCTTCGCCGGCCCGCGCGTCATCGAGCAGACCGTGCGCGAGAAGCTGCCCGAAGGGTTCCAGTCGGCCGAGTTCCTGCTCGAGCACGGCGCGATCGACATGATCTGCGACCGGCGCGAGATGCGCGACACGCTGGCCCGTCTGCTCGCCAAGCTCGGCGATCGCCCGACGCCGTTTCCGGTGCACGCCGCGGGCGAGCCGGTGCCCGCCGTCAGCGGCCCGGCCTGAACGGGCCGTACGGGTGAAGGCGAGCGACCCGGACGCGGTGCTGGCACGCATCGCCTCGTTGCACCCCGCAGCGATCGATCCGGGCCTGACGCGGCTGCGGCGGGTGGCCGGGCGGGCAGGCCTGGCCCGCCCCGGCGTACCGCTGGCGATCGTGGCCGGTACCAACGGCAAGGGCTCCACCGTCACGATGCTCGGTGCGGTCTGGCAGGCGGCGGGCCACCGGGTCGGTACGTCCACCTCGCCGCACCTGGTGCGCTTCAACGAACGTATCCGCATCGACGGTGTGCCGGTGTCGGACGCGTGCCTGCTCGAGGCGATCGCCACTCTCGAACCCCACATCGCGCCCGACACGCTGACCTACTTCGAGATCGCCACCCTGGCCGCGATGGCCTGCTTTCGCGCGCAGGCGGTCGACGCCATCGTGCTCGAGGTCGGTCTGGGCGGGCGGCTGGACGCTGCCAACCTGTGGGATGCCGACGTCGCCATCCTGACCAGCGTCGCGCTCGACCACGCCGAGTGGCTCGGCACCGATCTGGAGCACATCGCCATGGAGAAGGCGGCCGTGGCCCGCCGCGGGGGGGCGCTGATCGTCGGCGCGTCGCCGGTGCCGGCATCGCTGGGCCCGTTCGCCCGGGCCAACGGAATCGAACTCGTCATCGTGGACAGCGACGGCGTGCCCGAGCTGCCACGGTTGCCGGGCGAGCACCAGCGGCGCAACGCCGCCTGCGCGATCGAGGCGGTCGGGCGGATGGCGTCGAGACTGCCGGTCACCGCCGAACAGCTGCGGCGAGGCCTGCGTGGTGCGCGCATCGAGGCGCGCATGCAGCGCCTGCAGCGCGACGGTGTCGAGGTCTGCCTGGACGTGGCCCACAACCCGCACGCAGCGAGCGCGCTGGCGACGGCACTCGGACAGGGGGCGGGTCAAGGGGCGGGTCAGGCAGCGAGTCAAGGAGCGGGCGAGGGAACGGGCGACAAGGGGTGGCACCTGATCTTCGCGGCGCTGGCCGACAAGGACATCGAGGGCATCGTGCGTGCACTCGCCCCGATCGCGCGCTCGTTCGCCTGTCCGGACATCGACGGCGCGCGGGCGCTGCCCGCCTCGCAGCTGGCGGCCCGGGTGCGCGCCGCGCTGGACGACGCATCCGTGCCGGTCAGCGCGTGCGCCTCGGTGCGCGACGCGGACGCGCTCGCCTTGTCACGCGCGCGCGCGCGCGGCGGTGGCGTGCTGGTGGCCGGCTCCTTCCTGACGGTGGGGGGCTGGCTGGACCTCCGTGCCGCTGCCGGACCATGAGCGCGCAGCAGCGCGAGGAGGAGGCGCGCGCCGCGCGGCTGCGCAGCCGCCTGTGGGGGGCGACGGTGCTGATCGCCGTGCTGGTGATCGTGCTGCCCGTGGTGCTCGACGGCTCGGGCAGCGAGAGCCGGTTCCGGCGGGTGGAGACGCTGCGCGAGGAACCGCCACGCGTGCTGGGTGCCGACGGGCGCCAGGAGTCCGCCGGCGTGCCGGACACCGGTGCACCGGTACGCATTCACATCGGCGAGGACGATCCGCCCGACTACATGCGCACCCCGCCGTCGCCACGGGCCGTCCTGGCGCGCGAGCGCACCGCCACGCTGAGCGCCTGGGTCGTGCAGGCGGGCAGCTTCGCCGAACGGGAGAATGCCCTGGCGGTGCGCGATACCCTGCGCCGGGCCGGCTACGCCAGTTTCGTGGTGCCGCGGGAAGGCGACGAGACGCTGTTCCGGGTGCAGGTCGGTCCGATGATCGACGAGCGCGTGGCGCGCGACGCGCGCGCTGCGGTCGCCGAGCTGATCGGTCTGGAGGCGACGCTGCTCGGCTATCCCTGAGCAGCTACCCCGAACCGGGCGTGCGGGACGGGCTACACTCCCGCGGCGCGGCCCGTCCCGGGCGCCGTGCCCGCTCATCCCCGTCCACCCCCGTCCACCCCCGTCCAGGAGAAGCTCCGGTGTCAGGCATCGACATCGCCATCGTCGTCGTGGTGCTGCTCTCGGCACTGATCAGCTATTTCCGCGGCTTCTTCAAGGAGGCGATGAGCCTGACGGTGTGGGTCGGCGCGATCCTGATCACGGTGGGCTTCTCGTCGCGCTTCGCCAGTCTCATCCCGGCCGATGCGATCACCACGCCGAGCGCGCGTCTGGCGGCGAGTGCGGTGGTGCTGTTCCTGGGCACGTTGCTGGTCGGTGCGGTGGCCAACTTCCTGGTCCGGCGGATCGTGGCGAGTGCCCGGCTCAAGCTCGCCGATCGCATCATCGGCGTGGTGTTCGGTCTGGCGCGCGGCGTGGTCATCGTGGCGGTACTGGTGCTGGTGGCCCATCTCTCGCCGGAGCTCAGGACCGAGCGCTGGTGGGTCGAGTCCGAACTGCTGCCCGAGTTCCAGACCATGGCACGCGCCATCCATCGCCAGCTCCCGCAGGAGCTGGCCCAGCATTTCGATTTCAGCGAAGCGGCCTAGTCCATCACATGTGCGGGATCATCGGCATCGTCGGTACCGACGCCGTCTCCAGCCGTCTCTACGACGGGCTGACACTGCTGCAGCACCGCGGCCAGGATGCCGCCGGCATCGCCACCTGCGATGCCGGCAGGCTCATCCTCAGGAAGGGCGCGGGGCTGGTGCGCGACGTGTTCCGTCCGGCCGACATGCAGCGCCTGACCGGCACGCTCGGCATCGGTCACGTGCGCTACCCGACCGCCGGCAGCTCGGGCGACTCGGAGTCGCAACCGTTCTACGTCAACTCGCCCTACGGCATCGTGATGGGGCACAACGGCAACCTGACCAACTCGGCCGAACTGCAGACCGAGCTGTTCGAGTCCGATCTGCGCCACATCAACACCCGCTCCGACAGCGAGGTGCTGCTCAACGTGTTCGCCCACGAGCTGCAGGCGATCACCCCCACCGCCCGCTTCAGCCCCGAGGCGCTGTTCGACACCGTGCGCCAGGTGCACAAGCGCTGCCGCGGTGCCTATGCGGTGATCGGCATGCTGGTGGGGCGCGGCGTGTTCGCGTTCCGCGACCCGCTGGGCATCCGCCCCGCGGTGATCGGCCAGCGGCGCACCGCCACCGGCACGGAGTACGCCGTCGCCTCGGAGAGCGTGGCGTTGCGCGGGCTGGACTTCGAGCTGCTGCGCGACGTGGAGCCCGGCGAGGCGATCTACATCGATGCCCACGGACAGATGCATGCCGCCCAGTGTGCCGAGAACCCCCGACTGGTGCCGTGCATCTTCGAATACGTCTACCTGGCCCGGCCCGACAGCATCCTGGACAACGTCTCGGTGTACAAGGCGCGGCTGCGCATGGGCGAGACGCTGGCGAGAAAGATCCTGGCCGAGCGGCCCGATCACGACATCGACGTGGTCATCCCCATTCCCGACACCAGCCGCACCTCCGCGCTGGAGGTGGCCTTCAACCTGGGCGTGAAGTATCGCGAGGGGTTCATCAAGAACCGCTACATCGGGCGCACCTTCATCATGCCGGGCCAGGAGCTGCGCAAGAAGAGCGTGCGCCAGAAGCTCAACCCGATCGAGCTGGAGTTCAGCGGCAAGAACGTGCTGCTGGTGGACGACTCGATCGTGCGCGGCACCACCTCGGGGCAGATCGTGGAGATGGCCCGCGAGGCCGGTGCCGCCAAGGTCTACATGGCCTCGGCCTCGCCGCCGGTGCGTTTTCCGAACGTGTACGGCATCGACATGCCGGCCACCAGCGAACTGATCGCCGCGGGGCGCGAGGTCGAGGAGATCGAGCGGATGATCGGTGCCGACTGGCTGGTCTACCAGGACCTGGCCGACCTGGAGGATGCGGTGCGCTACGCCAAGCGTCCGATCGCGAACTTCGAGTCCGGCTGCTTCACCGGCGAGTACATCACCGGTGATGTCACCAGCGACTACCTGGAGGCGCTGCAGCAGGCCCGCTCGGACGCGGCGAGGCGGGGCACGGGCGAGGACGGGTTGCTGGAGCTGTAGGGCGGACGCTGCCTGCATCAGCCGCCGCCCGGCGCGCCGGCCCCGTCGACGCTCCTACATCAGTCGCAACCCGGCGCGTTGGAAGTCGCCGACGTCGATGCCGAAGCTGCCGTCGCTGTGGGTGGTGCGCACCTGGTAGACCTTGCCTTCCTCGTCGACGTCCAGCTTCGACAGGTCCACCACGCGCTGCGATATCGGTTCGTGGACCGCGTCCAGGATCATGATGACCCGGGGCCTGAGCTTGTCGGCGTTGTTGGACAGCACGATGCCGATCTCGCCGTTGGACATCTCCACCACGCTGCCGGGCGGGAAGATGCCGACCGCATCGATGAAGCGGATGACCAGCTCCTCGTCGAACTGCTTGCCGCGCAGTGCGTAGAGTTCCTTGAGCGCATCCGACGGCGAGGTGGCCGCGCGGTAGGTCTGGCGCGTCGTCATGGTGTCGTACGCCTCGGCGATCGCGACGATCCGGGCGAACAGCGGGATGTTCTCGTCGTCCAGCCGACGCGGGTAACCGGTGCCGTCCGGGCGCTCGTGGTGGGAGTGGGCGACGTCGGCGGCTCCCGACATGACCGATTTCGTCGACAGCAGGATGTCCCGTCCGTAGCGGGCGTGCTTCTGCATCTCCTCGAGTTCCGCGCTCGACAGGGGACCGGTCTGCGCCAGGACCTCGCTCGACACGCCGGTCTTGCCCACGTCGTGCAGCATGCCGCACACCCCGATGTCCTCCATCTCGCGCGGGTTCATACCCATCGACTTGGCCATGACGATGCTGAGCGCGGAGACGTTCATCGAGTGCTGGGCGGTGCCCTCGTGCTTGGCCTGGATGCGCGTCAGCCACACCGAGGCGTCGGGGTTCCTGAGGATGCTGTCGACGCAGCCGTTGACCACCTGCTTGACCTTGCCGCCGTCGATCTGGGCGCCGAGCCGGATCTCGGTGAACAGGGTCGCCACCGCCTCGCTGGCCAGCGAATGAACCTCCCGCGCCGCGTCGATCTCGTCCTCGACGGGCAGCTGGTGGTCCAGGTTCGCCCCCGCTCCGGGGGCGGCGGGCACGCCAGCGCCGGGTCTGGACGGCGTGTCGGCGAGCGAGAACTCGTCGTAGTCGACGAACACGAACGCGCACTCCTCCTGCACGGCGAGCACGTCACCGGGCGATTTCAGTTCCAGCCCCTGGAACATGAAGCTCGACTGCTCCCAGGGCTTGTCGAGCTCCACCACGAACATGCCCACGCGCAGGTCCTTCACGTCCAGCCGCACGTGCTGCTTGCGGGTGCGCTGCGTGCGATCGGGGCGCGGCGCGGTGGCGCGCGGCGCCGGCCGGCGCACGGGCTTGTCGGCCTGCTTGAAGAATCTGCTGAACACCTAGGGCCTCTCGCCGCCGTGGTTCGTCGGGAAACATCGTGCTTCTCTGGCGCTACCGTGTCAGCGGCGCATTGGCGTGCTGCTTGAGGGGTTCGGTGCGTACGGACCGAAGTCCGGAGCCATGGCGAAGGCGTACGGTCAGGGCGAGGCCGATTCGCTCGATGCGAGGGAGGCCACGCCCACCGGCACGAATCGCCAGCGCGGGCCAGCGCGGCTCGGGCGGCCGGCGCCGTGCGGGTCGGACACCCCGACCGCCACGTGGGTCGCGGGGCCGCGCGACGGCACCTCGATCAGCGTGCTGCCCGGGACGATGCCCGGGGTAGCGTGATGGAGGGCGGCACGGGCCTGGCGGACCTCGTCCGGTACCTCCTCGATGCGATCGGCCAGCACCACCACGCTGCGCTCGAGGTCGAGCCCGTCGATCAGTCGCAGCAGGTGCTGATTGGACATCGTGACGCACCCCTCGCTCGACCAGGGCGGGCGGCTGGGGTGGGTGCGGGGCACGCCGTGCAGCCAGATGCCGGAGCCCGTCCGCCCCAGCTCGCGGTCCAGCGCGTTGGGGTAGTCCAGGGTCAGCGCGGCGGCTCCGTACAGCTCCGGCAGCGCACCGTCGGGGCGCAGGGCCAGGATCCGGTAGACGCCGAGCGGGGTGCGCCGGTCCCCCTCGCGCCACTTGCCGAAGCCTGCACTGCCGCTGGAGACGTAGTGGCTGCTCGCCAGGCGCACGCCGTCCGGCCCGGCACGGTAGTGGCGCAGTTCGGAACGGGACAGGTCCACCATGATCACGTCGTCGATGTCGTCCCCCAGGTGCACCAGCGCGCGCGGGAGCATCGCGCGCGGACCCTGCGGCGCCCTCGCCAGGGCGAGTCGCGTCCGCGCCTCGAGCAGCAGATCGACCAGTTCCTCCGACCAGGCGTCCCGCGACAGCGGACGAACGCCGTCCAGCGCCTCCACGCTGAGCAGTTCCGCGTGCAGGAGCTGCCCGAGCCGATAGGTGGGGTAGCGCGCCACCATGACCCGCGACAGCGCGAGCGCCTGCGCCACGCGCCCCTGCGCCAGCCGGGTCAGCAGCTTGCCGGTCTGGCGGTCCAGCGCGGCGATGTCGCCCGCCACGGGCGGCGGGGGTGGAGGGATGGCCGTCGGGGCGGCGGCCCCCGCCGGGCCGCAGACGGTGATCCCCGCGGCGAGCAACAGGCACAACCCCGACACGCTTGCCGACCGGCTCACAATGTTCTCTCCTCGTAGATCGTCCAGCGTCCGTCCTGCGGTCGCAGCGACAGCAGGCGTTCGTGGCGTGTGCCGGTCCCGTCGTTCCAGCGCACCAGTGCCACGGCATCCTCGCGGGTGAAGACGATATCGCGCACCACCACCTCCCAGTCCGGGCGCTGCCCGGCGAGCGCGGACGCTGCCAGCGCATCGCCCCTGAAGCCTGCGGCGTAGTGGGCGCCGTGCTCCTTCGCCCGAGCCCCGGTCGCACTGCTCCACCAGCTCTCCAGCGCTGCATCGAGCACTCCCTCGTCGCGCAGCCGCTCCGGCGCGCCGCCGCTGTCGACCCGTCGCGAGTCGTGCAGGCCGGGTACCGGCGGCGCGAGCGGCGGAGCCGGCTCGCCGAGCGCTTCGGCGTAGGCCGATGCCGCGCGCCAGCGCTGGATGGCACGCAACGACTCGACCGTGTCGGCGGTGCGGGCATCGAGTGCGATCGCCGCCTCCAGATGGGCGATCGCGCCGTCCCAGTCGCCGCGCCGCGCCGCAAGGCTTCCCAGGCCGTGCCGGATCTGCGGCAGCTGGTTACACTGGGAGGCAAGTTCGAGCAGTCCACGCTCGGCCCGTTCCGGGTGACCCGCGCGCGCGTCGGCCACGTACCGGTCGAGCTCCGCCTCGCAGTCCCGGGCGACGGCCGCGGTCGATGGCGCACCCGGCACCGGGCACAGAACGAGGAACAGGGTCAGGCACAGCGCCCGGCGCGGTGCTCGACCCGGCGTCGGATGCAGGGGGATCGGTACCGCGCCGGTTCTCGTGCGCGCCGATGAAGCGTCAGGGTCCAGCGACGGCACGGCGTGGTCCGCATCGATAAAAGTGAATCGTGTCACGTAATTCTAGCCCAGTGATCTGCTATGACCGGCTCTGATCAGGACCTTCCCCCGTTCGAACGCTTCCAGGCCGATGCCGGGGGTACCCCGCTGCGCGACGAGACGCTGGCGGTGCGGGCCGGGTTCCGGCGTTCCAGCTTCAACGAACATGCCGAACCGATCCTGGCCACCTCCAGTTTCGTGTTCGACAGTGCCGCCCAGGCCGCGGCGCGCTTCTCGGGCGAGGAGGAGGGGCCGATCTATTCGCGCTTCAGCAACCCTACCGTGCAGGTGTTCGAGAAGCGGCTGGCGGCCCTGGAGGGCAGCGAGGCGGCGATCGGCACCGCATCGGGCATGGCGGCCACCGCGGCGCTGATGCTCGGCACCCTGCAGCAGGGCGATCGGGTGATCGCCACGCGCAACATGTTCGGCAGCACGGTGAACCTGTTCAGGAACTTCCTGCCGCGCTACGGGATCGAGGTCGACTGGGTGGACGATTTCATGCCCGACAGCTGGGCGGCCGCCCTGCGGCCGGGCACGAAGTACCTGTACCTGGAGACACCGACCAACCCGCTCACCGAGGTGGCCGACATCGCCGCCCTGGCCGCCGTCGCCGAGTCGGGCGGTGCCGAACTGGTGGTGGACAACTGCTTCTGCACCCCCGCGCTGCAGAAACCCCTGGCGCTCGGTGCCCACATCGTCACCCATTCCGCCACCAAGTACCTGGACGGGCAGGGCAGGTGCGTGGGGGGGGCGGTGTGCGGCACCGCCGCGACGGTGGACCGGCTGACGGCATTCATGCGCAGCGCCGGCCCCGCACTCAGCCCGTTCAACGCCTGGGTGTTCACCAAGGGGCTGGAGACGCTCGGTCTGCGCATGCAGCGCCACACCGAGAACGCCACCGAGCTGGCCGACTGGCTGGTCGAGCAGCCCGGGGTGTCGCGCGTGCACTACCCGGGTCGGCCCGAGCACCCCCAGCACGCGCTGGCGGCGCGTCAGCAGCGCGGGTTCGGCGGCATCCTGGCGTTCGAGGTGGACGGCGGGCGCGAGGCCGCCTGGCGGCTGATCGACGCCACCCGGCTGTGCTCGATCACCGGCAACCTGGGGGACACGCGCACCACCATCACCCACCCCGCGACCACCACGCACGGCCGCATGACGGCCGAGGACCGGGCAGCCGCCGGCATCGGCGAGAGCCTGGTGCGGATCGCGGTCGGGCTGGAGCATGTCGACGACCTGCGGCGCGATCTCGACACCGCGCTGGCGGCAAGCAATACTCCCGCGTGAACGGCGAGCGCAGCCTGCACGCCGACCTGCGCACGATGTTCGCCGCTGGTATCGAGGCGGTGAGCGGCGAGGCGGCCACGCGCCGCGCGTGTCGAGCGCTCGACATCGCCGCACCGATCCGTCTGGTGGCGTTCGGCAAGGCGGCCGGCAGCATGGCGCGCGGTGCGCTGGACGCCCTCGATGACCGCGAGCGCACCGGCGGGCGGGTGGTCGATGCCCTGGTGATCTCCAAGCACGGTCACCTGGACGAGACGCTGCGCCGCGATCCGCGGCTCGTCTGCCTGGAATCCTCGCACCCGGTACCGGACCGGGACTCGCTCGCCGCCGGCGGTGCACTGCTCGCACGCCTGGGTGATGTCGCCGACGACGAGCACCTGCTGGTGCTGATCTCCGGGGGTGGCTCGGCGCTGGTCGAGGCGCTGGTCGAGGGTGTGGACCTGTCCGGCCTGCGCGCGCGCACCGAGGCGTTGCTCGGCAACGGCGCGGCGATCGGCGAGATCAATCGCGTGCGGCGCGGCCTGTCGCGCATCAAGGGCGGTGGAGCGCTGGCGGCGTGCGGTGGCTGCGGGATCACCCAGCTGCTGATCAGCGACGTGCCGGGAGACGTGGTCACCGACATCGCCTCCGGTCCGTTCGTGGCCCCGGACACGGACGCGGGTACGGGTACGGGTGCGCGAGCGGTGGACACGCGCGTGATCGCCAGCAACGCGATCGCGCGCCGTGCAGCGGCCGGGGCGGCGACCGGACTCGGCTACACGGTGCTCGATCACGACGGCTCGCTGGACGGCGACATCGACGCGGTGCGGGTGCGTGTCGAGGCCGG
>ENA-ORXT01004260-ORXT01004260.1-marine-metagenome-genome-assembly--contig:-NODE-4260-length-14971-cov-11.990936_pt1 | contig 14971 bp, 14 predicted proteins | sample MGYA00237868_ERZ511482 | MGnify/ENA metagenome assembly ERZ511482 | reverse complement strand
GGTGGCCGCCCCCCCCCCCCCGGCTGCCGCTGAGCTCTTCCAGCCCATGCCCCTGGCGAGGCATGCCGGCGGCCGTCCCCCCCACCCCCCCCTGCTACTTCTGAGCTTACTTCGTGCCGTTAGCAGGGTAAGAAAATGTACTGGGCGGCCATTCTCTGTTCGCAACGAATAAATGGAAGGCGATAACATGTATAACGTTGAGATCGATGTGAGATCCATGACACCCCACAAATAAACTCCAAATCCAGAGGTCCTGGTCATGAATGGTCGCCAGCACCACGGAACTCTTTCCGTTGCGATTCTGGTACATGCCAGCGAGCGCCTTAGGGCAGTTTCCCCACTCCCAGTAGCTGCAGTCAAGGGAGCTCATGAAACTGGGCATTCCGCGCTCAGCATTGCGTGTTAGTATGCGCTGTAGCTCCGCAAGGGAGGAAGGACGCAGGGGACGCAAATCTGAGGGTTTGAAGTCATCAAAAATAAAGCGCATCGACTCTCGCACCGACATAGCAGCAGTTTACGCGGGCAGTCGCACACATTCATCAGTCCTGTCCGGCGCCTCCCCATACGCTATGACTCGAAAATCCGCAGCCACCTTCTGTAAGGGGTGAGCTTGGAGTCAGCCAGTCGCATTGATGCGCTGCGCAAAAAAAGACCGGTCCTTCACGGCATTATATATACGAAGAACCACTCTGCTGGGCACGCGGAACCGACGCTCAAAGTCACCCTCGTTGTAGACAGGCGGCTCTTCATTGGAAACAAAGTAATTTCCCAGAATAGCATGCAAGCCTGAGCGGCAGTTGCGCCGCTTATTTGGCCGGCGGCCCGGCACAGACCCGACATAGCGCGGCCGCCGGTGCACCCGAGATCCACGAACACGCTTCCGCCAGTGACGCAATGCCTATAGGTGTGCCGCAACCGCCGAAATAATTTGTAGGTTCTCCGTATCCTTTAGCATTGCGTCTGCGAGAAGATCGAAGGGGTCGTCCATCGCGCGAAGAAGACAATCGCTACGACGGTGGCGGCGGATGGCCTTCAACGATGACGACGCCGCGCTGACGGCGCTACCTGCGCTCGGATCTTCCCAGCATTCCATTGGGAACACACCGCACGGACAGAGCAGATTTATTTTCGCCCGCTCCCCCGGAAGACTGTTTCTATGCAGAAGCACAATAGTTTGAGGCAAGGCTGTCGTCACGCACATCCATTAACTGCTCTCCGTGACGCGGCATGTCCCACCATGATTCAAAGTTTCCTGTGTGCCAAACTCGGCAGTCCTATTCCACCGCGGCCCACTTTTCGGCCTTCTCTTGTCCAGTTCTCCGGCTAGAAGATGTATGGCGACGGGCATGTTGCGCTCTCCACATAGCGACAATGGGATAGTAGTTGAAGCCAGAGTGGAATAATAGTGATAAGTCTGGTCGCGGCTAAACACATCCATCGTGCTTAAGACAACATGTTTTCCTTGCGCGAAGAGTGTGCCCACTCTTCGTGCAAGGCAGAGTTGCCTACTCTTCGCGCAAGGCAGAGTTGCCTTGCGCGAAGAGTGGGCACACTCTTCGCGCAACTCTGTCGCTGGCCAACACGTTTACGTAGCGTGTCAAGCTCCCTAACCTCATAAAGCAATCTGAATCACGGTGCTGTTCGGCCAACTCTGATCCGTAGTCGCGATCGGCCGATGGGCGTACGTATTCGATGTATGCATGCGCCTTCGGCGCGCCGTCGATGAAGACGAGTGCAAAGTGATTTAGTGCGCCATACACGCGGGCGGGTGCTTGTACCTCGCCCCTCCCCCGCATTGCCGCCTGTCTCACGTCCGAGTTAACGCGCACGCGGTGGTCGCGACGGCGATCACCCGCCTCCTTCAATGAAGAGAAAGTCCCTGTGATCTAGCAGTTTGGCAGCTGTGCGCAAGAGTATTTTTTGGCAGCAGCATTATCTGGAGTGTTTGTGGCACCTTCCAGCGCCAGAACAGCCTTCATCCGCCTAAGCTTGTCACCAATCAGAGCAGTGAAAGCTCCTTCAGAAGTGAACCTGTGCAGTCATAATTTTCGGAGTCATGATGAACAGGCTTGCCCTGAGCATTCTCCCATGCATCCGCGACGTGCGATTCGGCAAAGCTGGTGACCAGCTCAGCAGAGTACTTCGAGGAGACGGCATCGATCAGCGCGGCGTAGGGAAAGATTCGCGACCGAACCAGCCGGAAGAGGGTGCCAAGAAGACGCTCCGCCGGAAACAGCCAATATGACGATGGGTCCACCAGAACGAAGACTTGCGGTGACGTCCAGCACATTGCAAACCTGAAAAAAATGGAGAGTACAGAGAAAAGGGAGGCAGAGCCGACAATAGCCTGTACAGGTGAGGTCAGGTTTGCTGTTCGACATGGCACGATCGAACTATTGCCCGAAAATCGCCGCCAGAAATCATGCACAAAAATCACCATGTCCTGCCGGAGTCACACACAGCCATTGCAACCCACAATGAGACTTCCTGAGACGCTTGGGTGGCTTGCTTGAGCCTGAAGAGAGCATGGAAAGTGTTCCGAGCCAGACGTGTGATTCCTCCTGAGAACAACGTGCTTCTTCAGATTTATTGACAAGCTGATGTGCGTTTCCAGTGTGCAGAGCTGCATGGGGAGACTCTGTAAAGAACTCAGATTATTCGTGGCCTTTTCAATGGTCCACGTACGCTGATGAATGATTGCAACCACTCTGTATCCGCCATTTTTTGGAGGTCAGCAATAGCCACGACGGCTGGCTTGTACATTCGCAGCCGCCCCTCTTTGAGCGAGTGAACGTGCTTGTAAAACGCCCAGCCAAAGCGCTGCAGCTTTTCGGCCACTTCTCGTTGCTCTCGTTCCGTCAGAACACCTGGTTTAATGATCAGACGACTGTCATGGCACATGAACAACACCACGTTGAAAAGTTCCCTCAGATTTCTGTCATCAACGGCAACTTCACCGGTGCATAACAGGAAGTACATCCAGTGAACTGCTTCGTCTGAGCCGGAATGCTTCTGGAGGTCCCGCAGAGACCTCGTTCGGATGAACGAAATCGTTTTGCACCCTGTCGTCATCTCGCGGCCAATGTATTTATGGATGGTCTGTAAGATGATGCATGGCTTGTCATCATCCAACTTCTGGTTCTCACCGAAAAATTGCCCCCACAAGCTCGGCACGACGTCGAGCAGAATGAATAGCATTGTATCGTACAGCAGCAGGTCCGGACCGACGTCCCATGGACACTTGAGGGACAGATAGCTGACCGTGTCTTCAGGACTTGAGCATATGAAGAGCGAATACCCTTCGAAGCCCTTCTTCTGGGAAAACATTCTGACCGTTGTCTTGCTTCCGCCTGCTCTACGCGCATCTTCGATTCTGATGACGCTTGCCGAGACATCTGCCGCAGGGCGTTGCGGTGTAGACTCGCCGCGACGTCAAAGTGCTGGTGCTTAGATGGCGAAGGGTTGTCTGGTGCGTACAATGGGTAGTAACATCTACACATTTGCCCAACTTTAGCGAAAACCTGCAATCTGCAAGGGTGCTCGCCATTCCCCCCGATTGCTTTCAGGAGCTTGTCCTCTTCCGTCATGTCCGCCGTGAATTGGGAAGGCACACAGACTTGCACCACCTGCGGCTCGTAGAAGTCCGCGACGGTCGCACCGCTCAAGCCAGCAGCCAGAACGTTGCGCTCTTGGGCGATTGGGTGCAAGAATGACTCCACGATAACACGTTGTCCCGGTTCAGGGGCGATTCAGACAATTTTTTTCTAAACGACTTGAACTCTCGAGCCTGGATGGACGCCAAGGATGGTGGCAATTGTCGGCCACCATTCGAAGCCGCGCTACATTCAAGCTTGAAAACCGACCGTGGGAATACAATTGTGACCCCACACTTGCCCTGAAGTATTTGAAATACTTCATATTACAGTGCATTCTCGTTATAACGTCCACGGATACAAGAGACTTATGCGAAACAAAACCGAAGATGGCGTAGATCATATGCGCGCTGGGTAGCGAATTGAGGCGCCAGATGCTGTTCAACAGCCATGGCTTCTGGAGCGGACCGCCTCTGGCAGTTCCAAATTTGGTGGTGCAGGGCCTGGTGGTGTGGGACAGTTCGGCTCCATATCAGACAATATGAGGACGGAGTGAGCCGACAGGTAACGGTCTCAGGATTCTGACCGAGAAAAGGCGCTGGGGCAGTGGGGGACGTTGCCAGATAATTAATTATGATCGTGACAACGCCCTTCACGGTCCAATCGCACGCGACAAGACTGAAAGGAAGCCTCGAAAGCCGAGCCGCCGCAGCATAGTTCGAAGGCTTCAAATCTCTTCAGCGAATCGGATACAAGCGACTTTAAACTTCAATCTGGCAGATTTATGTGAATCAGGGTGGACGTTGTAACGAGAATGCACTGTAATGGCGATAGCGGAATGGCGCACGGCTAGACTTGCTCTTAGGGCGATGGCGCGCTCGTCGACGCATCGACACCGGGCACGCCAGACACCGTCCCTGCCCTGTGACCTCTGTGGAAGGACAGACCTTCTCAGCCACGTAACTCCATTCTCTTTTAGCGTCATCGCGACGCTTCCAACGCTGACACGCCCTCAGATCCCTGAGGACACGAATGCAGACTGCCGCCTCTCAAACGGAGAGCAAGTCCCTTGATCTGAGTATATGTGTGCATCACTACACTTTGATAGCACCTTGTCCTAAAGGCCAGGGAATATGTCACTGTTTGCTTAATGCTGTTCGCATTAGTTTTGCTTCCAGCATGGTTTTTACAATCACCCGCGTCTGCGAGGCCAGACGGGTAGCAGTTAAGGAATACAGCAAGGGCCTGATCAACAGACCCGATGAAGCTGGGCAACAGCTTTGTTGACACCTGCTTTCAGTCTCACAGACACCATTTCTGTATCACGACCAGCGGTGGTCCCATACGCATCCGTCCAGCCAACCTGGACCACACTTCTCGTCTTTGTGCACCATTTGAAATGCAAAAGACATGACACTCAACCGATCACAACAGAGTGTAGTACTCAGAGTCAGAAGCCTTTACTTCCCGACGCAGAGGCACCTGGAAATACAAAAAAGGCAACAGGCCAAAGACTGGCAGGACCGAGCGCCATACTGGTACCCACGCAGCCACAGTGTCTACCAGGAAGACATTGCGACGCCCACAACCGGGTACACGCACGCGGGCGCGCCGGCCACTCAATGCGCGGCCGACCAGATTTCTCGTTCGGCAGGATAAAGCCGTCTTGGTCCTGGGTCGGAACACTGCAGACTGGTGGAGACGATGGTGTGGGCCTCACAACCACACACACACGAAGCGACGGCGTGCCCACACGTCCCTACGGGCAGCCACCGACAGTCTGTAGACACCCGGTGGCTCTTGCTCCTCGACGCTGCGCGCAAGTAGGCCGTCGCCATCGCCAACAGGGCTCCATCCACGACACTTAGATGCCGACTGCTAGCGACGATGGCAAGCGGCCAAAACAAGACACAAAACCGCGTTGACCACAGCTCAGCGGGAAAGGAACAGCTCCACCCTGGATGTCCCAACGCACACGGGTCATCCGCGCCCACCACCGTCGGATGGCCGGGGAGGCTGTTGTGGGTCGTGAGCTGTCGACGCAGACCGGTTCCCAGCAGGCCCGCCCCAGATCCCACCACGGGGGGCCGAGACGCCCACACCCGAGGGCCCACCCATCGGGTGGGCGACCGTCTGAGCGCCGGTCCGTCCCGACCAGTTGACCGTCGACCCGCACGACTGGCAGTGACCAAAGGCGGAAAACGAAGCAAGCTGATTGCGCGTAGCTTCCAACTGCAGTGTCATTGGGGGACGAAAGCAAGAGCAGTTGGGGAGACGCACGAAAGGAAGAGACAGACGGCACAGAGAGAAGCGCATTTGGGAGGTAAGAAACAGGACAACAACACACCGGTCCTCGGCAATGAAGTGTGCAAGCCACACAGATGCATCACCGACACAATGCCCTTGCTCAATGCTCCCTGCTGCCACATGCACGCGGCACACCCGAAGGCTCATCGGGTAAACAAGTGGCGTCATGAAACTTACCTCGCGCTTCAGGGCCTCATTCTCCCGCTGTAACCGCTCCTCTGCCACCACCCGAGCGCGTACGCGCTCGTGCTCGGCCACCTGCAACCGGGCGACCTCCTCTGACAGCCGCGCGGCGCGGGTCTCCAACTCCTTGATGTGGTGCTTTTTCCGCTCCCGGGAGGCGGCAGCAGATTGACGGTTCCGTTCCGCACTGTGCGGTCGCGCAAACAGTGCCGGCAACCAGACCATGTCAGCAGAATACATGCAAACAAACAGCGAGTGGACAACCAACAATAAAGCAGGTCATCACCATGCCAAGACGTCAGTGGACCGCACACAATGAAATGCATCTGAGGCTGGAAAATGTAAGGGCCGTACCCACAGCCATCCTCCACGTGTCACGCCACGCACACACACCAGCAGAAGAAGCATCAACATACCGTAGCGCGCGCTTGTCGTCATGGTCTGGCGACCCGCTCACCGACTCATCCCCCACTGAATCGATGCCACCAACCAGCCCCAACTGCACATTAGCCGTGGAAGATGTGCTGCCGCTAAAGCCCGTACCAAAGCCACCGGGCGCGCCCAACGCGCCCAACGCGCCGCCGACGACGAGCCCCGGCGGCGAGCCGCTCACGCCCCCCCGCCGGGACTTGACAATGGCTTTGGTTGCCCCTGCGCGAGGGGACACCACCAGCCCGCCGACGCCGGCGCCAGAACCACTCGGGCGGGACGGCGGGGGCAACCCCCCCCCGGGCGAGACACCGGCCAGCGAGCCCTGCGCTACTCCCACCAGGCGGCCGAAGTAGCGGGGCGGCGAGTAGACGCCGCGACCCAGAACCGGCGGGAGCCCCGCGGGGGCCGATAAATAGAAGGGTGCCGAGCGGATGGGCGGCAGCGACCCGCTGGCGACGCCCCCGGGAGCGGCCTCTGGGTACCGAAGCGGCGGCAGCGAAGACGGGTGTCCCCCGTGAGACGGTTGCAGCTGCTGGGGAGGGTGGAGCGGCTGCGGTTGCAGTTGCTGCAGCGGGTCGCGTTTGGGGCGACGAAATGGCAAGCCCATTGGCGACCGGGCGAGGGCCGGCAGCCGTCGCGGCCCGCCGCCGCTGCCCCCGACGCCGAGCGACGAGAGGGACGGCAGGGGCGGAAAGGGCTGGTGCGGAGCTGAATGCCCGGGCGGCACCGGATGCTGCTGCTGCTGCCGTGGTACGCCCCCAAACAATGGCGGCGCCATCAGCCCCGCGCCGCTCCCGTACGGCTGATGACCCGCGCCCGACCGGGCGCCGCCCGGGAGGCGGCCCTCATAACCTCTCGCCGACGACGCCGACAGTGGCGGCCGAAGCGGCAGATACCGCCGCTGGGGAGTTTGCTCCATCCCCCGATACGCACCAGTGGGAAGGCCGGGCAGAGGCGCTGGCGGCGTCACCGCGTGCGGTGGTGGCGCGCCTGCGTCGACCGCCTCGTGCGACGCGCCGTGGGCAGGGTCGAGGGGCGACCGGGGCAGCTGCTCCGGCCGGCGGGCGGGCTGCGGCGGCGGCGGCGGCGGCGGGTCGTGGCCGCGACGCATCCGCGCGCCGGACGGGGGTGACGGGCACACCGTTGGGGCCGCCGCGGCGGGCACGCCGTGGCCGTGGATGCCCGGCAGCAACCCTTTGGGCGAAAGTCGGGTGAGGGTGGGAGCAGCGTCGGCCATCCGCGGCACGCCGACGGCCCGCCGGCAAGGCGGGGGGGGGGGGGGGGGGGGGGGGGGGCGGCAACCGCAGCGCAACACAACGACCGGCCACGAGCAAGACGACCTCGTCGACGGACGTGGATTGGGCGGGAAGTCGGGCGCGACGGTGGTGGTGATGGAAACGAGCCGCTACACCCACCGTCTCCACTGTCGGTGTGGCCACAAAAAGCTTCCCCGCGCGTACCCAACGGACGCACCCACTACAAGGAGGCGCGGACCCTTCGACCGGTTGGGTGCGTGGCTGGCGGTAGCGGTGGGAGGGCCCGCACACCAAACGACGCCACGTCACTCTGTGTGTGTGCCCGCACGGGCGGCCAAGTCGATACCGAGGCACAGATTTGGACACGACGCGCCTGCCTCTTGACGACCTCCGGGCCACACCCGATACGATGCTCACAGCAGCAGGGGACAGCAGACCACGAGGCCGCAGCTCCGGCCCACCGTGAGTGAAAGCACGGCGGGCAAGGCGTGGTTGAGCTTGGAAGCCGCCGCCGTCACCACCAGCACGCACCACGAACCGGGTGGCGTGGCTCGCCAAGACGGGCCCGCCCGCGCGCCGCCACACCACGTCAAACCCACGGACGAATGACGGGGCCCTGCGCAGGAGAGACTCAGCTGCACGCGCGCGTCGTGCCAGTCCCCCCCACAAAGAACACAATTGGGCCCGCGACGGCAATGAGCTCGGGCGTCCGCGCGCGAGAGGAGAGCCCCCGTGGATGCGGCGAGGGGTCCCGTCCAGCCGAGCCTGGCGTGGAACCAAGGCCACGCGGGCGCGCCACGCCGCACGTGCGCGCCGTCCGTGTCTCACCGCCGAGCTCACGCGCGGGGCCACCACCGACGGGCGGGGGAGTGCGAAACGACACCAGTGCGCGAGCGCACGCGGACGCGACGGGAGCGTAGCACCCGCCAACGCGCCGAGCGCTCTCCCCCGCGACAAAGACCAAACTCCAAGGTGGCAAACAACCGCAGCAGGCAGACGTACGGACCGGCACCGCGGCTGCCAGCGCCACGTACGCGACGGACGGCGCGATGCGGGCGTGACTCGGACGCAGCAGGGCACGACGCCGGGCAGGGGTGGCGGCGCCGGCGGCGTGCGGGCAGGTGGGCGTGCCACCGGGGCGAGGTGGCACCCGCGGCGGGAGGCGCGCTCCGGACCGGCGCACGCTGGTGGTGGGATGACCGTCGCGGGCCGGCCTGCGCGTGATACGACAGATGACCGAAGGGAGCACACGCGGCTGCTACGTGCACGCTTGTCGGACCGGGCCCGCTGCTGGCGTTTCAGGGGGGGGGGGCCGACGGCGCGACGGCGCGACGACGCCCAACACACCACCGAAAGCAGCGCCGGGCCACTCCCGTGGAGCGAGGGGGTGCGGTGCGCAGGTCCGGCTCCTTCGGAACGCGCGGCACATGGCGCGCGAAGAGCTGCCCGTGGGGCCACGCACGAGACCAGAGCGGGGTCCCGCGCCAACGAACAAGTGGCAGCCGGTCGTGGAGCTCTGGGCCCCCCCCCCCCGCGCCGCCCTGCTGGTGGACATCCAGCGCCCTCGCCTGCTGGCGTCGAGCACGACGGCCGCCAACGGGCTCCCTGCCAAGTAGTTTACATTCGAGCGAGGCGCCCCTCAGGATGCCCGATGAGGGGTACGCACGCGTGGGAGACAGTCCGCAGGCTCCCTGGCCCGCCTGTCAAGGTGTGGGAACAAGGCACGAAAACAGCAGCATCAGGGGGGGGGGACTGTGGACCACGCAGCGCCGCGGCCGACCGCCCTGCTCTCCGGAGCGACAACCTCACCCTTCGTCCCGGCCGGTGCTGGGGCCCACAGAGCGCACTCTGCCCCCCCTCCCACCTTTCTCTGCTCCGACAGCGTGCGTCAGGTCGGCCGCGAAGGAGGGCAGAGTGGAACGAGGCTGCGGCGTGGTTAGACCCACTGCAGAGGTCTTACGGGGACCATGGGAGTGAATTTTTTCACCGCAACCGCGTGGCCGTGCTCGTCAGGCAACTGCAGGGGCCCAATCGACAAGGAGCCAGGGAGCTGCTGCTCTTTCAAGGGAGGAGGTTGGGATTGATTTGCGATTGCTCTAGTGTTAAGATACGCGGCGCCCTCATGGCGCTGTCGTAGAAGCGCCCTGCGCCTCATCGGTGGGACAGGCGCAGCCTTGCCGCGGCGTGGTGGCGGCCCCGCTGTGGCGAGCCTTGTCCAAGCGCTCTCCAGGCTCTGGGGGCCGTGCCCTGGACGGCGAATTCGTGGCTGCAATCTGTGTCGAAACGAAACGACTCTATGACGCTGAACCGGGCGTTGACCTAAATGCACGCCTTGTGGCAAAACGTATCAGGTGAACATTGTTCACCAGTTCACAGGTAAGGAAATCATCGCACCAAATGAATAGGAAAAAGAACCATATCGATTGCACAGATAATTGTGTTCAATTTATTGCATAGGTGCTATAGCGCGCACCTTGGTTTCATTCTTCTTCCCCCCACGAAAATGGTGCCTTTCCGCGTACGTCAAAGTGGGTTCATATCGTTTGCAGTTGATCTTCCGGTGGGTGCGAAAGATCACAGGTGACGGTGCGCTGCCCGACCCTTGCACAAACCAGATTACAAGTACAAACAGTCAGAGGAATGTGCTCCTCTGCCATAGCGAGAGCCCTGCACCCGATATTCAACACCTACGCCATAGTACGATGTGTATCAACCGAGACTTGGGAGCAGCGAGGCTGCCAATCAATCTTTGCCCGTCGTACTACGTGATCAAAGAATGATGAGGCCTGCAACGTTGCTGACAATGGATTCCTTGTTGCCCATGCTTCCGCTCTTTATGTCGCACCGTCAGTAATGGCCTTGGTCGAGGGTCACTGCCACTCCACACAGAGATAACTGATCAGTCGTCGTCTCCTGCTCTTCAGACCAGCTTTGAGCCGCCTTGAAGAGCAGCTGCAGCGCCAACATTGCACGATACGCTCTCTTTTTTGCGGCTCGGTCGACTCAGCGCATTCTGGATCGGGTCATGATGAGGCCGTCTGAGCTGCCTCACACGAAGTCCTTGGAGTCAACTGGGATGTCTTCGCAGTGACGCATTCGACGGAAAGATGCTGAAACTCAGAAAACAGCTCTCGAAACTCATTCACAGACATGTGAGCTGTCACCAATAGGTAGCTTGTGTTGCGCGAAGAAACAAACAAAACAATATCTCAGTTCAGCGTGGTTGCGCTGCTCAATTGAACGTTCAAGAAGTGGCAGCCACGCCAGCTGGCCAGCATCTGCGCCAGATCCATTGTCACGACCGGTCCAAGAGGTTCCACACAGATGTTTTTGCCTTTCCCAAACATGTCGGTCGCTCAGGTTGGTGCGAGACTGTGCGACCCGAGTCGGGAGACCAATTTAGGGACCTGTGCGCCCCATTGACAGCCGCTTGGCCGGGCCGGGGTTGGAGAGAACAAGCCTAATATGAACCAGCTAGGCATGAATCATCAGCGCAATACCGGGACTACTTGTTGCTCGTGCGGTCTCAACGAAGCCAGCATGACATCCCAAGCCGGCCACAGGGGCAGACACATGGGGGCGTGGTGCCTCCGCCGATTTTGGCGTCCTCCTCTCTGCCACGTCTTCCTGAGCGTGAATTTGAGCCGCTCATCTAAGGTCAAGTGGCTGACCTGCCTCAAACAGGTCCATCTGTATCTCGGCCCGCTCGCCACCTCACTGGACTCGGTTCAACCACCAGCGACGCGCCACGCGGACGAGGGGCTGCTCACGACGGCGGCGGCCGTGATAGATCTGCCTCTCCCTCTGGCACATGGATCCGGGTTGACAGTTCGCGTCAGGGTCCCTCGAATGCATGGGTCCAGTGCAAGCAGGCTGACGACGCCGTCCCATGCCGTGCCGACCATGCCGCTGCTACCCCCCCACACGTCCACCCAGACCGTAATATGGCCACACGACGAGCCACGCAACGGCACGGACGGAAGCGCCATCTGCGGCGGCCTGACACAAGAAAAACTGCGCGCTGCCGCAGCTGCAAACACCTGCGCCAATGTGGCGCCCGACGCTGCGCACCCGCCAGCGTCTCAGGCCGCCGTCAGGAGTCACGCGACGATCCTCACCTGCGGGCACTTCTCGTGACTGGGGAGCGTCTCTTGAAGTCCCCAGCAGCTGTTTCTGAGAAACGAACCCGTCCCTGCGATGCGGATCCGCGGCGCGACTGACGGTGTGCAAAGCGGCTGGCTGCCGCTTGTGTGGGAGGGACCGCTGGCCCCGTCCCGCATCTAACGGGTTAGCCGAGCGCGAGAGGCTGTTTTGGCGCCATGGTAATGATGTGTTGTTTGTCCTGGCATCTTCCGCCGAGGACCCGACCAGTGCACAGCCACACGTGTGTCACACAGGTGCCCAAATTCAGGCATAAGGGTGGGAGGCAATAGGTGAAGCCATCTGGTCCGAGGCACGACAAGAGGCCGCTTGGCAGCTCGAGCCACCCCCTCCAGCCCCGCCGGCACCGCCAAGAGCGTTCTCCGTCTCCCAGTGGGTAACGGTGCTGATGGCCATTGCGGCGGCCGCTGGGAGGAGTCGCGGGACGCCGACCGAACGATGCGCGGCAGCCAACGTCCACGCTTCATCTCCCCCCATCCACCCATCTGCCAGTGGGGCTGCATGCTGGTCATGCATGCAAGCAGCCACGCTGTCGCCGCCGCGGCGTCTGGTCGTGACGTAAAACTCACGTAGCGGTGGCGGGGTGGCCTCCTATTCCGAAAAGATAGTTGGCGACCGAAAAACTGCCGACCAGGCCACCACATTGAGCGAGGGCTACTGGCTGACGCGCGGCCGACGCAAGTACTCACTTCGTGGTGCTTGCGCGAGGATTTCTCCGCGACCAACCTCGCCGGCCGACGACGGTGCGTGCGCACGCCGTTGGCCTGCCCCCCACCACCTCCCGTGAGGCGCACCAACCCAGCCCCTTCCTGCAAGGCTTTCGCCGTGGTCCACACCAATGTGGTTGGCACACCGTTGCTTGCGCCCCCCCGCCCGTCTCTGTTCTGGCCTTGCTGCCGCAACTCCGGCCTGCCCTGATGTTGCCGCACCTGGTGCGCCGCAGCCACGGTCTCTCGGTCTGCTTTGCGTGCGGTGGCGCGGCGCGGGGTGGGTTGTGATGGGGTGAGGTGCGGTTGGTTGTGATGGGGTGAGGTGCGGTGGGGTGAGCTACGATGGGGTGGGCGACTGCCAGCTTGACCAGAACGCGTCGTGCCGGACGGTGAGAAGCCCTCTGACCCACTCGCACCACTGGGTCCGATGCGTCCTCCCCATGCGGTGGGACTTGGCCGCCGCCGTCTGCCGAGGAGTTCCATCGCTGACGCGCGCGGCGACGGCTCGTGTGGGGAGAGTGAAGCATGGATAAGGGTCGGGGGGGTGTGCGGGTGGGCACTGGAGATGCAGTCGCCAACCAGCTGCCGTCGCCGTCCCTCACCCCCCTCTGTTTGGCACTGGCCGATGGCCCTTTCCTGACGTGGTCGGCCACCCTTCCCTCCCGCTGTCGACGGGTGCTTTGCACCATCCCTCCTCACTACCCGCCCTGCACTTTCCGCGACATTCTCCCGTCGCCGAAGCCCCCTGCTGCGCCGCGACATGGCGGTCCTCGTCGCCTCCGCCACGCCCCACGGACGGCCGCGGCGGCACCCGCTCGCGGCGGCCGCCGCCGCCCTTCTGACAGCCGTCGCCGCCGCCTGGGCGGTGACAACGATCCCTGCCCCCGCAGTCGCTGATAGCACTGCCTCGTACACGGCCACCGCCCCCGACGGTTCCCTCTGGTGCACGCCTGTGCCTATCCTCGGGGCGGTCGACCTCGGGCGGACCTGCCCCGCCGACCCGACGACGGTCACCGGGTCCCCCTTCCTCGTGACCAACCACGTTGCGTACGACACGGCGATGGGGTTGGAAGACGAGGACCTGTACACGCTCGGGGGGCTCCACCCGGTGCGCATTGGGGACCGCCTCGGCAACTACACGGTCGTTGGGAAGCTTGGCTGGGGCACCTTTTCCACAGTTTGGCGCGCCGTCACCGACGGAACCGGGGAGGAGGTGGCCGTCAAGCTATGGCGCTCGGGCCGGAGCTACTTCCACATGGCGTCGGAGGAGAACAAGTACCTGCTCGCCCTGCGCGCGCACGACCCAGCGGGTGACTACCCGATCATGAAGCTCCGCGACACCTTTATGGTTTTTGGCGCGCACGGCGCGCACGCAGCGGCGGTATTTGAGTTGATGGGGGTGAGCCTACGGGTGGCTCTCCACGCCTACCTCAACCGCCCGGAAGCGCCGCGGGGGCGTGGCGCCCCGCTGCGTGCCGTTGCGCGCGTCGCCAAACAAATCCTCGAGGGCCTCGCGCTCGCCCACTACCACCGGCTGTTGCATACGGATCTCAAGCTGGAAAACGTTGCCCTGCGGCTGCCGTCGCCGCTCGACGCTGCCGTGCCACCGCCGCCCGACGTGGACGCGGAGGCCGACGCGTTTTGGGTTCCCGCCGGCAAGGCCCACTCCCCCGCCGGCCGTGTTGCCATCATTGATTGGGGCAACACCGAGGAGATGGGGGACGATTACGTGTTGCCCTACACCCACCAGCTGCAGACGGAGAGCTACCGCGCCCCCGAGGCGATTGTCGGCACGGGCGCGTCGCCGGGCACGGACCTGTGGTCGGTCGGGTGCATTGTGTACGACATGGCCGTTGGCGACTACCTCTTCCGCCCCAACGATACGGCGCCGTGGGGGCTCGCCGTCGACCACTTGGCGCTCATCCAGGACGTGTTGGGCTCACCGACGTCGGGCTTCCCGTTGTGGTTCCGCACCGCCGGCGCACACGCGGACGAGTACTTTGAGGCGGCGGACGAGGCCGCGGGGCCCGACGCGCCGCTGCGCTTAAAGGGCCTCGGCGGCCACGAGTACACCCCACTGCGGACGCTGCTCGAGCGGACGACCGACTTTAAGGACGACGTGCGGGCGTCGCTCGCCGACTTTCTCGGCCAAATGCTGCGGTTGGACCCAAACGAGCGGCCGACGGCGGCGGAGCTGTTGCGACACGAGTTTCTCACCCGCGCGTGGACGGCCGAGGAGCTGGCCGTGCCGACGCCCAAGCAGGAGGCAAATGCGCCGTCGGCGGGTGGGGGGGGGGCACAAGGGGAGGCCGATGCCGTGCCGGTGCCA
>ENA-ORXT01004259-ORXT01004259.1-marine-metagenome-genome-assembly--contig:-NODE-4259-length-14975-cov-3.831790_pt1 | contig 14975 bp, 13 predicted proteins | sample MGYA00237868_ERZ511482 | MGnify/ENA metagenome assembly ERZ511482 | reverse complement strand
AAAATACTCAACATCTTTATAATAGGCCGCAAAGAGCACAAGCGCGCCCAATCCAGCAGACGCAATCGCGTAACCTTTGGTGACCGCTTTGGTCGTGTTACCCACGGCGTCCAGCGTGTCTGTCGTATTACGGACTTCTGATGGCAATTCTGCCATTTCCGCAATACCGCCAGCGTTATCAGCTATAGGGCCGTATGCGTCAACGGAAACTACAACACCAGTTGTTGCTAACATCCCGATTGCTGCAACCGCAATTCCGTATATTCCGCCGAATGAAGCATCAATGCCTGATCCAAATGCGGCTTCGTTAATTGCATAAGAGCCACCCCAATAAGCAATAGCGATTCCAATAGCTAGTAGAGCAACAGAAGCAGCAACAGAAATCATGCCAACAGAAATACCTTTTAGGATTGTAGTTGCAGGTCCTGTTTTTGTTTCATTTGCTATTTGTTTTACTGGTTTAAAATGATCTGAAGTGTAATATTCAGCTGTTTTGCCTAATGCCCAACCTATTATTAAGCCACCAATTACAGATGCTGCTAAACCAATTGGGTTATCAAATAATTCACTGTCTTCGAATAACCAGAATACAGCACCGATTGTGCCGATTATGGTAATTACCATGGCCACGTTTGTGCCCATATGAAGTGCACGACTAAGAGCTTTACTATCTGTCGAGTTTCCACCACGAACAAAGAATGAGCCTATAACTGAGCCTATCATTCCGATAAATGCAACAGTCATAGGAAATACAAGCAAAGAAAGCTTCCCAGCGTCTGTAGCATTCTCAGCTACTAAAGACAAACTGAATGCTGTTAAAGCAACAGGAGCAATGATTGAGCCGGCATAGCTTTCAAAAAGATCCGCACCCATACCAGCTACGTCGCCAACATTGTCGCCGACATTGTCTGCAATCGTTGCAGGGTTTCTAGGGTCATCTTCTGGAATTCCGGCTTCAACTTTTCCTACTAGATCTGCTCCAACGTCAGCAGCCTTTGTGAAGATACCGCCTCCAACACGAGAGAATAAAGCAATGGATGAAGCTCCAAGTCCAAAAGCCGTAACTACTTCAAAAGCGTTTTCTACTTTGAGTACTAGAACAAAAAGGATATATACAGCCATAAGCCCAGAAAGTGCGAGCCCGGCAACAGAGAAACCCATTACAGCTCCACCACGAAAGGCTATAGGCAATGCTTTGCCAGGCCCATCTTTAGCTGCCTCAGTAGTGCGAGCGTTAGCCATGGTAGCAACTGTCATGCCGACGTAGCCTGCTAAAGCAGACAATACAGCCCCAGCCACATATGAAATTGAAGCATAAGGGTCAATAAATGCTGCTATAAGTACAGTTAATGCAGCAACAAAGAAAGCAACCCAAGTATATTCTTGCTTTAAAAACGCTTTGGCTCCTTTTTGAATCTCTGTCATCAGATAAACCATGCGGTCATTACCCGGACTAGCTTTCTTCACATCAAAATAGTAAAAAGCTGCCAATACTAGGGCTAAGATCCCCGAACCTAATGCAAAATATGGTACTGATTCCACAAAATCCTCATTTCCGTCAATAATGTCGACATCTGAGAATATCCATATCCAAGCACTAAACCCACATTGGTTGGATTTAACCCGAACTGTTTAACCAGAAATACTGCATATTCTGATTAAACCTTGCAAAGGTGTCTGTCCCCAATGACATGTTTGGCTCGAAGACTTGCCATGTCTAAATGAAATATCTAGGGAAAGAAAAGACTATGTGGACCAAAAAGTTTTTATAACTTTAGACATGTCGATAATGTCTGCACATCCTGCAGTTTCTCGAATACTGTGCATTGCTAATTGAGGAATTCCAATATCAACAGTTGCAATAGTGGTGTTAGCCGAGAGTGAAGGCCCAATAGTAGAACCGCATGCAATATCATTGCGATGTGAATACCGTTGTGTCTTAATATTCAAATCAGAAATCATTTCTAAGAAAGCAGATTCGGTCTCAAAGGTCGTTGCATACCTCTGATTCACATTGTGTTTGATCGCAATTCCATTGTTCATAGCAATTCTATGATTTGGTTCATGCTTTGAAACATAGTTCGGATTAGTTGCGTGAGCGCCATCAACAGAAAGTAAAAAGGATTCAGATAAAGTCCATAGATGATCGTCTCTAGAAGTGCCCAACGCAGCAGATATTCTTTCAATAACATTAGCGAAAAACGAACCATCCGCTCCTAATGAAGATCTAGAACCTACTTCTTCATGATCAAAAACCGCAAGAACAGGAATACTCTGAACTTCTGCATCTTGATTCTCTGAAAAACAGTTTGTTGCGGTAAACACTGAAAGTAAATTATCGATCCTGCTTGAAGATAGATGCCCTGCCTCAAATGAGCCAGACACCTTTGAACCCTGTAAATCAAAAAGCATAATATCTGAACTTAAAATATCTTCAGGCGGTATCTCTAACTTTTCTGAAATAATATGATTTAGACCTTGGTCAAAAAAATTGGTATCTCCAAGCCACATTGGATCAATATGTGTTTGTGGATCTAGTTTTAAACCTGAAGATTTTATCCCTCGATCTAAATGAATCGCTAACTGAGGGATTCTAAGAAAAGGATTTTCGATACGCAGAAGATGATTAGACAGCCCGTTCTTTCCACGAGTACAAACAATACCAGCTAATCCTAGATCCCTATCCAACCAAGAATTTAAAAGAGGAGAACCATAAACTTCCACTAAAAGTTGAGTTCCAAACTCTGAAGAAGTATTTGGGTTAGGTCTGATACGAAGATTAGGTGAGTCACTATGGGCTCCAACCACTTTGAATGGCTTTATAGAACTACCTTGTTGCCAGCATATTAGTGAAGAAGTTTGTGAGATATAATATGAGCCCGGACTGCTTGGAAAGGAGCTCTCAATATCTACCTTTTGAAAGCCTTTAGAACTTAGATCTTTAATGACTCGAGCAGTTGCATGATATGGAGTTGGCGATGCATCAATCTGGTTACATATTTTCTCAACTAATCGGTTTTCACTCATAAAATTAGGGTCCTTCGCAGGTGAATCTATCAACCATAATCTATTATCATTGCTTTTGTACGATCAAACCTTCAAGCATCAACCTATATAGTGTTGATGTCACGCGAAATGGGCTGTCATTAGTTTTATCAACTACATCTGCAACGGAATTTACACCATTAATTTTTGAAAGGTATCTCCATTCCTCTGAAGATACAACTCTTTCAACATTGCCATTTGGAAGTGAATCATTCATGACAAATATTGAACCAACCGAAGGGATCGCATTAGCAATTTTTTTCCATATAGCAATTCGTTGTTTTGATTGAGCAATAATTTCAATTGCATCTACAGCAAGCATATGACCAAGTTTGTGCTCTCTGTCTGGTTCGATTACAAAATTTCCGTCAGTTGGAACTAATAGTTCGAACAAACCCGACAAGTTATATTCTCTTAAAAGAAGTTTCAATTGACTAGCTGCTTTGGGATAGATTTGAATCAGTTGTTCTAAAACATATCCTTCTTCAGCTTCAGATGAAAAACGATCTTTGATTTCATTTAATGGACCGACCTCAGCATTAAACAGAACACTCGACAATGAAGGACTTCTAGGAGTTCTGACCAAATAAATCGTCCCGTTATAGAACCAGATTTCACTATCTTCGATCCTCAATAGTCCTGATCGTGAAGTTTGAGCCAATGAATCAATTATCGATTCTAAAGGCCAGTCTTTTAATGAACCAGTTATCTGTTCTTTGCTTTGAGTTGAAGTCACAATATAACTACGGCAAACTTTTCTACCGAATCAAGAAATATTTTTGTAATTTGGTCTGAAATAACAAAAAGTCTTTAGCACATTCGGCGAGTTACTAAATTCTAAAAAGAATAAATAAAACTTAATTGCCAAATAATCTTGTCGATAACCCAATATAGGTAAGATTTGTGAGGCGTAATGTCAAATATATTTTCATTTAGAAGTCGAGTAATTGCATTGGTGATATTGCCTGCATTATTTCTTTTCTTTGTAGCAATTGGGGCTCAGATATGGCCAGACCATTACTATATTAGTTTTATTGCAATAGCTGGCATAGTAATTACTGCGGCCCTGAGCCATAATGTAATTACAGATGCCATACGATCTTCTAATGAAATCCAAGAATCGCTGCATACTCTTGCCTCTGGTGAAAAATTTATACCAGTTCCTGAATCTAATACCTTCACAAATTATGCCACAACAATAAATGGAATTTATTCTGGTTCTAAAGCTAGAGATGAACGTCAACGAGAAGAAGTTAAAAGTGGTATCGCTGAAATTGTTGTAAACCTTGCAAGAAGAAACCAGTCACTACTAGAACGGCAAGTTTCAGTAATCGATGACCTTGAAGGTACTGAAGAGGATCCAGAGAGATTAGAAAAGCTTTTTGCTGTTGACCACCTAACAACACGTATGCGTCGAAACTCGGAAAGTTTATTAGTCCTTGCAGACGATGAAGCCCCAAAGCGCAGAGGCCAGCCAGTTAAAATCTCCGATGTAATGCGTGTAGCAGTTGGGGAAGTAGAGAATTATGAAAACCTTGAAGTTATTTGTGAAACTGACGCAAAAGTTAGTGCTGGAGCGGCCGTTGATTTAGCTCATCTGCTTGCCGAGCTTATTGAAAATGCATCTCACTTCTCACCTCCTGATAAAAGTGTGCAAATTGTTGGAAAGGTAAATATCGACGATGACTACGTACTAAATGTAATCGATCATGGTATGGGAATGTCAGAGCCTCAACGAGAACTCGCAAATGATATCTTAGACAACCCTCCTGACTTGGATCTTTCTATGAGTAGATCATTAGGGTTTGCAGTAGTAGGGCGATTGTCAAAGCGTCTGAAGATGAGAGCTAATGTTTATGAAACTCCAGAATCAGGAGTTACAGCTGTTGTAAAAATACCTAAAGAACTTCTAGTTGGGAAAAAGACAACTAAAAAAGACGATAAATCTAGTCTAATAACTGCTAGCGAGCCAAAGCCAAAACCTCAGGAAGCTCAAGTAAATGAGATTGCTGTAGTAGATGAAACTCAAACAGTCTCTTCAGGCATTGGAAGTTATGAAGTTAAATCAACTGTTCCTAATTCTGAAGAGATTATCCCTGAAGAAGAATCATATGAGATAGAAGATTCAGAAACTAAACAAGGAGAATTAGAAGAAAATGATAATGAAACTAATACTGAGGAAACTATTTCGGCTAGTGAAGAAAAAGTCGAGTCAGAACAGCCAAAAGTAGAAAAACTAGAAGATGCTGTTCCTTCTGGTGAAGCATTTGAAAGTGGAGTTGAATCTCTACTAAAGGGACGCGATGATTCAAATACAGCTGTTGCGAGCCTTGGTGGTCTTAAGAAACGAAAACGTGGTGAAGCAAAAATACCTTTAGGAGAAGGCAGAACCATTCCAAGCGACTCAACCAAATCAGTTGCGGCTAGCTCAAGAAAACCCGAAGAAATTCGGGCAATGCTTTCAAAGTATCGCGGTGGAATCAAAGGCGAAGTCCAATCAAAATCAAATAACGATAAATCAAAGCAAGAGGAGAAATAATGGCTGGAATGAGTGAAGAAGCTAATAACTTAAATTGGCTTGTAAACAACTTTGTTGATCACACTCCAGGTGTGTCCGAGGCTGTGGTTGTTTCGTCAGATGGCTTACCTATAGCAACATCTGAAGGCCTTGATAGAGATGCTACAGATAGATTCTCTGCTGTAGCATCAGGCTTAATTGGTCTTAGCTATGGTGCTGCTGGACGATTTGGTGGAGGTGCGGTGACAGAAGTTATCGTAGAGATGGAAAACGCATTCCTATTTGTTACTGGCATTAGTGATGGTTCACTTTTAGCTGTTATGGCAGAGTCTCAAGCTGATGTTGGGCTAGTTGCATACGAAATGGCAGTTCTAGTTGAAAAAGCAGGAGTAGCTTTAACACCAGAGCTTAGGGCTGAGTTGCAGGCGGCGCTTCCACAATGAGTGAATCAGGTTCTTCCTTTAGGGTTCCACCCTACGCAATAACTGGTGGTAGAACGCGCAGTCAAGTTGAACTAGCTATTGAAAGCCTTTTGAACACTACCGAAAAAGGTAACGCAGCTAAACTTAGTCATGAAAAAGCACAAATAATTGAGCTATGCAAAACAGATGTTATTTCAGTAGCTGAAGTATCAGCACATATGAAAATACCGCTTCAAGTTGTTAAGATCCTAGCCGGTGACTTAATCACTGATGGATACATATCGACAGGAGATACTTCATCTTCTAGTGAGAGTAAAACCGAAGAACGACCCGATTTGCAATTGCTTAATCGTGTTCTTGATGGACTGCAGAGTCTTTAAGGAATCATTATGAGTACACCAATACCAGTAAAAATAGTTGTAGCTGGCGGTTTCGCCGTTGGTAAAACAACTTTTGTAGGAGCTATCTCAGATATTGAGCCCTTGACTACCGAAGCAAATATGACAAAGGCTTCTGAAGAAGTTGATGACTTAGGTGATGCAACGTCTAAGAAAGGGACAACGGTAGCAATGGACTTTGGCCGTGTTTCTTTAGGCAGCGATCTAGTTATGTATGTGTTTGGAACGCCAGGTCAAGATCGGTTCCATTTTATGTGGGATGAGCTTGTACGTGGAGCAATAGGCGCAATAGTTCTAGTTGATAGTAACCGCTTAGATGCTTGTTTCGCAGCCGTTGATTATATGGAACAAAAAGGTGTTCCATTTATCGTAGCTTTGAACACATTTGACGGAATTCTTCGACATCATCCAGATGATGTTCGAGAAGCTTTGGACATACCAAATCATGTACCTATTGTTGTTACAGATGCGAGAGATAAAGCTGCTGTGAAAGAAACAATGATTGAACTTGTTAAATTTGCAATCATGGTTTCTCCCGACACAGTTGGGGCACCTGCCTAAGCGATAGCAAGATCGGCTTGGCTCATTTGATGCTCATTGTTTGATACTTTTGAAGACCGACGGATTGCTGAAATATCAGCTGTCCTATAGCTAGCAAGTCTTAGACTCCAAGAATCAATTATGGTTCTATCATTGCCGAATGCAAAGAAAGTCGTCATCGGACCTTCCTGCTGGTAGCAGTCTGCTTCTGAAATAATGTCTGTTGTTTCGTCTGATAATTTAACTGCAAATAACGCCATGTTTTTTCTCCTTTATATTTGCCCTATGTACATTATAAAACAGGTTGCTTGTGGGCAGCTAGAGGTGTAACCCTGTGGATTTAAGTATTTATCCACAGATTTAGGCTGGTTTGACCATTATTTGTTCTGAAATGAATGAGCTAAGTGCCACAGATTTATCCTGGATTTTTATATTTAGTGTTCCATCAGGGGCGATGGATGTTATCTGCGCAATGTTATTTGGTATTATCTGATTTGATTCTAAGTATTCAAGTGTTCCTGGAGTGAATTCAAGTTCTTCAGTTATCCGACAGATAATCGCAGATTCGCTCTCTTGTAAATCAGATAGCTGAATAACATCTTTAGATTTGATATAGCCCGAGCCTGGAATTGGGTTTCCATGAGGACAGGTAGTTGGATTGTCTAACTTCTTTGCGATTGCTTTTTCAACTTCTGGGCTTATGACATGTTCCCATTTGCCTGCTTCATGGTGAGCGTCTGCCCAAGAGAGTTGAAGAATATCTGTAAGGAACCTTTCTGCTAATCTGTGGCGTCTTACCATAGTTTGGGCTAGAGAATTTCCTGATTCGGTGAGTTTGATTTCTTGTCCAACTATTTCAATCAGGTTTTCTTCAGACAATTTTTTTACCATTTCAGATACTGCTGGTCTTGAAACCTGAAGTCGTTCAGCAATTCTTGCCTGTATAACCTTTGTCCCATCTTCAGCGAGTTCAAATATGCTTTCACAGTATTCTTCAAATGCTGGATGGTGTTCTGGAGAAGTGTACTCTTCCATAACAATACTATATCTTTAATTTTTTTTTAAATGTAGACATTTGTGTCGATAATTAAGAATGCTTTACAAAATATGTTCGGTATATTTAAGTGTAGTTGGGATTACAAGAGCAGAACAATACGTGAATATTACAGAGTGTGAACAGAGCAATTGTTATGGATGAATCAATAATAAAAATCGAGAATATATCTTCGTCATATCAAAATGTTGAAGTGCTTAAATCTGTTTCTTTGAGTATAAAAAAAGGGGAAATATTTGCTCTACTTGGACCGTCTGGATGTGGGAAGACAACACTACTTAGAATAATTTCTGGATTGCATAGACCTAATGTTGGAACTGTTCGAGTAAACGGCTCTTTAGTAGACGATATTTCGAAACATATTTTTGTTAGTCCTGAAAAACGAAATGTAGGAATGGTATTTCAAGATGGTGCTCTTTTTCCTCATATGACGGTTTCGGAGAATATTGAATTTGGCATCTCTGATGATTCCAATAAAAAATCGAGGGTTAACGAGGTGTTAGAACTTGTTGGTTTAGAAAAATTTGAAGATCGTTCACCTGAAACACTTTCAGGAGGGCAAAAACAAAGAGTAGCTTTGGCTCGTGCATTGGCTCCTAAACCGCCTGTTATTCTATTAGACGAACCATTTTCAGCTCTAGATACTTCACTTCGATCTGTGATTCGAAAAGAAGTTAAGCAAATTCTCAAAGAAGTTGGCTGTACAGCAATTTTGGTGACACATGATCAAGATGAAGCTTTTTTATTAGGTGACAGAGTAGGGGTTATGAACTCAGGGGAGATACTTCAAGTGGGTTCATCTATTGAGATTTATGAAAATCCATCATCTCCTTGGATCTCGTCATTTGTGGGGGAGGCCAATACCTTGAAGGGGACTATCGACGGTGGACAAATCCAGTCTGTTCTTGGTTCTATACCAGCTAGTGAATATATAAACCGCACTTCTGGAGTAGTAACTATTATTGTTCGCCCAGAGCAACTAGATCTTCTGAACGGTGAAATGGCCGAGATTGTTAACAAACAATACTTTGGTCATGATGTTTTGTATACAGTTAGGTGTTACCAGCTAGACATCGCTGATTTAAATATCAGATCTACTTCAAATCATTTTTCTATTGGCGAAAAAGTTGATGTCAAATTTATTGGTGAATCGGTATCTGGGTGGTAGATACTTGTTTAACTACCAGCTTCGAATTACTTAAACTGCCAATTATGAATAATTCAATATTTTTCTTGGAATGATTGGAATTTATGCTCTAAGAAACGATAGAAATAGGGTGACCCGAAAAAACCTTTACAGAGACCAGGATATGATCGATAATTCTCACATGACTCAACGGCGCACTAAAATAATTGCCACCATAGGCCCTGCCTGTGAAGATCCAGTTGTTATGAAGAACATGATCGAAGCTGGTATGGATGTTGCTCGATTAAATTTATCGCATGGAAACATAGAAGAACATCTTGAAAGAGTTAAACAACTTCGAGATATTGCAGATCAGATCAACAAACCTTTGGGCATCATGGCTGATCTTCCTGGACCTAAGGTTCGGCTAGGCCAATTCGATGAGCCGATTGAACTTGATATCGACGATGAAATATTGTTAGAACCAGGCCTTGAAAATAGTACAAGCGATTTATTTATGGTTGGTTACGAAAGCCTTTTAACCGACATGCAGATTGGTGACAAGTTAGCGATAGGCGACGGTTCTATTGTTCTGCAAGTAATAGATCACACACAGAATGCACTAAAAGCTAGAATTCTCTACGGAGGAACTGTTCAAGGGCGACCTGGTTTACATGTCCCATCGGATCGGTTAAAAATTACAACACCGACACCCCAGGACTTACGTTACTTAGATGCAATGGTCGAAGCCGATATCGATATGATTGCTTTGTCATTTGTGCGCTCAGCTCACGACGTTCGTAGAGTTGGTTTAGAAGCAGCCCCTCGTGGCCCATTAGTTGTAGCAAAAATTGAGACCAAGGCTGCTATTGAAAACCTTGCTGGGATAACAATGGAATCTGGTGCTGTAATGGTTGCTAGAGGAGATTTAGGCACTGAATGCAGCTTACAAGACTTACCTCATCTTCAAAAAGATATTATTGCGCAGTGTATTGCACTTGGTCGACCAGCAATTACAGCGACGCAGATGCTTGAGTCGATGATAAATGCTCCAATGCCAACTCGTGCAGAAGCCTCTGATGTCGCCAACGCAGTATTTGATGGAACTAGTGCCATTATGCTTTCAGCAGAGACAGCAATCGGTCGTAACCCAGCTCACGTAGTTTCAACTATGGCGAAAATTGCTAGAAGAGCAGATCAAGAATTTAAGTATGATAGTTGGGCTGAAGATTTAAAGCGGGATCGGCTTGGAGAACCTCAAAGCGAAGATTCTGCTGTAACAGATGTTATGACTATGGCAACTTGGCAAGCTGCTAAAGAAATGAGAGCTGCTGCTATTGTTTGTATATCTCGTAGTGGATTTACTGTAAGAGCTATTGCAAGATTCAGGCCAGAGTCCCCAATTATTGCATTCAGTCCAGAAGATCGTGCTGTGCGTCAATTAACTATGAGCTGGGGCGCTACTCCTTACAAGATCGATAGGATTGGAGAAACCGACGAGACTATTTCTGAAGTATTAGAATTTGCTAAAGAAAAAGGTCATCTAAGTACCGGTGATCTAGTAGCAGTTCTGGGTGGCAGTTCAGCCAATATTGGTGCAACCGATAATCTACGAATGGTTCGTTGTCCTTAGAGAATACTTATTTAGTTACTGACTTATGTCTAGTGCCTGATCTTTTAGGGCGTTTGCGTCCTGAACGATTTGATTTGCCACCTCGTTCGTCGTCTCTGTTTTTAGCTCTAGATCGGCGTCCTTCTGCTTTTTGATTTGATCGATTCTTTTTTGGTTTACGACTAGTACTATTTGATCCACCATATCCGGCATCTTGTTCAGATCTGTTATCAGAATTTTCGTTTGACCTTCTAGGCTTTTTTCTTGACTTATCAGAATCATCAGATCCTGAATGTTTTTTTCGTTTAGATCTATTTTGAGGCTTTCTAGATTTGTTATTCTGTCCACGATTTTTAGATTTGTTTCTGTCATGAGCTTTTTTAATACTCTTAGGCACAAAGTCAGTCTCTTCAAGTTGAATATCCAGTTCAGAAGCGTTCTCAAGTACATATTCAAGCTCAATTTTGCGCATCATTTGGTTATTCTGTTTCTTCTGTGCCTTTTGCACCAAAGAAATTACAGTTCCATCTGCCCCAGCTCTAGCTGTTCTACCTGAACGGTGTAGATAATCTTTTTCATCTGCTGGAATGTCAAAGTGGATTACACAATCAACTCCATCAACATGAATCCCTCTTGCAGCTACATCAGTTGCAACTAAAACTTTAGATTTTCCATCTTTAAATTCTTTTAGAGCTCTGTTTCTTTGATTCTGGCTTTTGCCTCCATGAATTGAACTAGCTGAAATTTTATATCGTTTAAGTTGTCTAGCTAATCTGTCAGCACCGTGCTTTGTTCGGACGAAAACGATTGAAGCGTTAAATTGTGAGATGAAATGGGCAGCTACTTTTAGACGATCAGTTTGATGTACCTCATAAAATAAATGAGTTAGTAGACCTAGATCAATTTCTTCAGTTGCAACCTCGTGTGTTTTGGGGTTTTTCTGAAAGTCTTTTGTTAACACTTTTACGTCTTTGTCGAGTGTTGCTGAAAATAAAAGTGTTTGTCGATTTTTGTTTGTTTGCTGTAGTATTTTTTTAACATCGGGTAGAAATCCCATGTCGGCCATTCTGTCAGCTTCATCTAGGACTACGATGTCAACGTCTTTTAGGAAGACTTCTTTCTGGTTCATTAGGTCCAGAAGTCTTCCTGGGCAGGCAACGATTAAGTCAGCGCCTTTTTGTAGGCCTCTGGTTTGTTTGCCAAATCCTGTACCGCCGTATATTGACAAAATTTTTCTTCCAAGTTTTTCTGCAATTGGGTCTAGTTCTTTTTTTATTTGTTCAGCGAGTTCTCGGGTTGGTGAAAGAATTAGACCTCGAGGTAGTTTGGATTTTCCTTTACCCAAATTTACAACACTTGGGATTCCAAATGCGAGTGTTTTGCCAGAACCTGTTGGTGCTTTTGCTAGAATGTCGTTTCCTGCAAGAACATCTTTTATTACCTTTGCTTGAATTTCAAATGGTTCTTTGATGCCATTTGAAATTAGGACATCACATACCTCTGAGGGAACCCCAAGCTCACTAAAACTTGTTGACACTTGTTTGCTCCATATCTGGCCTCAAATTGGAAGAGGCCTTACTATAGTACTTGATTATTGAGTCTTTTTACTCATACATTGACTCTATTCGGTTACTTTTTCATAAAAAATAGATAAATAAATGTTCCCTGACTGGTATCTGCAGGTCGTGGCCTTTAGCATAATATATAGGCAAGGAACTCTATGGCGGATATTGACTTAATCGATCACGATGATTTAAATCAAGATGAGGATTTTATTGAATCTTCAGAACCTGGCGATATTACAGCCGAGTTTCCTATTATATTGGCTGATGGGCCTGCTTCAGCATTAGGGGAATACCCAGAGTTTGTTTATGATGAGGTAGAGGAAGATCCAATCAGGTTTCCAGTAATTAAAGCACTTCTTGATAAACATCCGGCTGCCATGGGAATATCTGGTGCTCTTATCATTGCTGTATTTGTTTTTTTACCGTATATATCGCTTCAGAGTGATCGAGTAAGTCCCGATCCTACTTCCCTAATAGCTGTATCAAATAATGAAGATGCAAATACAGTGGCTACAAGACCAGAAAAATTTGAAGACTTAGAAGAAACATATGATGTTGTGAATACACCATCTAACAAAATCGTTGTTAAGAAACAACAAACAAATGGTGTCAAAAATATGCCAAAAGTAACACTGTCCGAACCACCTTTTATAGATCCAGATCCAGATCTTGAACCAGATCCTGAACCAGATCCAGATCTTGAACCAGATCCTGAACCAGATCCAGATCCTGAACCAGATCCAGAACCAGATCCTGAACCAGATCCAGATCTTGAACCAGATCCTGAACCAGAACCAGATCCTGAACCAGATCCTGAACCTGAACCTGAACCAGATCTGGAAATAATACTTCCTATAATTCCAATCAACCCATTAGACCAACTCAATTAAAATGTAAGAACTATTTTGGGTACAATTTATTTACCATCGTATGTTTACATACAAGTTGTTTGTTAGTCTGACAAGATGAGTAATGTAAATTTAACTAATGGTATTCCTGAAACAAATTTACCCCCAGAAAGTAATGCTGTTCTTGCCAAACTCGAAGAAGATATAAATCGAGATAGCCTAATGGAACTAGTAAAGCTAGATCCTACAAGTTTAATTGTTTGGGCTCACCTTGGCAAGAATGGTAGAGACACTATTGAATCTTATGCCGCTTACCGAGTTGGCTATCATAGGGGATTAGACAAATTACGAAAAAATGGCTGGAGAGGTTCTGGTTTCGTACGATGGGCTCACGAACCAAATCAAGGTTTCATTAAATGCTTAAACGGACTTAGGCTTGCGGCAGAAGAAATAGGCGAACTCGAAGAATTTCAAAGATGTACAGATTTTATAAAACAGCTGGATCCTGAACTAGACATCGACACCATTGATATCTAAGTCCACAGCCACAGGAATACTAAGTTCGAAGAAAAGACCAGAATTCAAATTTAAGAACTTACCAGAATTACGAAATTATAATTTAGATCCTATTTTTACAATAGATATTAACAATCACTACGTCCCGAACATAAAAAATAGATTTATATCCCACCCCTTCGGGTCTATTCTTGCCGCAACTATATACGCAAAAAGAACCCGACTGTTAATCTTGGACTATGAAGATTTAGAACAAAATATTGCCTCTGTAAAATCGTTTTTATCAGATTTTGAAAACCAGACTGAACCCTTCACTTTTCCACTTCTATTAAAGAAAACATCTTGGACTAGTCTCTGGCCAAAAGATTCTTACTCGGAGTATATTTCATCAATAGATAAAGATTTTATTAAATCTCCAGAGACGCTATGGAATGAAATTCTAGGGAACTGAGAATATGTTCCAGTATTCATCATGACAAGCAAATAAGAGTATAGGCTAACCGCAGTGCCAAATCTAATTCAAACAGATAGTGAACTAATTTCAGTAGTTGAAAAGCTTTTAAATGAGCAGATATATGCTATCGATACAGAGTTTCATAGAGAACGAACATATTACCCCCAACTTGCTTTAGTTCAAGTCGCTTGGCAAGATTCAATTGTTCTTATCGATCCACTCAGTGTAAATATGAAAGTGTTTAAACCTGTTTTGGAAAGTGATGCACTTTGTATCATGCATGCAGGTTCGCAAGACCTTGAGGTTCTAAAATTAGCATGTGGAGTTTGTCCTTCTAATATTTTTGATACTCAAATAGCAGCAGGTTTTCTTGGGTTAACATCTATATCCCTAAGTGCTCTATTAGATAAATATTTGCAGAAAAAAATTCCTAAAGCAGACCGCTTAACCGATTGGTTACAAAGACCACTGACTGAAAAACAACTAGCTTATGCTGCAAGCGATGTTGAATTTCTGTTGGAGATTAAAAGTCTATTAGAAAAAGAATTAGCTGCTTTAGGGCGGGTAAGCTGGGCGCATGAAGAATCTAAACTGCTATTGGAAAAATATTCTAAATCTGTAAAAAACCCTGTAGATTCGCTTACAAAAATTCGAGAAGCAAGGTTTCTCAAAGGGGGAAAACGAAAAGTTGCTATTGCGCTGGCAGGTTGGCGTGAACTAACCGCTGCAAAGTTAGATATCCCAGTTCGTAGAGTTCTTTCTGATCTTGCAATCGTTACGATTTCTCAAAAATCGCCAACAGACAAGTCAGTATTAAAAAATTTACGTGGTGTGGATTCTCGTTACTTAAAAGGGGATATGCCACAACAGATTATTG
>ENA-ORXT01004258-ORXT01004258.1-marine-metagenome-genome-assembly--contig:-NODE-4258-length-14980-cov-39.680400_pt1 | contig 14980 bp, 12 predicted proteins | sample MGYA00237868_ERZ511482 | MGnify/ENA metagenome assembly ERZ511482 | reverse complement strand
AGCCTAAGGTGACGTCACCGTCACACCCGCAGACGAACGGGCAGACGGAGCGGTTCAACCGCACGATGCATACGATCATAAACCACTACGTGGCGGAGCATCCGCGGTCGTGGGACCAACTCCTCGGGGCCCTGACGCTGGCGTATAGTAGTCGCCCGCACCGGAGTACCGGGGTCACGCCGTTAGAAGATGTCAACCCGATGGGGGTGTCGAGCTGGGCGTTCAAGGACGTCCTCAAGACCGGAACGTACCACCTGACGGCGCAGCGCGGCACTGCCGCCGAGAAACGGGCCCAAGCCGCCCTCCTGACCAGACTCGTGCAGCTCATCCCGCAGATGCGGGCAATGCTGAAGGCGTCTCAAGGGCGCTACGAGCGCGACCAGGACAAGCGCCTCGCGCTGAGCGCGGAGAAGCTCACCGTGAGCGGCTACGCGTGGCTGCGCGACCACGCCAAGGGGGAGAGTGCCGGCGGCAAACTGACGCACGTTGCCCGCGGGCCGTACCGGATGGTTGCCACGGCCGGACTCACGGTCCTCCTGGACGTGGATGGGAACCATTGCCGCGAAAACGTCGCGCATGTCGTCCGCGCCTCGGGCGCAGCCGCCAAGAACCCCGCCCAGCACCCCGCACTGCGGGAGGCTCTATCCTTCCACGGGGCGGAGGCCGACGGCCAGCGGTACGCCGTGGACCGCATCGCGAACCACGCGACGTTGCCCGACGGGACCCTTCGGGTCCAGGTTTACTGGACCGGGTACCCGCACCCCACCTGGATGGAAGCGGCGGATGCCGCGCACGAGAAGCTGCGCGTTGACCTGCGCCGCGCCGCGCGCTTGGGGTTGCCCCACACGCCCGCCGACCCGCCGCCGGCGGCCCCATCAGACACGGCGACAGCCATCGGCAGCGCCTCAAGCGGTACCGCAGCGCCACCCTCGGCCGTCCGCGCCTTACCCCTTGGGTCGGCAGAGCGGCTGGGCGCGGCCGGGGGGGGGGGTGAGGTTTTTAGGGGTTGGTGGGGTCTACGGGTCCGTCGAGACATGCGGGGCGGCGGAAGCTGAGCGGACGCACCACGCGGGAATCCACTGCGGGTCGCAGAGGCGAAAGGAAGCACAAGGTGACAGTCTCGACTTTATGACTCGGCGGACGACGGCCTCACGCCGTCGGAACAAGCACGAGGGCTGCGGGTCTCGGGCGATCTCCTCAATCGTGGCTGCAATACCCCCACAGGTGAACGAGGCGGCCCGCCTGGCACAGGACGCGCCACAGAGCGGCGTGAAACCACTTCGCCCACGTATTCGGGGACTTTAGGCAGGGAGGGACGACGCCGGCGAGCCCGATGCGGTCGTACTCGAGCATGGCAGCGGTGACCTCGCGGGGGCCCAGGGCGGCCCAGTTTACGGACGGGTCGTACCCGAACAAGGCGACGACCTGTTCGGACGTCAGCGAGTCCCGCCACTCCGTGGCCGTCACCGGGGTAGGGGGCGTCCATGACGCGGATAACCCCCAATCGTAGGCGATGTCCGGCTGCTCCGGGATCGGGGTCACAACGGGACCCGTGACGACCAGCTCAAGCGGCGCCGGCGCGGGACGGTCTTTGTCGTACCCGGCATCCCAACGCACGGGGCGCGGACCGGCGGCCGAAGTGGCACCGGCGGACGGGTAGTACCCGCCGCCGCGGCGGTGCTCCGGACCCCAACAGCGGTCCCCGCCGGCGTCGTCCCCGCGACCTCGAGTTCCGTCGGCGGGCCACGCAGGCCCGTCGCGGCCAGTGGCCGCATGGCCGCGACCGTTGCTCGCCTCGGGTGCCCAGCCGCCACCACGGTCGTCCCTTACATGGGTGTGGCGGCCATGCCCACCCTCCCAGCAATCCTCGCGGTCACGACGGGGGGCAGTGGCACCGCCGCCCGACTGGGGCGCCTACCCGCCGCCAGGGCTGCAGTCGCCTGCGCCGGAGTGGTCGTCGCGCCCCGAAGTGTGTCAGCGACAGTCGCGCGCCGCGACGGCGCCACCCTCCCGGGCGTCCGCACTTGGACCCCACTCGGCATTACCCGCAAGCGTCGGCGCGGCCGAGCCGCGGGGGCCGGCGGCGGAACTGACGGGACCCCCGGCACTTGCCTCCCCCTCGTTCTCTTCGTGGTCCCGGGGACCGCGCTCGCCTCCGGGGGGCTTCGACGCGGTCAAGGCGGCTCGCCTCGTGGCCGCACCCAGGGATGCGACGGCCTGCGACCTGGAGGCGTGGAACCTCGGCTGGTCCACGCCGTCACGCGCCATGTGGGCGTGACGCCGCTTCCGCGCGCGGTAAGCGGCTGACGCGGCCGCCTCCTCGGCCGACAGCGGAACGGTATCCGGGTCGGACGAGGGGAAGCCGGCCGGCACCGCCCAGAGCTCCGCCGTCAGGGGCAGCGCCGGCGGCGCGACGTCCGCGAGCGGCGGCTCCGCCAGCATGACCCCCAACCAGCTTGCGTCGACCGCGGGACGCTCACAACGCGAACGTTGTGGATTCGCCGACCAGCGACCGTTCCCACTTGGTGGGACAGCAGCGTGCTGAACGCATGCTGGCTTGGGTCGTGATGGTACGGTAACCTGTCGTGGACCGCCTCCCAAGGCACCGCCCTCATGATGGCATCGTTTTCCGCCAAGGCTTCGACGACGGAGCCGTCACCCGGCGCTAGGACGCCGACCGAGAACTTCTCCGTCAAGGCGTTGTAGCATGGCGACGGCTCGAAGACGCGGTGCGTCTCGCGGTTCGCCCGTAAGAGCCCGGACACGATGGCGGCCGTCATCATGCCGGAGGCGGTACCCTGGATAGGGTGACACGGGGACACCTGCAGAGCAACTGCTGCCGATGTACGAAAGGCGGGAACTCGTACGTCAGCAAACGCGGCGTCGCGCACCGCGCGGCCCTCTCCGGCGACAAGGGCGCCCGCGTCGGCGCCAAGCAGATGCCGGAGCGCATAGCGAGGAAGATTGCCCCGTGCCCCGCCCGTCGGGCGCTCAAGAGCTAACCTCGCGAGCGGCGCGCGGCCTCCAACGCCAAGTCGGCCGAGGCGGTCGCCAAGCCCACCGGGGCCAGGGATAGTAGGGGCTCTACGCCCCTGAAGCTGAAAAGCGCCAAGGAATGGCCGAACGGGACCGCGGGACGGTGGCGGAGGCGGGTGTGCCAGTCCTTGATGTAGGCGTACTCCTCGTCGCCGGCGACGAACGGTAGCTCCGCCGCGGGGTGCGGAACCAAAAGCACTCGACCCAGGTTGCACCGCAACATGCAGCGCAGCCATCCCGCGCTGCCGCCGACGGAACAAAGAAACAACGCGAAGTCGCGGTCGGCCGCCGGCCGGGCATCGTACCCCGCCGCCTTGGCAAACTTCCGCCAGGACCGCCACACGGCGTGCGCCCCATTCGTTTCCTGGGTATGGGCAAGATGAAAGACGTCACTGACGAGCGGCCAGTCGGCCGTGGCGATGGCTGGCCCCAGCGGAGCGAGCCACGCCCGGACGGCGGGTGGCACCGGCCGTGGCCGGAGCGCAGCGGCAGCCTGCCCCAGGAGTGGCGGAAGCTCCGCCGGCGCGCTCCTGGATCCCCCGCCGGGAACCGGGACAGGGCCCGCCGCTATGACGAGCGGCGGAGACATCGCTGCCTCGGCCGCGGTGCCGGCCACCGCAACGGCGCCCTCCGGGTGGGGCGGCTTTCGCCACTCCCTGCCGTTCGGGTCGTACGGGAGCCGCATGCCCGGCGGCACCGGCGGACGAACGGGGACGGCTAGGCGGCGCCCGGGCGGTCCCGATGTGGTCGACGTGGCAGACGCCGACACCGGTCCCGGAGCGGCGACCGCCGTGGACGGGCACGACGCGGGCATGAGGGACGAAGCCCCTACGGGGCCGGCGGGGGGCGTTGCCAGGGACGCCTCCATCTCAGCCGAAGGGAATGTAGTACTACGGGGCCCCCTATGCGCCAGGGGGCCGCCGCGGGGACGTCGGCGGCGCCGGGCGACGAGGCACCCAACGAGGGGTGGCGACGCCAGCGGTGGTGGTGGCCGACGAAGCGGCGACGCAACGGCCGGGACCATGGGGCCGCCCCGCTGCCCGGCTCAAGCCACCAGAGGAGCGTACCCGAACTGCCGCGCTTCCGTTCGCGGGCCCCGTGGGGGGCCGGGTTGGTGCGCCCGAGAGGGCGGTGGCGCGCCCGAGAGAGCGCGGCAGGCGACGGCCGACCGGGCGCCACGCGGCGGGTGCAGCGCGTTGCGCGTGAGACGGTTACTGCCCCTCGTCTGTAATGATCGCCTTGGGGGACTTGAAATTCATGGAGGGAACTATCTGCATTGGTAAGTGACGGCCCGGGTCAAATCCCGTTTGGGGCAATTGGGACCGGGCGACGGCTTCTGCCCTTCAAGCACGAAGGGCGACGACGGTGGGAGGCACCGTCGTCACCGGCAAGTACACTGTGTCTTCATGTATTGGCGTTTCGAATGGCCTGACTTCCCGGACCTCAAGTCCCATAGCGGGTGTCGCGCGAGCGCCCGAGACAGCCGTTACTTCCCTCCCCCGGAGGTGACCCCCCTGATTGTGGTACTACAGCATCAAAGGAACTCGAAGGCGCCGCCCCGGTGGACGGGGACGTCGCTACGGTGGCCGCGGCTGCCACGTCCTGGGACTGGCACGTGGCGCAAGCCGCCTTCGCGGCGGCCGAGTTGGGGGATCCGCAAGCCCTCCTGGCCGGCCAGGCCGAGCCAGCCCCGGCTGAGAGGGGACCAACCTATGTTCCCTGGACGGGCTACCGGCGTACGTCGGAGTTTGCGTGCCTGCTGACACGCGGGCCAGGGCCGGCCGCGTCCGGCGCTGCGGTGAGCCCGTATGGGACTGGAATCCCTTTTCCCGGGCGCTTCAATCACGCGTATAGTCACGCGGGGCATGACCCCGCACATCCGCGCGGGTATCCCGCTGGTGGCCCCACGCGCCGTCGCGGGGCCTGCGTCGTGTGCTACGACCCTGGCCACTGGGTGGAGCAGTGCCCCATCAAGACCCCGGAGCAGCAAGAGCGTGCTCGTCACGCGCGGGAGGCGGTCCGACGCGGACGGTCTGCGACAGGCGGCGGCCCGGCGGCGGTCACCGCACAGGCGGCCGCCTCGGGGGTGCACGTCCTCCATAAGGTGGAGCGCAGCCCGGAATCCTTCGAAACCGACGGGGGCACGACAACCGAGGAGGAGTGGCGCCAGCTGACCCGCGGTGGGTCGAGCGAGGACGCGGATGAGGAAGCAGGCGACGCCGACAATGAGGCCCAGTGAAGCGAGTATGGGGAAGTCTCCTAAGTGGGCTGCCCACCATGGCCGTGCGCCTCAAACCCTCCCGACGGCCAGCCTATATCACGGCTGCCCGACAACGGGCCATCTGGCGCTGTGGACCGGGCGTTCGGCCCTTACCCGCCTTCCGCCCCCGCATCCTACCTCGCCCGGCGGATTGACCGGAGCGGGCTGGCCCTGTTCCCTCGGCCGTGGCAGCGGCAAGGCCGGCCAGGGCCCCACCTCCGGCGGAGTCTGCGCCCTTGTTCAAGGAAGCCGAGATCCTCCTCGGGACGTTGCACGACTATAAGATCACGATTTCCGCAGGGCGCCACGCCTCCATTATGGTCGCGTCCTCTGTCGTCATCGACACTGGCCCAGGCGCCAGCGTCATCTGGCATAAGGCCCTCCCCGACGAGTGGCACGCGGCGATCACGCCGCACGCCTCGGGCGGCGGGCTCCGGCTACGCGACGCGAACAACAACCAGCTGGTGATGTCGGGAACGGTTTACTTGTTGTTCCGGGCGGGGCGGCTGTGCGTGGCCTGCACGTTCCAGGTGGTCGCCAACCTCTCCGTTTCTGCCCTGTTGGTGTGCGACTTCCTGGACGCGCACACCGGCGGGACGGCACGGCGTCGGCGATTTTTCCGGGCCCCAATGACCAGATCGACCGCCGCGCCTCAGCGTCCCGCGTGCTGCGGCTGGCATACAAGACGCAATTGGCGCCACGGTCGGCGAAGCTCACCTGGGTGCGCACCCCGTGGGGAGGCCTGGGTCAGATGTTTGGCGCCTCCAGGTTGATGACGATGCACAGGGCGACGGTCGCTAACGGGGTGCACGAGATCCTTCTCGACATCGCCTTCCTGGTCGTGATCTCGAACTTCGGGGACTGCGAGATGACCCTTCGACAGAAGACGGCTGTCGGTCGGGTCGAGGTGCTAGCCACCGGCGTCATCGCCTTGCCCTCGCCAGCGGCGCGCGGGCGGGCGGGGCCCACGCGCATCGACGTCCCAGCGGAAAACCCCTCGTTCTGTGCTGCCCCCTGCCTTATCGTAGGCGACCGGGCCACGCCAACCCCAGCGGCGGTAGGTCCGACGGACCCGTTGTGCACGGTGCAGGAGGGCGAGGACCCTCGCGTGGCGGGGCACGTCCCGCAGGGCGGCGCCGCGTGGGTGGAGGAGGACCCCCGCGGGGAGGGACCCAGCCCCGCGGGGGCCCCGGAGCCGGGACACACGGGCCCACCACGGGTGGAGGACGTCCCGTTACCCGAGGCCGAGCCATAGCTCCAAGAGCGGATCCGGGCGGTGCTGCACCGGCATGAGGCCATGTGGTCGGGCCAGGCGCTGGGCGCCATCAAGGCCACGCGACACCACATCGAGCTCTCCCCAGGGGCGAAGCCCGTGCGCGTCCCGCCTCGGCGCGCGGGACCCAAGGCCCGCCAGGCGAAAGCCGCCGAGAACCCGCGCGAGCTGGCGGCCGACGTCATCGAACCAACGTCGTCCGAATGGGGATTCCTCGTGGTGTTGGTGCCCAAGAAGGACGGTACGCTGCGGTTTTGCGTCGATTACAGACTCCTGAACGCCGTGTGCAAGCGCGACTCGTACCCGCTTCCAAGCATGGACGAGTGCATCGACAGCCTCGGCGAGGCCAAGGTCTTGTCGACGTTGGACTGCAACGCCGGATACTGGCATGTGCTCATCGCCGACGGCGACCGCGAAAAGACGGCCTTCGTCTGCCACAAGGGGGCCTACCACCACAAACGCATGCCCTTCGGGCTGAAAAACTCGCCCGCGACATTCCAGCGGGCGCTGGACATCATCCTGTCCGGCGTCAAGTGGCAAAGCTGCCTGGTGTACCTCGACGACGTAATCGTCTATTCCAAGACGCAAGAGGAGCACGTCGAACACTTGGACGACGTCTTGGGCCTTCTGCGGGCCACGAGGGTTACCCTCAAGTTACCTAAGTGCCGCTTCTTCCGGACAACGGTCGAACTCCCAACGACGCGAACGCAAGTGAGGAGCTTTATCGGCATGTGCAACGTCGTCCGGAGGTTCGTACCGAACTTCGCGCGGGTGGCCACCCCGCTCACGGACCTCATGGGCTCGACCCCCCCGGTCACGGTGCCTCCGCCAACTACGGAGCAGTTGTTCTCGTTCGAGGAGCTGAAGCGCCAACTGACGCAGCCCGCGGTGCTCTCCCTACCGCGAGCGGGCCACAAATACGTGCAATACGCGGACGCATGTGGCACGCAAGTCGGAGAAGCGCTGCTGAAGGAGCAGGAGGAAGGTGGGCACCGCCCGGAGGCTTACATTAGCCGCGTTCTCGAAGGCGCTGAGCGGAACTTCGGCGTGACCGAGAAGGAGTGCATTGCCGTCGTTTGGGCGTCCCTCAAGTTTCGCGCCTACTTGGAGGGGGACAGGTTTTTGGTCCGTACGGACCACGACTGCCTCCGCTGGCTCCTTAACATCGACGGTACCGCGCATGGGTGCCTCGCCCGTTGGCGCATGCGCCTCAACGGGTTGGCCTTCGACATCGCGTACAAGCCGGGGAAAACCCATTGGCTAGCCGACGGCATGTCCCGTCTCGTGACGTCGGGCGCCGACCGCTCGGCATCGGACACTGACCTGCCCGTCTTCTTCCTCACGCGGGCGGAGACGGCCCGGGGCCTGGAAACCCCCTTTGCCGCAAGATTGTCCAAGACCTCAACGCCGGTCACGCGGTGCCGTTCTTTGAGGACAGCGACGGAATCGTCTGCCGGCGGGCCGCCCTTGACGGGGCCGCACAGATCGTCGTGCCAGTGCCCCTCCGGGAGCGCATCCTGCGACTGGAGCCAGAGATCACCTTTGCGGGCCACCCGGGAGAGTCCCAGATGTACACCGCCATGCGGCGGTACTACTACTGGCCCGGCATGGCCGCCGACGCGGTCCTCCATGTCCGTAACTGCGCAAGTTCCGCGCTGGGCCGTGTCCGCCCGCTGCGGGCCGTCGCGGCCCTGCAGCTCTTCCCAGCGACGCCGCCCTTTCAGGACGTGGCGACGGACCTGTTTGGACCGCTGGCAAAGACCGCCGCCGGCAACGAGTACATCATGGTCACTGACCGCTTCTCGCAGCTGGTGCTGGCGATCCCGATGGGCAAGGTCCGCGCGGTGGACTGCGCCTCCGTCCTCCTGGACTATTGGATCGGGGCCTACGGGCCCCCGGACCGGGTCCTGTCGGACGGCGGCCCCCAGTTCACCGCGCAGTTTTGGCACCAGGTGTGCAACCTATTGTCCGTCGAGGCCAAGGTGACCACACCGTCGCGACCGCAGACGAACGGGCAAGCTGAGCGGTTCAACCGCACGATGGGCCGCATCCTCGACCACTACGTCGCCGAGCACCCCACTACGTGGGATCAGCTCCTCCCGGCGCTCACGTTGGCGTACAACACGCAGCCGCATGCGGCGACCAAGGTCGCTCCGTTCGAGCTCGTCAACCCACTGGGCGTGGCCAGCTGGTCCATCAAGGACCTGACGCGGAGGAGCCGGTACCCGGCGACGGCGCAACGGGGCACCCACGCCGAGAAGAAGGAGCAGGCTGCCTTCCTGACGCGCTTGGTGCGCCTGATCCCGCGGATCCGGGAGGCCCTAGCGGCAGCGCAGCAGCGGTACAAGCGCAACCACGATGCACGCATCCGACCCCAACCGACTGGGCTGGAAGTCGGCGGGTTCGCCTTCAAACGGCATCATGACTACAAGGGGAGTAAGCTTGGCCACCGGGCCCAAGGCCCCTTTCGCGTCGTCCGCATCGAGGGGCCCACCGCCGTGCTCGACATCAAAGGCGAGCACCGGCGGGAAAACATTGTGCACCTGGTGCGCGCCCCGTCAGGACCCCCGGCCGAGCCGGCCCTACACCCCTCATTGGATGCCACGGTCCGGCCCCACGGGCCTAGCCCCGATGGGCACACGTATCACATCGACCAGATCCTGGACCATGCCGACGGCGAGGACGGCCGCCTCTTGGTCAAGGTGACGTGGACCGGATACGAAGAGGCCACGTGGGAGGACGCCTCCGTCGCACCCCACGAAACCCTGCGGCTGTACCTGCGCCGCGCGAGCCGCCGGGGCCTCCTCCACACGGCGGCGGACCGGCCCCCGGGCGTGACCGGGGACAATGACGCGGCCGCCGCGACGGGGACCGCGCCCGCACCCTCGGCCGCGGCGGAGCCCGGGGCCCCGGCGGGCCCCGAGCCGCCGGTCGGACCGCTTGCTTAGCGGACGCGCCCCGGAGTCGGCCCGCGCCGGGCATGCGCACCCCAGCATCGGCACACGGACGGTACGCACAACGGACGTCCCGCCCGTGGGGCGGTGCCCCGAGGTCGGCACACGCCGGGTGCGTACGGGGGGCGTAGCGCCAGTGGGGCGACACCCCGGGGTCCACGCTCGACGGGGACTCAGCAAAGGGCGTATCACCAGTGGGGCGGCGCCCCCACGGCGTCGTGGCGCTCGTCGCGGCAAAGGGCGTGACGCTCGTGGGGCGACACCCCGAAGCCGACGCGCGACGGGGACGCGGCGGGGGGGGCGCCTCGCCATTGGGACGGCGCCCCCACGGCGTCGTGGCGCCTGTCGTGACGACGGGCGTAGCGCCGCTGGGGTGACGCCCCGAAGGCGGCGCGCGACGGGGACGCCGCGGCGGGCGTATCGCCATTGGGGCGGCGCCCCCACGGCGTCGTGGCGCCTCTCGTGACGGAGGGCGTGTCGCCATTGAGGCGGCGCCCCCACGGCGTCGTGGCGCCTGTCGTGACGGAGGGCGTAGCGCCATTGGGGCGGCGCCCCCACGGCGTCGTGGCGCCTTTCGTGACGGAGGGCGTGTCGCCATTGGGGCGGCGCCCCCACGGCGTCGTGGCGCCTGTCGTGACGGAGGGCGTCGCGCCACTGGGGCGACGCCCCCACGGCGTCATGGTGCCCGTCGTGCCGGAGGGCGTAGCGCCAGTGGGGCGACACCCCGAGGTCGACGCGCGACGGGGACGCGGCGGCGGGCGTATCGCCATTGGGGCGGCGGCCCCGCGGCGTCATGGCACCCGTCGTGACGGAGGGCGTCCACCACTGGAACGACGTCCCGAAGGCGACGCGCGACGGGGACGCCGCGGAGGGCGTATCGCCATTGGGGCGGCGCCCCCACGGCGTCGTGGCGCCCGTCGTAACGAAGGGCGGACCGCCGTTGGGGCGACGCCCCCACGGCGTCGTGGCGCCCGTCGTGACGGAGGGCGTGACGCCCGTGGGGCGACGCCCCGAAGTCGACGCGCGACGGGGACGCGGCGGCGGGCGTACCGCCATTGGGACGGCGCCCCCACGGCGGCGTGGCGCCTGTCGTGACGAAGGGCGTAGCGCCACTGGGGCGACGCCCCGAAGTCGACGCGCGACGGGGACGCGGCGGCGGTCGTAACGCCATTGGGACGGCGCCCCCACGGCGTCGTGGCGCCTGTCGTGACGAAGGGCGTAGCGCCACTGGGGCGACGCCCCGAAGGCGACGCGTGACGGGGACGCCGCGGCGGGCGTATCGCCATTGGGGCGGCGCCCCCACGGCGTCGTGGCGCCCGTCGAGGCTAAGGGCGTGTCGCCAGTGGGGCGGCGCCCCCGGTTCGACACGCGCCGGGTGCGCCGCGGCGGGCCCCGCCAACGGTCCCACGGCCCCGCGGGCCCAACCGGATTTATTCCCGCAGTGGCGGGCCCCGCCGGCGGTCACACGGCCCCGCGGGCCCAACCGGATTTATTCCCTACGGCGCGCCTCGGTACCACCTACGGGTCGGCGTAGGCGGGGTCCACCACTGGGACCCCGCCCTTTCGCAGCTGGGCGCGCACCGCCTGGTTCAGGCGCGCCGCGTGCCACGTTGGGCTCGCGGCCAGCGAGCCCTTCACCTGGCGCGCGGCCCGGCTGTACTCCAGCAGGGCCCACCCCACCATCGCGTCCGTCACCTGGCCCCAGTTCACCACCGGGTCGTACCCCCACTCGGCCCACACGGCCCCGCGGAGGTCGCCCGGTCGGGGCGGGCCCGCCTGCTTGGTGTGCGCCGCCCCCGTCAAGTAGTACGCCGACACGGTGGCGTCCTGCTCGCCGGGCCCCCGGCTCTCACGCTCCGCGGCCACGTCCCGCCCGCTGGTCCGCGCCGCGACGCGCCGCCCGGCCGGGCCGTCGTCCCGCCCCCGCCGTTGACCGACCGCCGGCGCCCCGTCCTCCTCGGCCGCGGCGTTGCCGCTCCCGCCGTCGGGGCCTCGCGGCGTCTCGGCCGGGGGGGGGGGTTGTTCGGGGGCGGGTTGTTCGGGGGCGGCCCGCGACGGGGTACCGGAGGGAGGGTCCCCCGTCGCCGGAGCGTCCGGCGTGGCCCCAAGCGGCGCGGGGTCGGGCGGCCCCACCACCGCAACGGCGGACGCGGTAACCCGACGCGGGGGCGCTACGGCCGCCCCCGTGGCGGGGAGTCCCGCCGCGGCTCCTAGCGGCGCGGGCAGCAACGCCGACGGCGGCGCGGAAGACGGCCGGGACGGCAGCGAGGGCCCCGCCCGTGGCATTGTCGGGTCGGGCGCGTCACCCCGCTCGGCGGCCACCGCCACAGCTCCCCGAGCCGGGGACGGCGGCGCCGCATCCGGCAAGGCCACGGGCGGTACGACCGGGGCCACGGCGGCAACAGCGGGTGCCAAGGAACGCCCGGGGACCGGCGGCACCGGCGGGGGCGTGGCGGGCGCGGGCGACCGACGGGGCGACATCGGCGGCGCCTCGCCCCCGCCACGGCGCGGCGACGGGTGGGGGGACCAAGCGGGGGTAAGCTCCCGACGCGGTGGTGTCGGCGGGCCCTCCCCACCGCCGCCGCGCGGGTAACCACGCCCGTCGTGGAGCGGCGCCGGCGGCGAGACCCACTTGCGGTCCCCACCGCCGCGGCCACCGCCATGCCCGTGACGGGGTGTACCATCCCGGCCCCCCTCGGGCCCGTAACCACCAGCCCCTCGGTCCCACACGCCGGCCTGGCCGCCCCCGCGGTAGTCACCGCCGGGGTAGTCGTCCCCGCGGTCGTCACCGCCGCGGTAGCCGCCGCCAGGGTAGTCATACCCGCGGCCGTCCCCGCCGCGGTAGCCGCCACCGCGGTAGTCGTACCCGCGGTCATCACCGCCTCGGTACCCGCCGCCGTGGCGGTCGTACCCGCGGTCGTCGCGGTATCCGCCGCCGCGGTCCTCGCCCCCGACGCGGTTACCGCCGCGGCCGCCGCCGTCGCCGCGGTACTCGCCGCCGTAATCGCCACCGCGGTCGTCACCGCCGCGATGCCCGCCACTGCGGTGGTAGTCCCGACCGTGGTAGCCCCGGTCGTCGGACGGGCCGCCAGTACGGCGGTCCCCGCACGTCCACTCACCGCGGTCGGCGGGAGCCGGGCCCCATCCGGCATCCGCACGGGGGTAGCCCCCGGCGCCCGACGACCAACCACCGCGGCCGCCGCCGCCCGGTTGCCAACCGCCGCCGGGGCGCTGGCCGCCGGCCCCTTGGTCGCCGTGACCGCCCGCGCCGCCGCCGGCCGGGTAGTCGCGGCCCCCGGGGTCCCCGGCGGGCGCTGGTGGACTCCACCCCGCCGCCACGTCGGCAGTGGTGGGGTACCGTCGGCCCCCGCCCTGGTCGGCACCGCCACGACCGCCGGGCGACGCGGCGCCACCCGCATCCGACGGACCACCGGCGCTGCCCCCTTGGCCGGCACTGCCCCCTTGGGGCTCCGACCGAGGAGACCGCGGCGACCCGACCCCGTCCACCCCAGGGGGTTTGGCGGACGCTGCCGGGTGCGTGGCACCGTACCCATCCCCGCCGATATCCACGTAGGGGAACTGCGGGGGCAAGTCCGCCTCGAGGGCAGCCTCCGTACACCCCAACCCGGTGGACGAGGACGCGCAGGGCGTCACGCCCACCCAGTGGCGCTCGGCGCTCATCATCGTGCCCCGGTGCGCGTAGAGGATGGTGGGGGGTTCCTTCCCCGGCGTCGAGTAGGGGAGGCGCTGGCGCACGAGACGCCACGGGACATGCGGCCACGCCGCCATGATGAGGCGCAGCGTCGTGGCCCGCCGGTTGTCCCCCTGAGCGAGGGTCACCGGCCCGAAGCGGGTGAGCGCCCACGTCGCCAAAGGCGGGGGCCGGAACAAGCGGCGGTCCCGCTCGTAGGCAGCGAGCACAGCGCTCACCATGGCGCACGCTGCCGCGAGCCGCGCCACGCCAAGGAGGGGGTCCCTCGTCGCCGTCGTGAGGCGGTGCGCAAGATGGGTGAAGACCCGCGGCAGGAACCAAGGGAGCAGCCGCGGCGCGGCGAACACGGTGTCCCAGTCGGACGGGGCCGAGGGGAGGAGGAACGTGCGGTCGGCGGACTCGCGCAGCGGCAGGCGCATCGCGCCATGGCCCGCGCGGGCCACCGGAGCGAGCCGCCCCATCATGCGGGCGTCCCGCTCGTTGGCCCAGTCGTCCCCGGGGACCGGCACGGAGGTGAGGAGGGGCTCACGCCCCACCCAAAACTCCAACCCGACGCTCACGTCCCCACACGTCGTCGCCCGCAGCTTCGGCAGCTGGCGCTGCAGCGCCACCAACCACGCGAACCCCGCCGCGCCGTCGACGCAGAACATCTCCGTGACGTCCGGCATGGGCTCCGGCAGAATCACGGCGACCTCGTTCACCCGCAGAAGGCGGCGGAAGTACTCGGCGGCGAGCGGGTGGTCGACGGCGGCCAACGACTTCAAGACGTTCGGCGCCGCGGACGCCGCCAGGTACCCGCCCGCCTCGCCGACGGCGAGCATGCGGGTCCACGCCGTGTCGATGGCCGCCGCGTCGTAGGGCCCCGGCATGGCGCCCCCGGACGCAACCCGCACCGTCGGCCAAGGGCCCTCGCCGTCGACGTCGCAGGCGTCCGCGACCTCGATCGGCAACCCGACGGGAAGCGGAGCCGGGGCCGCCGGCGGCGGTAGCACGACCGCCGTGGGGACCGGGTCCCGCAGTCCCGGGGGTAGCGTCCGCGGCGGCCGCGGCGTCGGCCGCAGATGGTCCCGGTCGGGGACCCGGGCCCATGTCGCGGTCCGAAGGAGGTTCTCCGCAAGTGCCGAGCGCGACCGACCCCCGGACGTCGCCGACGGCGTGGCCGGCGCGGCCCGGCCCGCCGTCGCGGGGCCCCGCCCCGGCGGCCGGCCGCCTCCACGTCCGGCGGCCGCCGCCGCCACGGACGACGCCCCACCGCCGGCCGCTCCGCCGGGCGCCTCAGCCGCCGCGGCGCCCCCCGGCACGGGGGGGGGTGACGGCGAGCGCGACAGCGACGGCGCCTCCTCCGTCGTCGAGCGGGGGCACGGCCCCGCCATGGTCGACGTCCGACGGGCCCCTGCACCTGCCGCCTCCACCGCCGCCGCGGCAGCCCCCAGCACTGGGAGCCCGCCGGTGGCCGCGCCGGCCGATGCCGCCGGCGCCACGATCGTGGCTCGGGCGCGCCGCCCCGTCGTCGCCCGCGTCACGGGTCCCGCGGGTCGGACGGACCCCGCCATTCACCGCCGGGGACGGCGGTCGCTCGGCAGGGGGTGATGTAGCACCACCGGGATGGGGGTGGTGCTGGGAACCCCCGGCGGGGGCCGGGCGGGCGTGGCCTGCGCGTGGCAAGCAGCGGGGCGGGCGGCACGGCCGCCACGCCCCCGCGGGTGGCGCCCCGGCGCCGACTGGGCAGCTGTCGGGGGCGCGGG
>ENA-ORXT01004257-ORXT01004257.1-marine-metagenome-genome-assembly--contig:-NODE-4257-length-14986-cov-3.996646_pt1 | contig 14986 bp, 13 predicted proteins | sample MGYA00237868_ERZ511482 | MGnify/ENA metagenome assembly ERZ511482 | reverse complement strand
AACATTAGATATTGGGGATAATTAAACTGTTTCTTGAGATGCTTACTATATAATTCAGGAAGTTGGAACATGACGTTATCAACAATTAAACTTATTGATAACAGTTTCTCATGTTTGGAGAGGCTGTTTTCTCTATTCCACTTCCTGATTCCTGTTCAAGCCACTTGTCGCCCCCACAGGATATGATTAAAATAATATCTGAGCAAATCAAGCCTTATTAAAGCCTCATTAAATATTAGTGCTGATCTTAATTTCTCCTGCTAAAACCCTAGACTTTGCGACCCCTGCAAAGTGCGATCGATTCTCTCAACCTGCTTTTCTATCCGATACTGAAATACTAGTTAAGCAGTTACGAACTCTATCGGCAGCCGAGATTTCAGGTTTAATGAAGATTAGCGACAAGCTAGGAGTTTTAAATGCAGAACGTTATCAAGACTGGCAGCCTGTTTTTGATAATACCAATGCTAAACAAGCTTTATTGGCTTTTCAAGGAGATGTATATCAAGGATTAAACGCAGATAGTTTTAGTCAATCAGATTTTGAATTCGCCCAAGAACATCTCAGAATACTGTCTGGCTTATATGGTGTACTCAAACCATTAGATTTAATTCAACCCTATCGCTTAGAAATGGGTACAAAACTAGCTCATAGCAAGCTACAAAATTTATCAGTCAATACCCTCTACGAATTTTGGCAAGATAAATTGGCTCATGCAATCAATCAACAGTTAAAAGAATTAGATAGCCCGATTATCATCAACTTAGCTTCTAATGAATATTTTAAGGCAGTAAAGCCAAAATTATTGGCGGGAAGAATTGTTACTCCCGTTTTTAAAGACTGGAAGAACGATAAGTATAAAATAATTAGCTTCTATGCTAAAAAAGCTCGCGGCATGATGACGGCTTATATTATTAAAAACCAGATTAAAAATGTAGAAGACATTAAAGGTTTTACAGAAGCTGGATATAGTTTCCATGACGAATTATCTGATAATGATAATTTAGTCTTTTCTCGTCACCAATAGCTATACATAGTCATTCCAATTAGTTTCTTTATGAAGATGAGATGACTAGATGGAGTAATCGGCAGTTTGAAATAATCATAAGTGTTAACCAATGATTAATAATGATTAATTTCGATTTAATATATGTGACTTTTGCATATATTCCAAGTATAATTGCTTGAACATTTAGTTTGTACTTCAAATAGAAATAATCTCGATTATGAAAAAATATATTGCAGAATTAATCGGAACTTTCTGGTTAGTTCTAGGTGGTTGTGGTAGTGCAGTACTTGCTGCTGCCTACACTGGAAATACTGAAGATATAGGATTTTTCAACATTGGCTTAGGATTCCTTGGCGTATCCTTGGCTTTTGGTCTTACCGTCATTACTATGGCATATGCTATTGGACACATTTCTGGGTGCCATTTAAACCCTGCTGTATCCTTTGGACTATGGGCAGGAAATCGTTTTCCTGGCAAAGATCTATTACCGTACATCATCGCTCAAGTAATTGGTGCGATATTAGCTGGTGGTTTTATTTATCTAATTGCTGTTGGTAACGGTAGCTTTGTCATAGAAGGTTCTAATCCTTTGGCAACTAACGGATTTGGCGAACATTCTCCAGGTGGCTATAACTTGTTGACCTGTTTTATCACAGAAGTTGTCATGACTTTTATGTTCTTATTTATTATCTTGGGAGCAACTGATGTACGTGCGCCTGCTGGTTTTGGTCCTATTGCTATTGGTTTGGCATTGACTTTAATTCACTTGATTAGTATTCCTGTAACCAATACTTCTGTTAACCCTGCTCGTACTACCGGAGTTGCTTTATGGGCTGGTAAAGAGCTGATATCCCAGGTATGGTTGTTCTGGCTAGCACCAATTATCGGTGCGCTAATTGCTGGATGGACTTATCATGGTCTATTTACTGAACCTGTAACAGAACAAGATCAGTTAGAGGCGATGACCGATAGTGAATTTGATCGCTCTAAATTGGGAGAAGAATAAACTCCTATAGAAAATAAGTAATCAGAAAATAATAAATAATATAAGTTACCGAGATATTTAAATTGCCGAGAAGTTATTTGAGTAGCAGGGTGGATAATATCCACCCTGTTTTTTATATTCCTAACAAACCAGCGATCGCATTAGGCAGTGGCAGAATTATTAAAACTAATAACGCTAGAGCAAATAAACCCAAGAAATCTCGACCATCATCTAGATCGGTCACGTCATTAAGAGCAGGCTGGTCAATTAAGGGGATTAACCACATAATAACTGCCCATACCCAGAAATAAGGATGAATCAAAGCAAAAAGCAAAGCTAAGATGCGAGTAATTTGCCCTACGGCGATTGCCATTTTCTGTCCAAACACAGCATGAACAATATGTCCTCCATCCAGCTGTCCGATGGGCATTAAATTGATAGCAGCGATAAATAAGCCTACACACCCTGCTACTGCCAGAGGATGAAGTTGTATACCCATTTCTGCCGTTAGGGACGAACCCAAGGCTAATTTAGCCACGATAGAAAGGAATAAAGATAAGCGAGGATCTTGAGCCTGAAGATTAAAGGTAGAAGATTCTTCTAAAGGTACAGCTGTTGATAGAGATAATCCCCCAATTAGTATAGGAACAATCAGTAACAAACCAGACAAAGAACTAACAATTGCCATGTCAAATAGAGCTTTGCGGTGGGGTATAGGCGATTTTCTTTGGTTTAATGCGCCCAAAGTACCTACAGCAAAATTATCGAGCAAAAAGGGAAAAGGAATAAAGTAAGGTAAGGTAGTACGAACCTTGTAGTAGATAGAGACAAAATAATGACTAAACTTTTGTACTGCAATAATCAAAAGCAAAGGTAGACTGTAGCTTAATCCTTTCAGCAATAAGCTAGGATTTGCCAGCAATTCTTCGGACAAAGTGCCATCAATGCTGACTCCCGCAACTGTAGTAGTCAGCAAGGTGATCGCAAACATTACTACAGCAAACATTACCTTTGTGTCGCTGGCTGGTTTACCCTTCTCATCAGCCTTTGCTTGAGGGTTAGGAACGAGAGCAAAGAAGGGCTTTCCTCGAAAACTTTCTTGGAAAATTAGAAAAAAGCGATCGCCAAAAGCTTCTTCTACATTGTCTCTTATCTCTTTGTAAGCATCTTCAGGGATAGTTTTAAGTTTCCCCCGACAAAATACCGCTTGGGGACGATAATCAATATTTTGCAAATAATAAACATTCCAGGGAAAACAGTTACGGAGAGTAGTTTCTTCCTCATTATTGATTGGTCGAGGTTGAGGAGTTGATTCGACAGCAGTTTTTGCCATGACTAGAGGATTTTTATCAGTGGTTTTCGTAGGAGTTGCTTTAGGTTCTTCTGGTTTTCCTCGCTGAACAAGCCATCCATATAAAAGAGGACAGATAATCAGAGGAAATAAAAATACAGGCAAGGGTAAAGGTTGTTCCTCGCCAAAAATATAAGTCCACATAGTCCAGATGCAGGATGGTAGCATAATAACCAACCAACATAACCAGACAGGAGTGGTGGTTTTATGTCTTACGCTGCGATCGACAACTAAGTAGGTAATAGGACTCAATATAACTAAAATTAACCAGAGTTTCATAAAAAGCGTTCCGAATCTATGTTTTGGATTCTTTCCCTCAATAATTATTTTGAACTAGGAAACTAGTAAATAAATATAAAATTAAAATGTAATTAGACAGTTAGACCTAAGTATCTCTATTTTTAGAATGCCCCAAAACTCAACTAAAATTCATAATTCCAGTTCAGCCAGCACCAAATCTCCTCGCCTTATTTTGCCAGGAATATTTGCGTTTGCTCCTAACCGAGATACATTAGGTGGTACTTCTTACTTTATTGTAAATAAAATCGGCAATATTCTCCTCGATTGCCCTGCTTGGAATGAAACTAATCAAGAGTTTATTAACGTCCAAGGGGGAGTAAGCTCGTTGATTATTACTCATCGGGGTGGCATTGGCAAAAATATTATGGAAATGCAAAAAACTTTGAATTGCCAAGTAATAGTGCAAGAACAAGAGGCTTATTTATTACCTGAGGTTGAAGTTGTTCCTTTTGCCCAAAATATGATCATTGAAGAAGATTTAGAGCTTATTTGGACTTGCGGACATTCTCCTGGTTCATCCTGTTTATATACGCCACAACATGAAGGAGTGTTATTTACAGGTAGACATTTGTTACCTAAATCTCAAACTGAAATCGCCCCTCTACGTACCGCTAAAACTTTTCATTGGTGGCGACAGTTAAGTAGTATTAAGCAATTAAGCGATCGCTTTTCCCAAGCTACTTTAAGATATATTCTTCCTGGAGCAAACACAGGTTATTTACGAGGCAACGGTTATGTAGACAACGGCTATGAGCAATTGTCTAAACTGGATTTAACCGCATTACGTTCAACCCCAATAATGTAGATATATATCTATAATAGGCTCAACTCTCCAGCAAAGTTTTGGCTTTTGCTAAATTCGTATGGGCCCATTAATGCACCCCAAGTGCCTTTTCCTGTATTGGGATCTATGCCTTTGTCGTAAGTTAACAGCTCATCCGCAGTTGCTTTAAAACCCAAAAATACTTGAAAAGTTGTTCCTTGATAGGTAACGCTACAGGGTTGATCGACTATGGGTGTAGTCTCAAAGCAATATTGATTATCTCCTAGTTGTTGAGTAGACACCCGAAGAGTACAGTTAGGCAAAAATTTAATCTTGTCAGGGGTTATCTGCTGGATTAAATCTTTATTTTGTCCTGCCCCTTGAGCCGTAGTAATATCTTCAAACATATAGAATTCTACTTCTATAGTTTCTCTTTGCCTCAGACGTAAAATTCTAGGACGATAGGGTTGATTGAGTTTAATAACGTTAGCTTGCTCGGCAAATAGAGTGATACTATCTTCAGTAAAAATGGGTACAGGACGAATCCAAAGACGAAGATTAACATACCAGGCAGGTTGTGCCGCAGCCTGGGATTGATTATTAAATTCTCCAGCCAAGTAGTTAGCTAAGGCAATTAGTTGAGGCGAAAAGGTCATTAAAAAGTCAAGAGACAAGAGTGTTAGAACTGTAACCGATTTTCCAAAAAAAACAAAGTTATATTAGTAAAGCCTTTTGCTAAAATGATTATTTAAAAGCGATCGCAATAAATATACAAATATTAGTAGAGATAAATATTGCAACTAGATAAACAAAATAAATGAAAGCTTTTGTTACTGGAGGAACTGGTTTTGTTGGGGCAAACTTGATTAGATTATTGTTACAGCAGAAATATCAGGTAAAAGCATTAGTTAGGTCAAAAAGCTGTTTAGATAATTTAAAGTCTCTGGATATAGAGCTAGTTAAAGGAAATTTAAACCAAGAAAACTTAGCTCAACAAATGACAGGGTGTCAGATATTGTTTCATGTTGCTGCTCAATATTCTTTATGGCAAACTGATAAAAATGGACTATATCGTAATAATGTATTAGGTACTCGCAATATCTTAAAGTGCGCTCGCCAAGCAAAAATTGAACGTACTGTATATACAAGTTCAGTGGCAGCTATTGGAGTAAGAAAAGATGGTGTCCCAGTAGATGAAACCTATCAAAGCCCTATAGATAAATTAATTGGAGACTATAAAAAGTCAAAGTATTATGCCGAACAAGAAGCAGTTCAAGCAGTTCAAGCAGGACAAGATATTGTAATTGTAAATCCAAGTACTCCTATTGGTGCATTTGATTTAAAGCCAACTCCCACAGGGGAAATTATTGTGCGTTTTCTACAACGAAAAATGCCCTTTTATGTTGATACAGGTTTGAACCTCATTGATGTAGAAGATGTAGCCTGGGGGCATGTCTTGGCGTTAGAAAAAGGTAAAAAGGGCGATCGCTATATTTTAGGTAATCAAAATCTTACTTTCGCTCAACTGCTAGCCAAATTAGAAACAATTACAGGTATTCCCGCACCTAAAAAGACTATTCCCTCTTGGATACCCTATGGTGTGGCGTGGTTGGAAGAGAATGTTTTAGCCAAAGTAGGTAAGCAACCCACAATTGCCATAGATGGAGTGCGGATGTCTCGTCAGAAGATGTTTTACAATGCGACTAAAGCCGTCAGCGAATTAGGTTTACCCCAGTCAAATATTGATGATGCCCTAAATAAAGCAGTGAAATATTTTGAAGCAATAAGATAAAAAACGGGTAGTGAATTTTATTGCTTTTTTTATTTCTTAATCCATTCTTAGCGAGTAGTTATTACTATAGATAGATGAAGCGGTAACATCTTCTAAAGGTAATATTCGCTATATATAGGGTTTCATAAAACATCTTTTAAGACTATCCTACGAGCAAAATCCCAGATAATAAACTGAGTAATGACTAGCACCAAATTCATCGAGAATGCAACCGAACTTAACGATCCTAAATACTATTTCAACCGAGAATTGAGTTGGTTAGAGTTTAATCGCAGGGTTTTATCAGAAGCATTAGACCAAAGAACACCATTGTTAGAGCGTCTCAAGTTTATGGGGATTTTTAGTTCTAATCTAGATGAATTCTTTATGGTAAGGGTTGCTGCAATAAAAAAGCAGGTTGCTGCAGGAGTTACCAAGCTTTCAGCGGATGGTCGAACTCCTAAACAACAGTTAAAAGCGATCGCCGATATTCTACCTTCAATGGTTAAAGAGCAGCATCAGCATTTTGAAAAGGTATTAAAAAAAGAGCTAACCAAATCGGGAGTTCACCTGCTTAATTATGTAGACTTGAATCAGGAACAAAGAACCTATATCAATCAATTTTTTGAAGACTATATCTTTCCCGTTTTAACTCCTTTGGCAGTAGATCCCTCTCATCCGTTTCCCTACATTTCTAATCTGAGTTTAAATTTGGCGGTAGTCTTAAAAGATCCTCAAATCGATCATGAGCTATTTGCCAGAGTCAAAATACCCCAAGTACTCTCTCGTTTTGTAGCACTACCAGAAGAATTAAGACAGACTCACCGTAATAAACCAGGAGTTTGGACAGGAGTACCCATAGAGCAGATTGTGACTCACAATCTAGAATATTTGTTTCCTGGGATGAGTATTTTAGAGTCATATGCGTTTCGAGTAACTCGTAATGCAGACTTGTCGGTAGAAGAAGATGAAGCAGACGACTTATTACTGGCAATTGAAAAAGAACTTCAAAAACGACGTATCGGTGGATCTTCTGTACGGTTAGAGATCGAAGCTGCCGTACCGCCCGAAATTCGTTCTACTATAATTCGCGAATTAGCCTTGGAGGATGATGATGTTTATGACCTTGATGGATTATTGAGCTTGGGAGATTTAATGTCATTTATGTCATTGCCTCTAAGCGATCTAAAAGATAAACCTTGGGCTGCGGTATTACCGCCCCGTCTGGGCTGGCTGCAAGATAAAGAAGGAGAGGACAGTGCTGAAGGAGAAAGCTTTTTTAACGTTATTCGTCATGGAGACTTGTTAGTCCATCACCCCTATCATTCCTTTACCAATACTGTCCTACGCTTTATAACCGAGGCAGCTTATGATTCTCAGGTATTAGCGATCAAAATGACTTTATATCGCACCTCTGGAGACTCTCCCATTATCAAAGCCCTAATTGCAGCAGCGCAAAATGGCAAACAGGTAGTGGTGCTAGTAGAGCTAAAAGCCCGCTTTGATGAAGAAAATAACATCCTCTGGGCAAAAAAACTAGAAAAATCTGGCGTTCACGTAGTTTATGGAGTGACAGGACTAAAAACCCATACCAAAATCACTTTAGTGGTACGCCAAGAAAAAGAACACATACGTCGTTATGTTCACATCGGTACAGGGAACTATAATCCTAAAACCGCGAAAATATATACAGATTTGGGGCTTCTTAGCTGTGATAAAGAATTAGGTGCAGACTTAACCGATTTGTTTAATTTCTTGACTGGTTATTCCCAGCAAAAGTCCTATCGTAAGCTACTGGTAGCTCCTGTTAGTTTACGCGATCGCATGGTCGCCATGATTAACCGAGAAGCAGAGAATTGCCGTCAAGGTAAAACTGGTCGTATCGTCGCCAAAATGAACTCTTTAGTGGATCAACAGGTAATCCAAGCTCTTTATCAGGCTTCTCAAGCAGGGGTAGAAATAGACTTGATAGTGCGGGGGATTTGCTGTCTGCGCCCTGGTATTTCTGAGTTTAGCGATAAAATTCGCGTTATCAGTATTATTGGTCGCTTCTTAGAACACTCTCGTATCTTCTATTTCCATAACAACGGAGAAGAAGAAATTTATATCGGCAGTGCAGACTGGATGACTCGTAATCTTAGTCGCCGAGTAGAAGCAGTTACTCCGATTGGATCACCTGAAATGTTTCGAGATCTGCAAGAAATTCTGGGAGTTATGCTGGCTGACAATCGTAAAGCCTGGGAATTGCAGTCTGATGGAGCATATATTCAGAGAAAACCTCAAAATGATGAAGAGATAAGAAATAGCCATGATACCTTTATGGAAATGGCTCTACAATCAGCAGGAATTAGCCCTAATTAAAGCATTATAATTTATTCACTGATGTTGTTACCCCGCCGCGAAAACTATCTAGATTAGGGATTGGGGATCGGGGATTAGGATCTACTTGTTACCTAGTCCCTAGTCCCTAGTCCCTAGTCACCATTCCCCCAGTCCGTAATATTATTTATTCATCAATAGGAAAAACATAGTAAGCAATTCCTTCAGATGCGTAGTTTGGTAACGTTTCTTCTACTACGTCTCTTTCACCTGCGCTTTGGGTATAAAAATGCGCTCCAGTATCACTGTTGTAAAAACGATAGACAGGAATAGTTCCTGGCTGTTCTTCGCCATAGGCAAAGAAAGATTCTGTCTCCAAACTAAAATTACTTAAATTCTCTTCAACCGAAGCTCTTTCTACTTCAGATGTGGTGTATAGGTGTGTTCCTGTGTCTTGATTCAAAAAACGATAAACCTGCTCTGGTTCGGTACTTCCCGTCAGAGAATCGACGCTATCATAAGCAAAACTTTCAAACTGGTAGTTCGGTAACGTTTCTAAAATGCTATCTCGTTCTATTCTAGATGAAGTATATAAATGAACTCCCGTATCTTGGTTGAGAAAACGATATATGGTTGCACCTCTATTGTTCGCTTCGGGTTCAATGCCATCGTCTTCTACCGTGACAGAAAGTGTGTCTTCGATTGAATCACCCAATAAGTCGGTTGCTTCAATCGTAATTTCAGCAGTACCATTTTGATCTGCTGCATAATCAAAAAATAAGTCTCCCCTATAGGCAAAAACATCAACTAAATCTGGATTAGAGTTTTCGACTACTTCAAAATCTAATTCATCTACTTGAGATATGGTAATACTCTTGTAGCGAACCAAATTTTCATCACTCTCGACAAATGGACTGTTAGGATCTTCAACAATAACAGGGACATCAGTAAAAGCTGGACGCTCACCACTAGCGTCAGTAATTGGTAGTTGGGCGATCGCATCTACAGGAGCAAGATCTTCATCACTTAATGCTTCTCCAAAAGCTGTAAACCCACCATTTTGATTATCTAAGTTCTCCGAGTTGTTAGCTAAATTAAAAAACCACTGATTGGTAGCACTGTCGGGATTGTCACCCACCTTCGCCATAGCAATCGTACCTCGAAGGTTAGATCTGTCCTCACTAAACTCATTAATTACAGGTTCGTCAGCAGGAACATCGGCTACCTGCAATTCATTAATAGTAAATCCTCCCCCTTGAACAATGAAACCAGGGACAGAACGATGAATGATAGAGTTAACGTAATCACCATCATCGACGTAGTTAGCAAAATTATTTACGGTTTCTGGCGCACCTTCACCTTCTTGGTCGAATAATAAGACATTGGTTACACCTCCTCCCAAAGAACTGTCAATAAGTTCGAAACGAGCTACCTTACCCGTTGTAAAGGGATCGTCAAAATATTGAAACAGATCGACGGTAGTGTTATTAGCATTCTCCGTAACATTTACATTATCAAGGGGCTGGGTAATTAAAGGAATAGTAGTCATTAATAATTATCCTCATAAAAAATAATCGCTATATTGCTACTAATTTAGTCTAGGAGATGGATAAACGGTAGGCGATGTTTGATTACTGGTCAGTAATTACTAATTACCGATGTTAATTGTTCGATGATTTTATTGTTTCCCTGGGGACTAGGATGAATGCGATCGCGATAAAGAAACTCTGGTTGAGGGAAGTCTGACCAAATTTGCCAAAAATCAAGATAATTGATGTTTTCCTTGGCTACCAAATCTTGCAGACTTTTTCTAGCTTTGGCTTCTTCTTTAGTTGAGCCTTCTTTAAACTCTTTTAGTAGAGGAGTAAGAGCTAAAATAAATTTGGCATTAGATTCGATGGCGATCGCTTTGATCTCTTTGATGGCTGCTAAATTTGCCTCTAAGTTTTCGCCTCTTGCCGAACGCAATTTTTCCAATTCAGGAATTAGTTGGGGTGTAGCAAAATAGAACTGATATAGCTCGATTAAAGCTAAGGTAGGAGCTTGATTGGGATAGCTAGGAGTCCCTACTACTAAAGAAGTGGGTTTAGTCGCAAATAAGTCATCGGTATTAATTACTAAAATTAACGTATCTGCATCAAATAAACCATAACGCTTTAAATATGCTAATTCATTACGAGGACCCCAGGAATTTGTCGAAGCATTAAAAACTTCAACAGAGCGATCGCTTTTAGTTTCTAGTTTTTTACCTAGTAAAGCAGAGAGAATGTTGCCTTGATCGCTCCACCAAGAACCATTAACTACAGAGTCTCCTAATAAAAATATTCGTTTACTATCTCGTTCCTTGGCTGAAGTGATTTCCGAGTGGCGCATTGAATATTGGTTTGTCGCAATAAGATTACCAGAACGGCGTAATTTTTGATTGGGAGCAAGTAGATACCCAATTTCATCATCTGCAATATAAAGAGGAGGATTGCCAAAACCTTTGGTTAAGCGTAATCCAATTTCTGAGATCGCACTAAGTCCAATCACGGTAGTCAGAATCACTAATAGTATTTTCATTTTTGCTCAGTTTTAATTTTAGGATTTAGGGAAAGTTTAAAGAATTGTTCACTAACCAAATTGTTTTGATACCATTTAGATAAGCAAAGCTAAATTAATTTATTAGTGGAAGAGCAACATAACTATGTCTGACTTAAATCGTGGGATTATGAAATTTGATGGTGCAGACAAGCCTATCCTGGTCGCTGTATCCGCAGTTTTGATTTTTGGTGGCATTATTGCCCTAATTACTTGGGCATTAAAATCTGCATATGTAGTATAGCTTTGTGACAGTAGCCAGAGATAAAAACTAGTAAAAATCAGCTTAATACTTTTTTTGTTTAGTTTATACAATCCTGTGTTATGATTTATAACCGTGGTCACTTAGGGGTCGATGTCCGAGTGGTTAAAGGAGGCGGACTGTAAATCCGCTCGCTATGCGTACGCTGGTTCAAATCCAGCTCGGCCCATATCAAGGCAAAGAGAGAGGTTCACGCCTCGGAGCAGCGCGTTCGCGCTTCGTCTTAAAAAGACGCGGGGTCACTGCTCTTTTTTAATGCTCATTCAAATCTTTAGCAATGTTTTAAACATATCCAGAGATACCTAAACATCGTCAAACGCAATGTAAAATTAGATCAATATTAGATCAGATTCGTTGGCAAAATTTGCCAAGTTATCTTGTGAATTTAGTCGATATAGAGGAAATTATTCTCATCTAAATAATAGCGATCGCAATTTACCCACAGACAAGAAGATTGTTGAATACTATCAGTCTATTCCTAACCCACATTGGCAACGAGCATTTCCGACATTAAATGGAGATTGACTGAGCTTTAGAGGGACATAAACGTCTGTGGCATGAACTAATATCCAGCGAACAGACTGCCATATTTCTATTTCTTTGGCGTCTTCATAGAAAGAACGAAGTAAAGAAAAAAACTCTGCCGATATTTGCGGAAATCTAAATAGTATGTCTACTTCATCTATAGCAATTATTAAAGGATCTTTCAACGTTTTGAGTAGATACTCCTCAAAATAGATGGTGCAGCTAACTTTACTCCCAATAGCATCATTCCAATATTCGTCTAGCTTGCAAGGGATACCTAGCTGATAACTGACATTAGTACAAAACCAACGTAAGAACTTATCTGGATTATCGAAAATAGCGCGATCCGCTCGATGGAAACTCAGACTAAACGCTTTTACGTTGTGAGACTGAACATGATACAGAATACGGTTCAGCAAAGATGTCTTTCCTATTTGTCGAGGTCCTTTTAAGCGAATCAGACTACCTGGTTTAAGTATCTCATTATAGGCTTGGGCTTTGATCGGCGATCGCTCGATATATAGTCGAGATTTTAAAGGTACAGGACCACTAGGAAATTCAATCTTTTTAGAAACTGATTTAATCGGAGTATTTATACTATAGTTACTAGTCGACTCGAATTGGCTTTTACGAGCATAGCGATTGAGAACAGCCTTAACATTGCTTTTTGATACCTTCTCTTCCAAAACTTCTGAGATAGCATTCCAAAGCTTAAAGCCAACATCGCGGATATAGCTATGTTCGTAATTGAACTCATCAGCGATTTCAGCATAAGTTTTTTCCATCCAAACTTGGCAAAAAACGATTTCTTGAAGATTACTAAGAGAGTTTGGTAGTAATCGATCTAATAGTGCGCAAGCTTGATCTGGAGACATTTTATCTGATTAATTGGCAGCAATTGGTAAACATTCAAAGAATAGCCTAGCAGAGAAAGGATAAAAATCAGGATCTCCCACAATTTCCAACGCTAAAAAGCCTATTACCAACAAATGGGGAGTAGCAAAAACTGATTTTTTCAGGCTGCGAGATTGAGTTTCTACTCTTAGGCTTAGGTGATATTACCGAGTATTAGTTCTTACGTTATTCGTCACTAAAACTTGTAAAAAAATATGAAAAAAATATTTATTGGCGCATTATCTACCCTTGCTTTAACTGGTTCGGCTTTCTCTGGATTCGTTCCCGAAGCTAAGGCAGTACTTAAAATGAACTTTACCGCACCTTTTGTTTCCGATGCGGGAATTGTTAATGCTGCGGGCAGTCGGCATTATTTCCGAGTCTTTGTTACCAGTCTGCCTTTAGAAGGACTCAAAATTAACATTCCCAACGATATGCGTATTCTTGATGGGGTAACGGTACAAGACGGTGATGGTAATGAGATCGCTGCTACAACCTCGATCGCCGAAGGAACAGTCGATCTTACCTTTGAGCAACCAGTAGAGCCTGATGCTTATGTCGAAGTTCGGCTTGACGGAGTCAAAATGGATCGGCTTGGTGGTTTTGCAACGTATCGAGTTTTTGGAATTTGGCAGGATTTGAATGGCACTATTCCCATTGGCACTGCAAGAGTTCGATTGCGCGATAAAACCTAAAGGTTAATTATTGTGCTGATGGTTGGTTATTAGTCGTATTTTAACTAATAAACTATGACTAATAACCAATTTTCAGAAAAGTAAATTGAGGAGTGTCTAAATGAAACGGTTACAAGACAGAGTGACTTTAGTCACGGGTTCGAGTTCTGGAATTGGCGCAGCAGTGGCTGAATCTATGGCTGCGGAAGGAGCTAAGGTTGTGGTCAATTATGCCCGTAGTTCTAAAGGTGCAGAAGCAGTAGTCGAAAAAATTAAAGCCTTTGGGGGAGATGCGATCGCAGTACAGGCAGATGTCAGCCAAGAAGACCAGGTAAAAAGTATGTTCCAAAAGGTTATCGATACTTATGGAACGATTGACGTTCTGGTAAATAACGCAGGATTACAACAAGATGCTAATTTAGTCGATATGACCCTGGAACAGTGGAATAAGGTAATTGATGTTAACCTTACTGGACAATTTCTCTGCGCCAGAGAAGCAGCTAAAGAATTTATCCGTCGTGGCGTAACGCCAGAAAAATCTTGTGCATCAGGGGTAATTATTTGCATGAGTTCGGTACATGAAGTAATTCCCTGGGCGGGACACTGCAACTATGCAGCTTCTAAAGGAGGAGTAATGTTATTCATGCAAAGTATCGCCCAAGAACTTGCAGCTTACAAAATTCGCATTAATAGTATTGCTCCAGGTGCGATTAAAACTCCCATTAACAAGGAGGCTTGGGGAACTCCAGAAGCAGAAGCAGAGTTACTTAAGTTAATTCCTTACAATCGCGTCGGCGTACCAGAAGATATTGGCAAAGCTGCAGTTTGGTTGGCTTCGGATGAGGCTGAATACGTTCATGGGACAACTATATTTGTCGATGGAGGAATGACTCTCTATCCAGGTTTTGCGACTGGAGGTTGATTTATATATTCATAACATTTAGATAACAATTAGTGTCTAACAAAAATTATGACCAAAGAATCAGAAAGACTACAACAACCAGATTGGAAGAAATGGGGACCTTATCTGAGCGAAAGACAGTGGGGGACGGTTCGAGAAGATTATAGTGCGACGGGGGAAGCCTGGGATTACTTTTCTCACGACCAAGCGCGATCGCGAGCTTATCGTTGGGGTGAAGATGGCATTTTAGGTATTAGCGATGATAAGCAGTTATTGTGTTTTGCTTTGGCTTTATGGAATGGTAAAGACCCAATTTTAAAAGAGCGAATTTATGGCTTAACTGGTTCTCAGGGCAATCATGGGGAAGATGTTAAAGATTATTATTTTTATCTGGATAGTACCCCGACTCATTCTTATATGAAAGGGTTGTATAAATATCCTCAAGCTGAATTTCCCTATGCTGAATTGGAAGCAGAAAATCGGCAGCGAGGAAGAGACGGACTGGAATACGAGTTATTAGATACGGGAGCTTTTGCTCATAATAATTACTACGATGTGGTGGTGGAATATGCCAAAGATTCGTCAGAAGATATCTTAATTAAAATTTCTGTTACTAATCACAGCGATACAACACAGACCTTAAATCTATTACCTA
>ENA-ORXT01004255-ORXT01004255.1-marine-metagenome-genome-assembly--contig:-NODE-4255-length-14990-cov-6.909542_pt1 | contig 14990 bp, 11 predicted proteins | sample MGYA00237868_ERZ511482 | MGnify/ENA metagenome assembly ERZ511482 | reverse complement strand
AGCCCTTGCGCTCGGGGGTGATCTCCAGGCACATGACGACGGTCAGACCGAGCGCATGGGCCTCGTCGAGCACTTCCCGACCGGTCTGCTCGCCGTTCTCGGTGCGCCAGGTACGAAAGCTGTTGCCGCCCCGCGCCTTGAACCGCGCCTTGTCGCCGAACTCGATGCCGGCGCCGCGCACCCGATAGGGGTCGCCGCCGCGAAGCAGGACATGCCGCTCCCCGTCCATGCCGAGCGTCACGGGAACCGGCCCGTCGGCGTGGGCGAGAGGGCTGGCGGCGAGCAGGGCGAGCACGCCGACGCGGATCGGGTTCGAAGGCTTCATCGGTGCGGTGTCCACGAATCGACGGTGAGACGGAACGATAAACCCCGGGGCACCGTGGTGTCGATCAGACGGCAGCGCCGGCGGCCTGCGCGCGAGCGCCGGCGAGCGCGTACAGCCACGACGCCACCGCAGGCGCCAGCCAGGCCACCCGGGCCTGATACCGGTCGACCGGTGCCGACAGACCGCCGTAGATGGCGGCGTTCGTACCGGGAAACCGGCCGGGAAACCGGGCTCGTGCCGATGACGGGCCCGGTCCTCCTCGGTCGCCGGTGCCGCACGAGCTAGCCGATCGGCACCGGCGCTTCCCCCCGGGAATCAGCCGGGTCGACACCACGCACGCCTTGTCCACCACGTCTCGTCACCCGCGCTCCGGAGCCGTCGCCCGTTCCGGAAGCATCCGGTCTCGCGGCCAGGAAATGGATCGATCCCGCCAGGACGATGGAGCAAGGCAGGCTTGCTTCGAGGATCATCAGGCCGACGCATGACAGCGCCGCCGCGGCGGTTGCGCAAAGATTCTTGCGGATATCGGCATCGAGACTGCGTTCGCAGACCAGCTGCCTGATGATCCCGCCACCCACGCCTGTCAGGATGCCCATCGCCAGCGCGATCGACCAGCCGCAGCCTGCATCGAGCGCTGCCAGCGCGCCGACCAGTATGAACACGGAGGTTCCTGCGGAAACGATGGCACGGCGGACGGTGGCGGGAACACGGACCGCCCTTCCCATCGACAGCGTGGCGGGTACGGACAGGAGAGCGGCCAGCAGGTAGGCCGGCGACTCGATCCAGAAGAGCGTGCCGCTCCCCAGCAGGATGTCACGTGCGGTCCCGCCGCCGGTGGAGGCGAGGATGGCGGACAGCAGGACACCGGATAGCGCCATCCGGTTGCGCGACGCGATGGACGCACCGGCACAGGCGAAGCCGAGGGTCGACAGCAGATCGAGTAGTCCCAGCATGCCCGCATTTCCCTCTTCGACGAAGAGTGAAAGGCTAGGGCCGCGAGGGGCGAACGGGAATACCGCGAATGCTGGAAAATCGGCATACACCAGATGGGGTATGGACGAGCATCGTACGAGAGGATCACCGCGCCTCGGCGCTGCTTCGTCACTCGGCGTGAACGAATCGCGCGATGCGAGGCACGAGCCTGCGGAACTCCTGAAAGAAGATCAATTGCCCCGCCTTCTCGATGACCTCTATCTGGATCCACGGAAACACTTCCCGGTAGGCAGCGATGGTCGCGGGATCACCGAGCGGATCCTGCAGGCCGCTGACGAACCAGGCAGGCGTGTCGCGTGTTCGACGGACCAGCTCGCTCCAGTCGGACTCGGACTCGAACAGCTCCTTGGCATAGGCGAACGCCGCGTGCGCATCCTGGCTGACGGTGACCACCGAGCTGTCGTACAACGTGGGGAAGATATCCGGATCCTCCAGCACGGCGAGGTCGGCCGGAGAATGACGGTGCACGTTCCTGAACATCTGGTCACGGCCGATCTTCTGCGCCAGGGTGAACGCGGCCTTGGCGGTAAAATACAGCAAGTGTGGCGCATGCCTGGCGGTGGACAGCAGAAAACGGTGCCACCTTCCCATTCCTATGTACTGTATGTCGGCAGGCAGTGGCAACCGCGGCCCCAGACCGATCAGGTTCCTGACGCGTCCGGGGTGGTGGGCGATCAGATCCATCGCGAAGAGCAGGTCGTTGCCCTGCGCGACATAGGTGCAGGTGTCGATGTCGAGATGATCCATGACGGCGAGCGTGTCGTCGCGCGTGATCTTCATGATGTCGGCCGACCGATCGACCGGATCGCTGCCGCCGAACCCGGACCGGATCGGCGAGACGATCCTGATGCCGTGCTGCCGAGCCATCCGCAACGCGGCGGGAGGCCAGCGCATGAGCCCGTACCCCATGTGGCTGAACAGGAGCGGCCGACCCTGGCAATCTCCCTGGACCAGAAAATCGAGCCGCCGCCCATCGGGCCGGAGCAGCGTCTCGAACTCCGCATACGGCTCCGACGATGTCGTGGAAGGCGTGTCGGCCGGGAGGGCCGGCGATCCGATCAGGGGCGAGCTCTTGACGATCTCCATGAGAGACAGCGTCACCCGGATCAGCTCGGACTGGGAGTGCGTGCGGGTCCTGGACAGCACCGACTTGACCTGCGTGCGGACCGTGCCGAGCGACCTGTTCCGCGCGCTGGCTATGCTCTTCAGCGACCCCCCCTCGACCAACGCGCGCACGATGTCCCTCTCCGCGGACGTCAGCCCGAACACTTCGCTCAACGTCTGGTCGAGCGCGAGAGGCCAGCTGACATCCGTCGACACGAGCAGCGTGAAACCGCCGCGTCCGGCCACCTCGACAGCGTGGATGGATGGCAGATCCAGCCAATGTGCATGTATCAGGGCGGGCGGCGGCTGCGCATCGTCGGACAAGGGCATGTCCAGGGCCATCAGGACGCCCTTGCCCGAGCGATCGCGCAACATCTGGCGCAGCGTCGTGATCAGCCTGTCGACATCGTGGCTCTCGAAGGGCAAGGCATCCAGGGAGCCGTGCAGGGAAATCCCATAGGCATCGATCGCGGCCCGGTTGGCATCGACGATCTCCAAGGCGGCATTCACCAGCAACGCAGGCTTCGCATCGAAGGGCGCCAGCGCTCGCTGCGTCGCACTGCCCTCCTCCCGGGTCGCGACACGGTCCAGGAACTCCTCGGCGCGGGACACGTGCGATTCGAGCAACGCGCTCAGCGTCTGGATCCGGCCCAGCTCCAGCGATGTATCGGAGCTGCTCCGCGCGTCGGCTTCCAGCCTGTCGATGAACCCGTCCAGATTCCCGGGATCCAGCGCGATATCGTAGATGTAGCTGATGATCTGCTCTTCATCCAGCTCGGTACGGGACCGGTCGTCGCTGCCAGTGCTCATGGCCGAACCATTCCTCGGGACCTGGGGAGTACCGGATGGCGCGCTCCGCCGTGTCGCGAAGCGTGCCGGCCCGGGCGCGAAGAGTGGAGCCTGGTCGGGCCGGGCGACCGCCGGGCAACGACGACCGGCGCGTCCTGCGGCACGATCCTATCGGCCCGTACAGCCGCATGCAAGCCCGGTCATGTTCAGGGATCGAGGCGATAGACCCGTGCGGCGTTCTGCCTGACGACCGCGTCACACGCGACGTCGTCGAGCTCGCCAAGGCAGGCCAGGATCGCTCCGACACCGTGATCGTACGTCGCCATGAGCGAATCGACCGGAAAGTTGCTGCCCCACATCGTCCGGCCCGGCCCGAAGTGCTCCAGCAGGTGGTGCACCAGCGGGCGCACCGAATCCGCCGTCCAGTCGGGATCGAACATGCCGAAACCGGACAGCTTGACCGACACGTGATCGCCGAGCGCGGCGAGCCGCGCGGTGCCGTCGCGCCAGAGCGCAAGCCCCGCCTCGGAACGATCGTGCGGCGAGCCCGCGTGATCGATGATCACTGCAACACCGCGATGATCGTCCAGGAACTCCGCCGCCTCCACCATCTGTTCGGGGTAGAGCTGCAGGTCGAACGAAAGGTTCCGGGCGGCAAGCGTCGCGAACCCTGCGCGCCACGCCGGGGCGCGCAGGAAATGACGCGGCGCGAACGAGCGGGCCGCGTCGGCATCCAGGCGCGACAGGATCTGCCGCACCCCGCGAAACGCGGCGTGGCGGGCGTGCGCGTCGAGCAGGTCGGGCAGCGCATCCGAGCTCAGGTCGGCCAGACCCACGATCGCGTGCGGCAGGCCCGTGGTGTCGAACACCGACTGCAGCCAGGCGGTCTCGGCGACCGGATCGACCGCCCCGTCGGTCTGCACGTGCACCGAGCCGACGAGGGTGTGCCCGTCGCTCTCGGCGGCGAACTCCGCCCATTCGTAATCGCGCTGGATGGAGGTCGGATCCCCGAACGGCTTCGGAGCACCGACATCGCGCAACCAGCCGTAGCCGATGTCCGGATCGGTGGACTCGGGAATCCAGAGATGGTGATGAGCGTCGATGATCTGCACGAGGAACGATCCGGTCACGGTCGGACACCGATTGTGCCTCGATCGGGAGACCGTGCAGCCGCCGTGCAGCCGCCGTGCAGCCGTCGTGCAGCCGTCGTGCAGCCGTCGTGCAGCCTCGTGCCGCCGCCGATCGTGTCAGGCGAGCCTGGCGCCGTCCTCGCGCCTGACCGCGACGATCGAGGAGCGCGGCATGCCCTCGATGCCGTCGGGGAACGTGCCGCCCGGATGCTGCATGCCGACGAACATCGTGCGCCGGTCGGCGCTCCAGGTCAGCCCGGTGACCTCGCCGCCCTTCGGACCCGTCAGGAAGCGCACGATCTCGCCCGTTGCCGGATCGCCGACCAGCATCTGGTTGTTCCCCATGCCGGCGAACTCCCCTTCGTTGCCGTCGTCCCCATCGGTCTGGATCCACAGCAGACCGGTCGAATCGAACTGCATGCCGTCCGGGGAGTTGAACAAGTTGCCGGCATTGACGTTCTCCGAGCCCGCGTAGGCGTCGTCGAACACCTCGGGGTTGCCCGCCATGACGTAGAGGTCCCATGCGAACGCCTCGCTCGCGTGGTCGTCGTCGGTCGGGTACCAGCGCACGATCTGGCCGAAGTTGTTGGCCTCGCGCGGGTTGGGTCCGCCGGCAGGCGTCGGATCGCCCCCCGCGTTCGGCTCCAGGCCACGGTTCCGGTTGTTGGTGAGCGCGCAGTAGGCCTCCACCGCCACCGGATTCACCGCCACCCACTCCGGCCGGTCCATCGTCGTCGCACCCACCGCCGAGCCCGCCATGCGGCTGTGGATCAGGATGTCCGCGGCCTCCATGCCCGTGGCCTCGGGGGTGAGCGCGATCCAGCGTCCGCTCATGTCGTCGTCGAACATGGCGACGTACAGCTGACCGTCGTCCAGCAGCGAGTCGGTGTCACCGCCCGGCACGTACGGGTTCGTGGAGACATACTTGTAGAGAAATTCTCCGCGCTCGTCGTCGCCGAGATAGACGACCACGCGACCGTCGCGCGCGAGCACGCTCGCGGCGTTCTCGTGCTTGAAGCGGCCCAGGGCGGTTCGCTTGACCGGCGTGGAAGCAGCGTTCGACGGATCGATCTCGACGATCCAGCCGAAGCGGTTCGGCTCGTTCGGGTTCCTCGACAGATCGAAGCGCTCATCGAACCGCTCGTAGGCATAGCGGCTCTCCGCCTCGATGCCGTAGCGGGTGAAGGCCTCGGGCAGGCTCGTCGTCTCGTCGGTGGCACCGAAGTAGCCGTTGAAGTTCTCCTCGCAGGTGAGGTAGGTGCCCCACGGCGTGCGCCCCGAGCCGCAGTTGTTCATGGTGCCGAGCACGCTGGTGCCGTCCGGATCGGCGGATGTCCTGAGCAGTTCGTGCCCCGCGGCCGGCCCTGCGATGCGCATCGGCGTGTTCTGCGTGATGCGGCGGTTGAACGGCGAATCCTTGACCACCGACCAGCCGTCGGCACCTTCGACCACCTCCATCACCGTGACGCCCTGGGCGTTCTGCAGCTTGAGCACCTCCTCGGGGCTGGTCGGCATCACCTCCACCTCGGCATCGACCGAAGTCGCGTCCGTCTCCCCGCCCGAGCCTGCCCGGGCCGCGGCCATGGCCGCCTCGCGCGCCGCCCTGGAGGCGGCCACCAGGTTGATTTCCGGGTTCACGTACTCGTGGTTGACGGCGAGCACCTGATGGCCGCCGATCGAGAACAGCTCCATGCCGTCGGTGTTCTCGCCGAACGAGCGCGCCTGGGACGCGGCGGTGCCGCCGGTGGCGGGATCGAACTCGGGGGCATCCGGGAACAGCGGCTGGCCCCAGCTGGCGAGCACTTGCCACGAATAGCCTTCGGGCACGTGCACCGTGAAGTCGGTCGCGATGCCGATGGGCTCGAATCCGAAGCGCGAACCGGCGCCGAGCGCGGAGCTGGCATCGGCGTGCGAGGCGAATGTCGACAGGAGCGTGCCGGTTCCCATCGCCGCGGCGCCGGAGCCCATGGCGAGAACGCCGAGAAAACCCCGGCGGCTGATCGCCGCGGCGACGACACGGTCGAAGTCCTGTTCATCGGGACGCGGATCGCGGGCCTCGTCGAAGTCGTCGAACGACAGGCGCGACAGGGCGGGGTTCACGGAATCTGTCATAAGGGTTCCTGGCCGGAGGAGCAAGAGGAGCCCTCGACATTGCCGTGGCCGTGTTTCACCATCGTGACAGGCCGGATATCGACGCACTCACGAGATCAGGCCGAGACTCTCCAGCTTCAGCATGATCCGGTGCGCCGCCAGATCGGGGCTCAGCTCGGCGGTATCGATCTCGACCTCCGGATCCTCGGGAACCTCGTAGGGGTCGCTGATACCGGTGAACTCCTTGATCTTGCCCTCGCGCGCCAGCTTGTAGAGACCCTTGCGGTCCCGTCGCTCGCACTCCTCGAGCGTGGTGGCCACGTGTATCTCGATGAACCCGCCGAGCGGTGAGATGAGCGCTCTCACGGCAGCACGCGATGCCGCGTAGGGCGCGATGGGTGCACAGATGGCGATTCCCCCGTTCTTGGTGATCTCGGACGCCACGTAGCCGATGCGCTGAACGTTCAGATCGCGGTGCGCCTTGGAGAAGTCGAGCTCGCTGGACAGGTGCTTGCGCACGACATCGCCATCGAGCAAGGTCACCAGCCGCCGGCCGTCCTCCAGCAGCTTGACCATCAGGGCGTTGGCGATCGTCGATTTTCCCGACCCCGACAGCCCGGTGAAGAACACCGTGAACCCTTGCTCGTCCTTGGCCGGATACGATCGTCGCAACTCCTTCACGACACGGGAATAGGAGAACCATTCCGGAATCTCCAGCCCTTCGCGCAGACGTCGTCGAAATTCGGTGCCCGAGATGTTCAGCACCGCATCGGTCGGTCGACTCGGTTTCATCGGCGGGCACGTACTGCGCGCGGTTCTCCACGTACACCATCATCTTGAACGGCACCATGGGGATATCCAGTTCGGCCTCGTGCTCGCGATACAGCTCCTGCGCATCGTAGGGGCCGTAGAACGGATTGCCCTGGCTGTCGTTGCCCGGGCCGGCGTGATCGCGTCCGACGATGAAGTGGGTGCACCCGTAGTTCTTCCGGATGATCGCGTGCCACAGCGCCTCCCTCGGGCCCGCCATGCGCATGGCGAGGTTGAGCAGGCTCAGGGTGGTCGTCTGGTCGGGGTACTCGTCCAGGACGTGCTCGTAGCAGCGAACACGGGTGAAGTGATTGATGTCGCCGGTCTTGGTCATGCCGACCACCGGGTGAATCAGCAGATTCGCCTGCACTTCGCGTGCAGCCCTGAACGTCAGCTCCTGGTGGGCGCGGTGCAGCGGGTTGCGGGTCTGGAAGGCGACCACCTTGCGCCAGCCCTGCTTCCTGAACCGGCCTCGCAGCTCGGACGGCGTGTCTCGCAGCAACTTGAAATCGTAGTGGGTCTGCGGCTCGACGCCGTACACGCGACCACCGATGTAGACGGGGCCCGTGTCGTGCATCAGGTGACGAACACCGTCGTGCAGCTCGTCCTCGGTGCCGTAGACCGTTCGTGCTTCATGCCGCTTGTCCGGACGAAAGACACTGCCGACATCCATCGTCGCCAGAAGCACGCCTTCGGGATCTCGCAGCGCGATGCGCCGGCCTGTCGTCACCGTCCGCGAGAACGCCTCGCTGACATCGAGCACGATGGGTATCGGCCAGAGCGTGCCGTTCGGCAGACGCATGTCGTTGCAGACCGCGTCGTAGGCCTGCTCGTCCAGGAAGCCGTCCAAGGGCGAGTACGCACCGTTGGTCAGCAGATCGAGATCGCACAGCTGGCGCGGGGTCAGGTCCCAGGACGGATAGTCTCCGGCCAACCGCTGTTCCGCTTCGGCTTCCGACTCCGTCAGGTACAGCTCCTTCAGCTGACCGCCGTGCGCTTCCTTGAAGGCTCCCACGATGTTCGTTCCCCTGCGCGTGTCGGTGTCGGATGCCCAGCTTACGCGATGGCATGCGCTCCGGAGATGGACCGCTCGTCGCTCGTCCGCTTCAAATGACCAGCGCCAGGCTCTTCCCGGACACGGCACCACCGCCTTCCCGCAAGGCGGCCTCCGACCCGGTCGGACACGGCTCGTCTCCGGCCGGAAGGCTTCCGTAGCGATACGGAAGTCCGCACGCATGACGGATCTCGCACATGGCGTGGAAGGCTTTTCCGATCACCCCGGCCTCGCCTTTCCCGCCATGGTTCGTCAGCATGTGACACCGACCGATCGATCGTCCCATGCCCTGTAGCCCCGTTCGCGAACACACCGTTCTCGTCAACCAAGTACGATGACGATCACGATAGTTCGTGTGCGACGTCGCCCGTCCGACAACGCGGCGGCAACGGATCTTCGGCGAACCGGGCCGCTCGCGTCGACATGATGATGAGCATTGACGGAGGGGCTGTACGTGTTGAGACGATAGGGGTTGGAGCTGCTCGACAGCGTGGTCTGCCCGGTGCGCGATCGCCGCTGGTTAGCCAAGACCTGGCCGGTGTTGCTGATCGCGCTCGTGCCGTTCGTCGCCCTCCTTGCCATCGTGCTGATGAAGGGCTGGCGGCTCCAGATGACGGGAAGGCTTGCCCGCGGCGAGACGTCGCTGCCCGAGCTTGACCTGCTTGCATTCCTGCGCGATGGAGCCATCCTCTGGGCATTCACGTTCGCCTACCTGCTGGTGCCTGCGATCGTGTGCACGGTGCTCGGCATCGGCGGGCCGCTCGGTTTCGTTTTCGATCTCTTGCAAATCGGTACCGAGGGCGTACAGGCGTGGAGCAGCAGCGAGCCACGAGACTGGCTGGCGAGCATCGCGTACTACAGCACCACCGCGCACGAGCTCGGTCGTTTGGCGGCCCGCACGACCTTTCCTGCCGGCATCGCCGACACGGCCCGTGCCGCTGCTCGACCGTAGGCGCTGCCCGACGCCGGAGTGTTTCCGACCAGGCTACTCCGACACGTTCTACCCATGACACATTCGAGAGATTTCCGTAGTCAGTCAGGCCGACGCAGAAACTCCAGCGTGTCCGAGGCGATGAATCCTCCAAACCCGAACAGCTGCACGGTCGCCACGTGCCGGCCCGGTTCGAGAGCGGACGTATCGAGCTCCCACACCATCGGCACGAACCCCTGCTCCTCTTCCGAACGGAAGGCATAGTCGACGTAGAAGCCGGTCTCGTAGAACGTCGAGTCCAGAATCCAGCGATCCTCGTCGGGCACGTCCACGCGGAATCGCACGACATCGCCGACAACGGGTATTCCCACCCGCGATATCTCCGGCGCTCCCTCGAACGCGAGCGACACGCGCGGCAGGTAGTTCCTCGGCAGGAAGTGATCGGGCGAGAGCCGCACGCCGTCCCGCTGCAGCTCCGCCGACGAGAGATCCGGAACGGGCATCGCCCATCCCCGGCTCTCGCGATAGTCCCGGTAGTCGATCGTGTCGTTGCCGCTCGCGATGACGGTGAACTCGGGCAGCAGGTAGGCCATGACGACGGTCCACACATCGTCGCGGTCGGCGAAGGCATCGACCCCGTCCGCGTCGCGTCCGTCCCAGCGCACCACGGCACGCCCGGCCGACACCGGCGTCCAGTGCCGCAGCTCCCGCAACATCGGCCCCTCCTCGATGCCGGCACGGATCAGCACCCGCGCGGGCGCCGGCACCTCGAACGAGAGCTCGGTGTCGCCGCGAAGCGTCCAGGGCAGGTCCGCGACGATCTCCCCGCCGGAGTAGCGCCGCGGGTCGTCGACGACACGCTCACCGCCATCAACCCGAACGTGCAGGACCGGCACGTAGGCTTCATCCGGCACCACCGCGCCCGCATCGTCCCGGCCGTCCCACTCGGGTGCGTGAACGCCCACCTCGAACGAGGCCTCCGCGAGCAGAGTTCTGACGACCTCGCCGTCCGGTGCGTGCAGCTCGAGCGTGACGGTACCCGGTGCGTCGAGCGCGAATTCGACCGGCTGATTCTCGCCGAGTGCCGGCGCGAACTCGACATCGTCGAGCCACTGCAGGCCCAGGGCCTTGTCGGCGTTGGTCGGCAGCGCGCCGAGATAGCGCGTCGCATCGATCAGCGCGTCGTCGCCGGACCCCTCGTCCGCCGTGGTGAAACAGGATACGGCCGCGAGCAGCACGAATGTGCCTAACCGAGAACCGAGCAGAATGCGCGCACGCCTGTCTCCGTTCACTGCAAGGGTTCGTCTGGTCATCGGCCGATCTCGAGGTTGCGCAGATCACGCAGTGCGACGCCGAGCGCCATCTCTCGCACCACACCGTCAGCGTCGAGACGCATCAGTCGGGTGCCCTCGCGCGTCTTGCGAAGAAAGTGCAGTCGCCCCCGCGCATCGGTCGCGGGCTCGCTGTCGCGCACCTCCCCCGAGGTCAGCTGCTCGACCTCGGCACCCGCCTGCGCCCGCATGCGCCAGATGTGGAACCGGCCGCCGTCGGCGTCGCCGCTGAAATACAGCCAGCCGTCGTCGCTGGCGTGCGGCTGGGTGGCGACCGCGTTGGTGAGCGTGAGCTGGATCTGTTCGGCGGTCGACATGTCTCGCCGCCACAGCTCCCAGATCATCCGTCCGCAGTCGTCCACGCACAGCGCCGTCGTGTAGTAGAGAAAGCGCTCGCCCTGCAGGAACGGCTCGAATTGCGCCGTGCGCTTGCGCACGAACGCATGCCGCTCGCCGCGCTCCCGATCGAAGCCGACGATGACGGTGCGCCGACTCTTCCCCTCGGGCATCTCGACGGCGAACAGCCAGCGCCCGTCCGCGCTGTAGTGCGGCTGGGTGTATCGACTGCCGCTCTCGTCCCCGCCGAGATCGACGGTCTCGCCGCTGTCGAGATCGCGCTCGCGCAGGCGGTTGCCGGCCGAGACGTAGGCGAGACGCGCGGTGCCACCGTGATGGGCGGTCGATCGCGGATGCTCCACGCCCGGCACGGCCTCCAGCACGCCACCCCGTACGACGTACACCCGCCACGTGTCGGCGTCCAGCCCGACGAGACTCAGCCCCTCCGGCAGCCCGGCGATGGCATCGTCGTGCGCCGCCCGCGAGGCTGCAGCGGGTTCGGCGATGGTCGCGGACACCGCGTTCGACATCATCGTCGAGGCGGCGAGAATCATCATGGCGACGGTTGCTGCCCGTATCCGTCCCGTTCGTTCGACGCCTGTTTGTTCAACCGGGCGCACGGTTGTCTCCCCGACGACGTGATCTCGTCAGCACGATGCCGCCGGCGAGACCGGCGAGCGTGAGCGCGAGGTAGAACAGCGTCATGATCGGCGTGCCGGTCTCGCTGCCGATGGCGAAGCTGTGAGCGAGCGCGAGCGGTGCGCAGAGCAGGGCCAGCAGACGGTGGATCGCCCGTGCGCGCCCCGCTCCGCGTGCGATCCGGTGGCCGAGCAAGGCGAGCACCACCATCACGACCAAGGCGATCACGCCGAGCGAGACCATCCGATCGTAGAAGCCGCTCGACCAATTCAGCATCAGCGGGTGCCAGGCGATATGCCCCGAGCGCAGGCTCGCCGCGCTCGTGAACAGGCCCGCATGGAGGAGCACCGCCATCACGACCGACACACCGAGGATGCGATGCGCACGCGCCGACCACCATCCGCGCACCGCGCGCACGCCGGCGACACGCAACACCATCAGCGACAGCTGGACGATGAACAGCGTCATCGCCACGAGACCACCGAGCTTCGCGAGCACGTAGAGAAGCTGTCCGGGGGGCACATCGCCGCCCACGTACCAGCGCGGATCACCGGTCGCGCGGAGCCAGAGGAGCACGGGCGGTAGCAGGGCCACCGCGAGCACCAGTCCCGCCATTTTCACGTCGCGCGAGATCATCCGCCCGTCACCTTCCTCGACCTCGCCAGCCCCACGTCAGCGCGACTCGATCGTCGAACGCGCGAGCTCGCGCATGGCCGCCTCCGCCTGGTCCACCGGCAACCCGCGCGGGCCCGCCACGGGCAGTCCGGCCGCGATCCAGCCTCGCATGCCGTAGGGTTTCATGATCACGGCCTCGATGCCGAGCCCGCGAAGTCGCTTCGCCGCCTCGTAGCCACGAAAGTCCTTCACGCAGTAGGCGATCACCAGATCGTCGTCGAGCAGCTCCGCCACCGTCTGCGCCGAGATGTCGCGAAGCGGCATATTGATCGCGCCGGGGATGTGCCCCTCCTCGAATTCCCAGGCCTCGCGCGTGTCGAGGAAGGTGACGTCGGCGCCGAGGGAGGCGTGCATCGCGGCGTCGCCGAGGTCGATGAGAGGGACGTTCGGTGCGTAGGAACGGGGCTCGTCTGCCGTGTCGCTCATGCAGCGCTCGTCGGGGATCAATGCACGGTGGTCACCGGCCTTCGGTGACGGCATGGCGACGAAGGTGGCCACCGCATCGAAGAACTCGAGATAGCAGGCCCGGGTGACGTCGCCTCTCCCGAACACGATCTGCATGCGCCGGAATGCCGACTCCACCTGTTGGGATTCCACCGAGACGCCCTGCCGCCAGGCGTCGATCTCTATCTCGCGAACGATCGTACCCAGGATCGTGGCCGCGGGCGCATCGATCGCGTAGGCGGAGAGGATGGTCTCGTAGGTCGTGCGTGAACCCGTTCTGCCGAGCGGGCTACCGCTCACGTCGAACGGGATGCGACCGGGTACCCGGTCGATATCGGAGACCGGTTCGTCGAGAATCTCCACGGATGCTCCGTCGACGAAACGCGTCAGCAACCAGACCGATGCCCATTTGTCGGGGCCGGATCCGTGTTCGGTCTCGAATACTGCACCGGCCCATGCCGCAGAGCTGCCAGGGAACGCGAGAGCACACAGGAAAGTGAAGAGAACGAGTAGACACCCGAAGGATCGAACCATTCCGCGCTCCGTCACCACTCTCAACCGTCCGAGGAAATCGCCGATCGCGAATTGCGGCTTCCAGCGTACAGAATCGAGAGTGTCCAGGTATCGGAAACAGAGGATGGGAACCGCCGTTCGGGGGGAGCGTATCCGCAACGCAGAGCAGGGCCATCGGATCGTCATACCGTGCGGGTGGGGGAAGAACCCGCGGAGACCATGGTGCTCTCTATCACCGACACCACATACTCCGCCCTGATCGTACCGACCTTCTTGCAGCGAGTCACCAAAGCTCCGACGAGTTCACCGCAGACGGCTCCGCCGGACAACGAGTAAGCGTGAAAAGCCGGCTCGACATAGTCGGAGTGCATCGTCATCAACTGCTGGCAATCCTCTACGCTCAAGGATTCGCCATACTCTATCCATCGAACGTAACGCTTCCAGAAGAACGGTTCCGGCTGCCGATTCATCGAGTACTCGACGGCAAGCAGCTGCTCCAGTCGATCGCCCGCATGGGCGACGAACGATCGCGGCAACGCGTAGGCGCTGGAGTAGCCGAAGTCGGTGGCTTGCCAGTAGAGTGCCATTAGGTTGGCGATCGCATCTCCCGGCAACCTTTCTGAAAGATCAACTTGTTCGTACGATGCTGCAGCTTCGATCAGGGTTCGATCACGATCGAGTCGAACCGCTTGCGCGAGAGAACTCACCGAAAGCCACCCGGAGGGTTGACGCCCGCGTTCTGAATCGTCCCGCTCCGGACCGTCACCCATATCTGACTACCATTTCTGGTCGTTTGAGTAAAAGCTTGAACACCAGCGTTGGCTGCCTGCTGGGTGATGATTCCAGCTTGAACTGCATCCGGTCTCAGATTGTTTACGTTCGACCCGACATTCTCGAAAAGACGGGAATACCGCGAACGCGAAGCGGCGGTCACCGGATTCACATGGCCTGCCGCATCCCGGAAGATGTGCCCCGAACGCGCCGTGTCGAACGTGTTCGAGATCGCCTTGCCGCCATCCAGGATCTTTCCGCCATGTCGAATCGCGGCCACATTCGGGATAACCGGAACCGCCGCGAAGATCGCATCGATCGCGAACCCGATCCGGTTTCCTATCGAGTCACACTTTCTGAGCTGATTGGCGGAATATGCCAACGAGGCATAGTCAACCCATTCCCACGGGAAAACGTACAGTCCAAAGGGATCTATGGCGTTGGCGGGGTTCGATCTCGCGTAAGCGTACTCGTTCAGGCCGCCGGCCAATCCGATCGGGTCGCTTCGAACATAGCGTCCCGACCGAGGATCGTAGTACCGATTGAGGTTATATTTCAAACCGGATTCGGCGTCGTCGTACTGGCCGGGCAACGTCTGGCGCAACGGGTTGGAAGGAACATCGGCTCCGATCGGGACGGTCCCGTAAGGATCCGAATCGCCGAACGCCGATGCGGAAGAGCCATCCTCCGAGATCAGATTGCGCGGTCGTTGCAAACGATCGCCCAGTACGGCGTGGCCGATTCCGTCCAGTACGTATTCGGCAGCGGCGAATCCCCCATCGTACCGATAGCGTGCGTTCAACCCGCCCACGCCGTACTCCCCGATCAGATCGGATCCGTTCCACTGGAACTGCGTGCTGACCCGATCGACCGTCTTCTGCACCCGACGCCCGAACGAATCATAGGCATAGGTTGCAGACAGCGTTGTGGGCGCGCCGGCGGAGGGGGCCTTCTCGAAGGAGACCAGCCGACTGAAACCGTTGTAACCGAACCGCTCCTCCTCGCCCGTCAGCTTGTCGACCTTGGCGACGAGAGAGCCCGCCGCGTCGTACGC
>ENA-ORXT01004253-ORXT01004253.1-marine-metagenome-genome-assembly--contig:-NODE-4253-length-14995-cov-9.621531_pt1 | contig 14995 bp, 10 predicted proteins | sample MGYA00237868_ERZ511482 | MGnify/ENA metagenome assembly ERZ511482 | reverse complement strand
GGGGGGGACGCCCCCGCGTCCCCGCCGCCGCCGCCGCCATTGCCGCCGCCGTCGCCGCCGCCGCCACCGTCGCCCCCACCACCACCGCCCCCGCCGCCGCTGCCGAGGCGCGCGGCGAGCGCCACGAGCAGGTCGTCAACTTCGGCGCCGCCGGCCGACCGAAAGACGGCCACCGCCGCCCCCGCGACGGGCGTAAACGGCTGCCGCGGCGCCTCGTAGCGTTTGGTAAAAGCGGTGTAGATGATGCCGACCGGCGCAATGGCGTCGCTGCCGCCGCCTGCAGCAGCAGCAGCAGCAGCAGCAGCGACGGCGACACTGACAACGACGGGGACGGCCATGACAATGGCGACGCGCGCACGGCCGACACGACACGATTCCCGTCCGTGCCCGACGGCCCCGCCACCTTTTCGTTTGGGCCGCCCGCCCCGGGCCAAGGCGGCGACGGCGGCGGCGACAGCAGCGGGGACGTCGGCACGTGGGACACCCTCACCCCCCCCCCCCCGCGGGCGCCCCCCCCCCGCCCCCCCCCCCCCCTCCCCGACCCGGCCATGGCGTCGAGGCGGGTCCCCCTCTTTGACGGCGTCAGCTCCTCCCGCCGGCGCGTCACGCAACGTGGCTCGAGCGGCCCCACCGAGGACACCAAACTGCTGCTTGCGCGGGCCAAGGAGGCGCGTGCCGCGCGTGCGGCCGCCCGCGCCGAAACCACGGCCGCCACCTCCATCGCCGCCGCCGGCCGGGGGGCGCTCGCTGGGCGGCGAGACGTTGCCCGCCGGTCTGCGGGGCTGGGGGAGCGCCTGGCGGCGGCCGCCGCGGCAGCGTCGGCGGGCACTGGGTCGCCGTCCACAGACCTGCCGGCCTCGGTGCGCGAGGCGCTCTACGTCGGCACGGGCGGCCAAGCGTTTGTGGCGGGCGCCGCCCCCCCCGTGCGGTCCGCCGCGGTCCGCCCGTGGGTCGGCGGCTTGGCCGCGTTGCTGACGCGGGAACGCCTGACGGCGGCGGCGGCGACGGCGGGCGCGGCCGATGACGCAGCCGGCGCGGGGGGGTCGGCTCTGTCCACGCTCGCCACACACCTCGGGTGGGCGTTGGTGGTGTTGCTCGGTGCGCTGGGGGTCCCAGGCGGGGCGGTGGCGGACGCGGATGGGGATGTGGCGATGGACGGCAAGGCGGTGCCGGTGGATGAGGCGGCGGTTTTGTCCGCTGCCGCGGCGGTGATGGACGTGGCGTCTTGGGCACCACCGTCTGCCGCCGCCACCGTTGCGGGTTGGGTCGTCACGGCGGGCGTGCAATGGGGCGTTTTCCGGTCCTTCACCGCCGCCTTGTCTGCCCCAGCAGCGCCCGTGTGCGCGCTCTTCGACGCGTCCATGGCGTGGGTGCGCCTGTGTCTTGCGGCGGCGGCGGCGGCACGTGCCGGTGGCTCGTTGAACAGCGCGACTGCGTCGGGCTTGCCGGCGGGGCTCCCGCGGCCGCTTGTCGATGCCGTGCTGACGCGGTGGGCAACGGCCGTCCTCGCCGTGCCGGGCCTCACCGCCGCCCTTTCGGCAGAGGAGCTCAGCTCTCTGGAGCGGGCGCCGCTCGTGCGGGAGGCCATTGCCACGCTCGCTGCGGCACCAGTGTTGCCGGTGGTGTCCACGTCGGCGGCGGGCGCCGAGCGGCCGCTGGCCGAGCTGCTCTGCGCGCCCGAGCGGGCGCCGGAGGGGGGGCCTGCCGCTGCGCAGACGGCGGGACGGCGAACTGCACCTGCATCGGACCACGCGAGCTGCGTGGCCCTCTACCAATCGCTGTTGGCCAATCTGCTCCACATTGGCCGCGGCGCGTGGACGGGCCAAGACGCGGCCTACACGTCGCTGGTTGTGACTGTGCTCGTACGGCTGCTTTGCGCCATCCCCGGGCTGACCTCCCGGCGGCAGCGCGGGTCGGGCGAGCCGGGGGGGGTTGTCGATCTGGACGCCGCGTCGGGGATGCTCTTTTCCGACTCGGAGGATGAGTTGGAGGGGGAGGGGGGTGACTCCCCGGCGGCTGCAGCGGTGGCGCCCGCTGCCACTGCGACCACTGCTACGGCCGCCCCCACTGGTGACGGCGGTGCCGGCAGTGCCGCCGCTCCGCCGTCTCGGGGCGCCGCCGTCGGCTCCTTGCGGGCGGACCTCCTCGCCCGCCTCGGCCCGCTGCTCGACGAGCGTGTCGTCCGCCGCCTCTTTGACATGTGCCTCCCCCGCCTCGGCGAGGGCGGTGTCGGCTCCGCGCCCGCGCCGGCAGCGGCGACGGGCGACACCTCCGCCGCCGCCGTGTGCCAGCTGCTGACGCTCCTCGCGCGGCGCCGTCGGGGCGGCAGCAACCTCCTGTGCAACGCGGTCGCTTTTTGGGCGCCGGCCACGCCGGCGGCGCCGCACGTGCTGCTGCGCCTGTGGGCCGCGTGCACGACGGTGCCCTTGACGGTATCGTCTGATGGGCGGACGCTGGTACCGGCGGTGTCGTCTCTCACGAGCCCACTGCCGTCAACACTGACGCTCCGGCCGACGGCCGGCCCCGTGTTGCTGTTATTTTGCCGCGCCTACGCGCACCTGCTGTCCATTCAAGACGAGGACGAGTTGTACGAGCTACAGCGGCCACTGTCCCTCGGCTCTGTGTGCATGGTTGCCGCGACGCTCAAGGACACCCTTGTCGCCTCGGTGTGCCCGTCGGCCCTTAATCTACGGTGGACAGCACCGGCCGTCACGGGGGCTGTGAACCTCCTGGCGTCCACCAGCGTGCGGGCGGCGGTCGTTGACGTGCTCGACCGGCTGCATGCGGCCGACTCGCGCCGCCGTTTCGTGCCCAAGCCCGACTTTTGGCTGGCCCCGTCGCGCATGCTCGATTCGACCGGGTTTGTGCGGGATGCGATTTCCGCGGGCGCACCGCCGGCGGCGGCCGGCGCGGACGACGAGGCGGCAGCAGCCTCTAGCGGTGCCGACGCCGCTGCCGCGGCCACGCCGTCGCCCTTTGTCGTGGACCCCGTCTCCGCCGCTGTCATTGACGTGGACGACCGGCGGAGCTTCCGGTTTGGCAGCTGGCGGCGGGGCCCCGCCCCGCTCGATGGCGGGGAGTCCAAGTACGGGTCGGGGGGTGCCGCCGCCGCCGCGCGGGAGCCCGCCTCGGCCGTGCGTGCGGCGGGCGACTTGCTCCGCCTGTGCCCCTACGCGGTGCCGTTTGCGACACGGGTACGCGTCTTTCACGCGTGGGTCGCCCAGCGCCGCATCCACTCGTCGGCATCGACGTGGGTGACCATCCGCCGCGCGCGGGTGTTTGAGGACGCCCTGGCGCACTTGCGGAACCTGCCCGACACGGCGCTCCGTGCGCGTGTGCGCGTCAAGTTTATTGACGAGCACGGGTTGGAAGAGGCGGGCATTGACGGCGGCGGCGTCTTTAAGGAGTTTATGCACCAACTGCTGGCGACTGCGCTGTCGCCGTCGTTGTACGGGCTGTTTAAGGCCACCGACGAGCAGCTGTTGTATCCCAACCCGGCCTCGTCGCTGATCATGGAGGCGCACTTGGAGAAGTTTGCTTTCCTCGGCAAGATGCTTGCCAAGGCTGTCTTTGACGGCATCCTCGTGGACGTGCCGCTGGCCGGGTTTGTGCTCGCTGCGCTGCTCGGACGGCCCTACTCACCGAACGACCTGCGGTCGCTCGACCCGGAGCTGCATCGCAATATGATGCTCGTCAAGCGGATGGATGCAGCGGACGTGGACGATATGGGCTTGACCTTTACGGCCGTTGATAACGAATTTGGGGAGGCGCGGGAGGTGGAGCTCGTGCATGGCGGCCGCGACCTCCCGGTCACGAGCGCCAACCGTGTTGAGTACATCCAACGGGCCGCCCACCACCGGCTGCGGCAGACGCGGGAGCAAACCAACGCCATGCGGCGGGGTTTTGGCACGCTCATCGACCCGCGGTGGTCGCGGCTCTTTGGGGAGCGCGAACTCCAGCTGCTCATGTCTGGCACCCGCGGGGTGGTCGACGTTGCCGACCTCCGCGCGGCCACCGTGTACGGGGGCGGCTACACCTCTGAGACGCCGGTGGTTACCTGGTTTTGGGAAACCGTTGCCGAGTTGCCGGCGGACCTCCAAGCCGCGTTGCTCCTGTTTGTCACCTCCTCCCCGCGGGCGCCGTTGCTCGGCTTCCGCTACCTCGACCCGCCGTTCACCATCTCTCGTGCACACGGGAGCGATCGCCTGCCGTCGGCGTCCACGTGCATGAACCTGCTCAAGCTACCCGAGTATGGGGATGCGCGGACGGTGGCAGAGAAGCTGACGTATGCGCTGCGGTCAAATGCCGGTTTTGACTTGTCGTAGGGCGGGTGGCGGGCGACGTTTATCTTTTGTTTTATGTTTTACCTTGACTCTGGATTGGTTGCGCGCGTATGTGTGTGTGTTCTTGTGTGCCATGGCACGCCGCTCCTGCGTTGCTCACGCCTTTGGTAGGCCGTGTGCTGTGGCGTTTTTTGTACAGTTTCCCCAGTGATATCCCTTGCCGGTCTGACCCCCGTGCGCTGGAGCTGGTGACCTGATGCGTCGCGCTAGCCCGCGTCAGCCACATTGTAGAAGTGGCCGCTGGCTCGCCAGGTTCAGGGCGGCCAAAAGGGACAGCGGGTGGCCAGTGGATGGTGCTGAAAACAAGTGTGAACGAAGCGGTCCTGTGCGGCGCCTCACCCTCGAGGCGCTCACATGGGTGACTGTCCGTCATCCCCACCAAGCTCCCTGCTTCCCTCGCCTCGGCTCGGCGTCACATCCACCGCGCAACGGTACGGCTTGGCGTTCGTGCGCTCGCAACCGCCGGGCACGCACCCCGTGCCCCACTGGCCGCCTGGGTCGGGCATCCACATCGGCTTGGCCACCGTGTGTGCCACGGTGCACCCGTGCGTGCCGTCGACGCCGCACCCGGTCGGCTGCGTCGTGTCGCCGCAGCCGCCCAACGGTCACGGCCCGACCGTCGTGCGTGCGTCGACGTCGAACACCCGATCCCGGTTCACCACGTGGTTCGGCATTGTCGTCTGCGGCGCGACAATCAAGGTGGGACGCCAGCGACAATCAGGATGGGACTGACGCAGGACCCCGCCACGGCGTGAGGGCGTAGCCCGAACGCCGTGGCGGACGCCTCGCCGGCACACCCTCTCGGGGTCGTGCCGACGGTGATCGCGGTCGGTCGTGTAGGAGGGACGCTCCCCATTAGGAGCACCGCCCTCTTGCCCGGCCGCCACCTGACCGATCACCAGCTGAGGCTCTACATGTCCAACCGTCAGAACCACTCCGTCACCCTCTCCGCCGCCCGGGCCGGCATCGGGCGCACCACCGCCTACCGACTCGAACAGGACCCGCCCGTCCCGCCCTCCGCGGAGAAGCCCCGGCGCGGCCGTCGCCGTCCCGATCCGCTCGCCGGGATCTTCGACGAGACCGTCGTCCCGATGCTCCTCGCCGCCCCCGAGCTTCGCCCCGTCGCCGTCTTCGAGGAGCTCCTCCGCCGCCACCCCGATCTCCCCCCGAACGTGCGCCGCACTCTCGAGCGGCGCGTGCGCCAGTGGCAGGCGGTGAACGGCCAGGCGCAGGAGCTGATCTTCCGCCAGCGCCACGAACCCGGGCGCATGGGACTGTCCGACTTCAGCGACATGCGGGAGCTCGCCGTCACCGTCGCCGGTGTCCCGCTCAAGCACCTGCTCTATCACTTTCGCCTCGTCTACTCCGGCTTCGAACACGCCCACGTCGTGCTCGGCGGGGAGAGCTTCGTCGCGCTCGCCGAGGGACTGCAGAATGCGCTCTGGACGCTCGGCGGCGCGCCGAGCGAGCACCGCTCGGACAGCCTCTCCGCGGCGTACCGGAACCTCGGACTGGAGACGGCCGAGGACCTCACCCGTCGCTACGCCGCCCTCTGCGAGGACTACGGCATGATCCCCACGCGCAACAACCGAGGGGTTGCCCACGAGAACGGCTCGGTGGAGTCCTCGCACGGGCATCTCGCCCGTCGCCTGGTCGACGCACTGCTCCTTCGCGGCTCGCGCGACTTCGATGACGTCCTCGCCTATCGCGCCTTCGTCGACGAGGTCGTCGGTCGGCACAACGCCCGTCACGCCGCGCGCATCGAGACCGAGCGGACAACACTTCGGGCACTCCCCGCGGTGCGCACCGCCGACTACGAGGAGACGACCGGCAGGCCATAGAATCAGTACCTCTCGACCCTTGACATGATAATTTTCTCGTCCACAATTGAGGATCGAAGAATTAACACGGAGACACTATGGGTTTCCCTATCGAAACCACCTGCGTGAGCCGGCCGAACGAGGTTGTCGACGCACTGACGCGGCTTGGCCTCGAGAGCCGAGCGCCTCTCGTTCGAGCGGCAGACGAGGCGTACACGGCCCGTCTTGGAGCGACCGACAACCACCCCCCGTGCGCTGGTGGCATGTTCTCGTTCCTCGAGGGCGTGAGGGCGCTCCGAGACGCCCTCGTGGGCGATCGATGGACGCGGCGGGATATCGGCGGGGTCTCGTTCGTCCAGAACCCGGCCACTCGGGTTCGGGTCGGGTTCTGGAACGTGGACCGAGCCTGCGACATCGAACGAGCTCCGATCAGGAACTCGGAGCCGGGGCCCTTTACGGCTATGGCGCTTCACGACAACCGGCAGGGGTGGCTGGATCTCGATGCCTCGGCCGCTACTCCAAACACGGCCGACTGGACTCACTGGTTCCTGATGGTGGGCGAGGACGGAACAGCGGAGCTCTCATTGGTCGATGGCGCGGACTTCGTCGTGCGCCTCTTCATCGTTACCGCGGAAGATCTCGATCCGCTCGAGGAGATCGGGTCGGCGGACGAGACCGACGTTCTGGACGAGTCCGCCTTCGACGTACCCGTTTCGAGGAAGCGGTGAGTGCGACGCGCGATACGGCTGACTTCGATGTCGAGCGGTTCGCGATCGCGCGCAAGCGTCGCGGGCTGAAGGGCAAGGAGCTCGCGCGGCGTGCCGGCGTCTCCGAGGTGACGGTCTCCCGCATCGCCAAGATGCGTAACGGACCGAAGCTTGAGACTATCGAGGCGCTCGCGCGTGCTCTCGAGTACCCGCTCGACTTCTTCTTCAGAGATCGTATCGAGACGCTCGATGTGGACGAGGTCAGTTTCCGGAGCATGTCGGGGATGCGGGCTCGGGAGCGGGAGGCGGCGATCGCTGCAGGCAGCATCGGGTTGCTCTTGTCCGAATGGGCGGAGGCTCGATTCGACCTCCCCCCCGCCGATATTCCCGATCTTCGGAACGAGGACCCTGAGCAGGCTGCTGTGACCTTACGTTGCGCCTGGAAGCTAGGTGAGAAGCCGGTGACGCGAACGCTCAAGCTGCTCGAATCGCGGGGGGTGCGGACGTTCTCGCTCTCTGAGCAGACGCGCCGGGTCGACGCGTTCTCGTTCTGGCGGGGCGAGCGCCCGTTCATGTTTCTGAACATGATGAAGACGGCCGAGCACTCCGTTTTCGACGGTGCGCACGAGCTCGGTCACTTGGTGCTCCACCGTCACCGCAGCCTTGCCGACACACTGACTGATCTCGAACAGGAGGCGAACACGTTCGCCGCCGCGTTCCTCATGCCCCGTCGGGACGTACTCGCCAACCTCCCGCGACGTATCGACGCGCACGCGATCATCCGTGCGAAGGCTCGGTGGGGCGTCTCCGCGATGGCGCTTGCAAGACGCTGTTACACGCTCGAACGGTTGACCGAGTGGCAGTACCGCACCGCGTGCATCGAGCTCTCCCGCATGGGGTATCGCTCGGGGGAGCCGCGTGGCATCGCCCGCGAGTCCTCCGTCGTTTGGAACAAGGTGTTCAAGGCGCTATGGGCAGAGCGTATGACGAAGGAAGATGTGGCGAGGGAGCTCGCCGTACCGCTCGATGAGGTCGAGAGCCTCGTGTTCGGCCTGTTGAAACCGCTCAACGAGGTAGCGCGCCCGAGCAGCGGCGCGAGCGGGCTGAGTGTTGTCTGAACGGGCTGCAAGCGCCCGCCGCCGGGGCCAGTCCCTCGGGCCGGGACGCTTCAACATACAGGGCACAGAGACATTGAGCGTTCAGTCTGCCACGACCGAGAACCATGCATGCATCACCCGTGAACGACCGGGCTGCGTTGACGCCGGACATCCCGAACCGGAGGCTGTTCGATGATCGTCGCAGACAACGAGACGGCGGTCGATCTTCTCTACTACGAGCCGATTGCTAGGACGGTCGTGCGGCTGATCTCGGAGCGCTCGGATCAGCCGCTTACCGTCGGCATACACGGGGGGTGGGGAGCGGGAAAATCGAGCGTGCTGCTCATGATCGAGGATCTGTTCAAGACTCAGGAGCGAGTCCTGTGCGTACGGTTCAATGGATGGCTCTTTCAGGGGTTCGATGACGCCAAGGCGGTACTCGTCGAGAAGATCGTTCTGGAACTCACGAGTAGTCGCTCGACGAACCGCAAGGTTCTCGACCAGGCCAAGACCGTGCTGAAACGGGTCAACTGGATGAAGCTCTCGCGCCGTGTTCCGGGAGCCGCGATCACGCTCGCAACGGGTATCCCGACGCCCGGCACGATTGAGGACCTGCGCGGTGCGGCCACCGCCATCCTGGGCAGGGCCGAGGACGCAATCGATGACGTGGACCTGCAGACGGCGGCCACCACGGCCGGGAACTACCTTCGAGAGGCGGAACCCGAGTCGACTCCGGAGCACATGCATGCGTTTCGCGAGGAATTCATCGAGCTCCTCGAGCGAGCGAACGTCGACAGACTCGTGGTCCTGGTGGACGATCTCGATCGCTGTCTGCCGGGCACGGCCATCGATACGCTTGAGGCGATCCGACTCTTCCTGTTCGTCCCCAACGCCGCGTTCGTGATCGCTGCGGACGAGGCGATGATCGAGTACTCGGTGCGACAGCACTTCCCGGACCTCCCGGTCGCGAGCGGACCGGCAACCTACGCGAGGAACTACCTTGAGAAGCTGATCCAGGTCCCGTTCCGGCTACCCTCGCTCGGATACGCCGAGACCCGCGTCTACATCACGCTGTTGGTGGTGCTGCGCGAGCACCCGGAAGGGTCCGACACGTTCGATCAGCTCGCCGCGCTCGCCCGCTCGGTGCTTCAGCGACCATGGGAGGGGCTCGCGCTCGAGCGTTCAGGGATTGCCGACGCGTTCGGCGACGATATGCCGGCCGCCATCGGACGCGCTCTGGATCTTGCCGACAGGATCTCGCCGATCCTGACCGACGGCGCGCGAGGCAACCCGCGTCAGGTGAAACGTTTCATCAACGCGATGACCTTGCGGCTCGCAATAGCCGAGGAACGTGGGTTCCGGGAGGAACTGGACGAGGCCGTACTGGCGAAGCTCATGCTCGCCGAGGGGTTCGCGCCGGAGCTGTACGACGCGATCGCGCGAAGCTCGGCCCGGACTGGGAACTCGGACGAACTCGTCATGCTGGAGACGGCCATCGGGCGGGGAGCACGGACCGAGGAGGAGGAGGGGGCTGACGTGCAGGGCGATGACGAGGGGCGGGACGAGCCACTTCCGGAATGGCCGAACCTGGCCTGGGCGAAGCGGTGGGCTGCGATCGAACCGTCACTCTCCTTGGTTGACCTCCGGCCATACGTGTTCGTGACACGCGACCACCGTGAGCTGTTCGGTAGCACCGCCTCGCCCGGACACCTCGACGAGTTGCTCGCACGACTCATGGGCCCGTCCATGCAAGTGCGACAGGCTGCCGCGGAAGTGAACGTCCTTCCGGTCGGGGACGCGGAGCAGCTGTTCGAGGCGCTCTGCGCCAAGATCGTCCGCACGGAGAACCTGTCCGAGCGGCCGCCCGGTGCGATCGGAGTCGCGGCGATCTGCGCGCAACATCCTTTCGTTCAGCCCTCGCTCGTGGCGTTCCTGAAACGCCTGCCCGTCGCGAAGCTGGGGCCGTGGGTCGTGAGCGGCTGGGGCGAGGCGCTCTCCGAGTCGGAGGCGAAGCAACAGTTCGCCGTACTGATGAACTCCTGGTCCGCCCAGACGGACAATGTCCCCCTTCAGGTAGCGGCGAGGGCCGCATCCAAGCTGCCGAGCGCGCGCGGACGCGGACGCCGCTGATGGGGACGTCAGGATCCTACGGCGGATCGACGACGGGCCTCGTTCCAAGCTGGGTCGATGATGATCCCGCCGCCGCACCGCCCGGAGAGACCGCGCCGCCGCAAACGGGGGGCGACGACGTCCCACTCGCGTACCCGTCGATACCGTCGCCCGTGGCGGGGCCCGCGCTGAGTTCGGCACGAGCGAGCATGACACGCGGCTTCCGAGGCGCGGACGAGCGCGCCGTACGCCGTAGTGCCTCGCAGTACGTCGCGGCCCGTGGGGGCGCGAGAGGGGCGACGCGAAGCATGGGCAGTTCCCGGGCCGTGGCTGCCGGAATCGCGCGCTTCGCACAGAGCGTCGCGAGCGAGGGCGTGGCCGGCGCCCTCCGCGCGCTCGATCTAGGGGCGCTCGTCGGAGCGCCCGTTGTGAGCGTCTTCATCGCGTTGACCGATGCGTTGTGCCCGCCCGGGGGGACGATCGACGAGGCGATCGCCCGCGAGGCGATGCTGGAGACCGTCGCGGTCTTCGCCTCGGACGGGGTCAGCGACTTCGACGACCTCACGGCGGACGATCTCGAGGAGTTCTTCGTCGGCGTCGTCACGCGCTCGATTGAGAGCAAAGTGTCGAACGAGGTGAGCCGCACCGGGGTCGGAAGGGCTCACGATCTCGCCGCTATCGAGCAGGCGGAGCGCATGCTCCACGACTTCGTCGAGGGCTGTGTCCGTGATCATCTGTCGACGGTTGATTCGCGCCTGAGAGACCTGGCGGACGTCGAGATCGACCAGTTCGTCTCCGAACTCTACGTGGCCTCGTTCGATCTGATGCGCTCGCTCGGAGAGAGGGACTCGTGAATCGTCACAGCCTGGTCGGGCGGCTCGGGCACGACGATGTCGTGGCCGTGCCCATCGCACAGCGCGATTCCGTCGTCCTCGATACGCACTTCGTGCGGGAGGACGGGTCGTTCAACTTCGGGATCGGTCCCGCGCTCGAGCGACTGGCCGGGCTCGGTCTCGCGCCGACCGAGCGAGCGCTCGATCTCGTCATCCTAGCGGCGCTCGTCACCGCGGCCGACACCCGTGTCTCGCGGAAGGCGAATTCACAGGACGGTTGGACTCGAGAGATCGATCTCTACGTACCTGTTTCCGACCCCTCCCTCTGGCGGGAGCTGGCGGACGAGCTCGCGACGCTGCTGCGCTTTCTGACCGGGGACCGATGGCGGTTCGTCTTTCGCCGCCGTCCCGAATCAATGGAAATTCTGGTGGCCGACGCGACGTTGCTCGAGGCCGTACCGGTCGACACGGTATGCCTCTTCTCGGGTGGACTGGACAGCTTGGTCGGCGCGATCGACCTTCTCGGGAGCGGTGCACGGCCGCTGCTTGTCAGTCACTATTGGGATAGCGAGACCGCGAACGCCCAGAGCACGCTCCTCGATTCGCTGGGCAAGCGGTTCCCGCCCCCCGATAACGAATTCCATTCGCTTCGTGTGCGGCTCGGCTTCGATCGGCATGCACTGGAGAGCTCGGAGAAGGAGCTGACTCAACGCGGGCGCTCCTTCCTGTTCTTCGCGCTGGCGGCGCTAGCGGCGTCCTCGATCGACCGGGCGGTAACCATCCACGTTCCCGAGAACGGGTTGATCGCACTCAACGTACCGCTCGACCGGTCTCGATTGGGAGCGCTCAGTACCCGAACCACGCACCCGCACTTCATGGCGGGGATGAACGACCTGCTGAAGAGAATCGGCGTGTCGGGCGAACTGATCAACCGGTACCGGCATAGTACGAAGGGCGAGATGGTAGCTGGATGCGTTGATCCGAAGCTCCTTGGGATAGCCACCGCCAGCTCGATGTCGTGTTCGTCGGCTGCCAAGGCCAGGTACCAGGAGATGTCGCCACGTCATTGCGGTTATTGCGTGCCCTGTCTGATCCGTCGTGCATCCCTCCTGCACGGCCTCGAGGGGGCCGACCAGACGCTCTACACGATCAAGAACCTCGCGCACGAACAGCTGGCCTCTGACAAGGCGGAGGGCGAACACGTCAGGGCCTTGCAGAGGATGTCCGCTCGTCTCGCCGGGCGTCCGGACCTGGCCGACATCCTGGTTCATAAGCCCGGACCGCTACGAGAATCACCCGCAGAGGTATCCGCCTTCGCCGACGTCCTGCGGCGCGGCATCGCCGAGGTCGGCGAGCTACTCCGGAACGTGCGTGCCGGCCCGAGGCAGCGCTCGTGAGACCTGAGCTCGTCGACTTCCACTGCCATCTCGATCTCTATCCGGATCTGGCCGAATCAATCGCGGCCTGCGACTCACGCCGGGCGGCCACGCTCGCGGTGACGACGACACCGAAGGCGTTCCGCCGTAACGTAGAGCTCGCCGCCGAGAGCGAGTTCGTGCGCGTCGCGCTCGGGTTGCATCCGCAGCTCGTCGCGGAGCGGGCGAGCGAGTTGATCTTGTTCGAGAGCCTGCTCGTCGAGACGCGTTATGTCGGCGAGGTGGGGCTGGACGCCGGGCCCGGCCACTACCGCTCGTTCGAGGCACAGAAGCGCGTCTTCGCCCGTGTGCTCGATCTGTGTGAGGCGGCCGGAGACAAGGTGCTCAGCGTGCACAGCGTCCGCGCCGCGACGCCGGTGCTTGACTTGGTCGAGCGTGTCCTGCCAAGGACTCGAGGAGCCGTCATCATGCACTGGTTCTCGGGAAGTGTTCGGGAGGCAGAGCGCGCGGTCGCACTCGGGTGCTACTTCTCGGTGAACCAGCGGATGTTCGCCTCCGAGAACGGTCGTCGAATCGTGAGCGCCCTTCCACCGGAGCTTCTGCTCACAGAAACCGACGGTCCGTTCATCAAGGTAGAGAGAGAGCCAATCAAACCGGGCGACGTGGGGCAAGCCGTCAACATGCTCGCCGAGCTTCGGGGATGGGAGCCGGAGGTGACCCGTTCCCAGGTTCTCTCGAATTTGCACGAGCTGCTCGCCTAGCGATTCCGGCTCGCAGCGGCAGGACGGACTGCGGCAGACGCCGCAGCCGCGGTCGTCTGAAGGCATCGTTGCCTAGATCTGCGGACGGCAAGCGAACTCTCACGCTGTGGACGATGATGTTGAACCCGAGCTGGCGGCAAAATGCCGTCGCGCTCCACGCGACAATACCCGAACCGGCGATCTGCGACGACTACCGATAGGTGCTGCTGCCCACGACGACGACGTAGCTCCAGCGCTCGTCAAGGAACTCGAGCGCTAGCAAGTCCTTGCCGGACCTCGCGAGCAATCGGATCGGTCCCTGTAGATTCGCGCCATCGATCATCACCGGTTCGAGGTGCGTCAGGTAGTCGTGACGGACAGCGCCCAGAAGATGCACGAACGCACCGACAAGGCCGTTCCTGTAGAGGTGTCCTTCAAACCCGGGGAAATCCAGGTCGACGATCCGGTTAATCAGCGCGTACCGGTTCGCAGCGGAAGACGCGCTCGATGCACTGTTCTATCGAGACCGCGTTCGCTGCGACCGGGTAGAACTCGTCGGGCGGGCGGCGGGCGCTGCGATCCACGATCTGATCGGACATGACCCCAGGCACCATGCCGAAACGCTCGACTATCGCTTTCGCTGGTGACGGGGAAGTAGTTGTCCAAGCCTGACCGGAGATGCGGAACGGGAAGATAGAGCGCCAGTGGCTACTCCGTGAACGGGTAACCTGTCGGTCAACGGGCAGCTCGCTTGCCTGCGCGTCTCCCGACCAACAACTCGTCTACCACGAACGGTAGTGGCCTGCCGCACATGGTCGTAGAACAGAGCGTGTCGATATCGCGCGCCGTCACCGGTAGGCCGCATCGAACGCGTGCTTCGATATCGTGACGTGTGCCCCCGAGGTTGTAGTCCTGACACGGTCCCCCGCGTCGGCGCTCACCGGAGCGACTTGCCTGGCTGCCGTGCATCCTGACGAGTACGTCTCGAATGAACTCGTCGATACTGAAGATCTGCAGGTACGGTGCGAAGGCCCTCAAGGCAGCTACCGGATCATTGCTCAGCATCATTTCGCGGTAGAACGAAGGAATGACGTACGCGAGTTCGGGGACAAAGACTGCATCGAGAGGTGCGATGCCGACGCTGTACGGGGCAGGCCGACCAAGGTCGATCTGGCCGTTCAACTCGAAGCCGTCGCACGTTCCCACGATCACCATCATCCGGTTCCCGCATGCATGGTTAAGTCGTCCCAAGGCGATCGAGAGCTGCTTCCAGCCAAGTGCCATGCTCGCGTTGCATTCCGGTGTCGAGGAAGACAACCGGACGATTCCCTGTTTACTGTCTCCGTGCGCATCGATGTGAAGGAGCGGAACCGGACCACCACATTCGACCTCATGAGCCAGCGTGTCGAGCACGCTCAGGATGGCGGCCGCTGTGGGAGTTCTGTAGCGCTCCGGCTCCGGAAAGCCGGCCTTGGTCGCTACAGCGGCAACCGCGTCCGCCAGCTGGTCGGCATCGTCGGCTTCAGCGATCGGCAGAGCGTTGAGGAAGACCGCTCGTTGAAAGAAGACTGTGTCCTTCGTCGCGACCGGTCTTATTACGGCACCAGAAGCGCCGTCGACATGCATCGAGTGAGGACGGGCTACGGAAGGGGTCTCCGAACGGAAACAGTCAGTCGCACGTTCCGTGTCGTCGGAAAGCCTGCGTTCATCTTCGGTCATCGTCGAAGTGCACCTGAATCTCTCGGCGGTCCGATGCTTCCTCTCGAGGTCATCGACGTGAAGCACCTGAAAGGCGCCGGTACGCCGGCCTCGTCGCCAGGGAAGGGGCGACGGCGGAGATGAGCTCGAGCGCGTCCGGTAGATCCCGGGGTACGACGGAGTCGTCCGCCGTGCCGTAAGCGTTCATTTCAGGCCGTCTGTTGACGTAGCCGATTCGACCAGTCGGCGATTGTCGGAACGCAGCCGGTTGC
>ENA-ORXT01004252-ORXT01004252.1-marine-metagenome-genome-assembly--contig:-NODE-4252-length-14996-cov-8.332596_pt1 | contig 14996 bp, 12 predicted proteins | sample MGYA00237868_ERZ511482 | MGnify/ENA metagenome assembly ERZ511482 | reverse complement strand
TTCGAGGATCTCGGCAGTCAGGAAGTCGAGGACAACACCTATCGCTGGCTGCGCGACGAGCCGTGCCCGACCCAGCCCGCGCTGACCTGTCACGTCGTCGAGGGCACGCCGAAGAACGCGCGTTCGGGCTATTCGAAGCGGGTAAGCTGGATCGACACGACCCATTACGTCGGGCACAAGACCGATTTCTACAACCGTCGCGGCGATCTGGAGAAGACGCTGACGGCCACCGGCTACCAGCAGTATCTCGGCCGCTATTGGCGCCCCGCCCGGCTCGACATGCAGAACCTCCAGACCGGCAAGTCGACCACGCTGCTCCAGACCGATTACAGCTTCGGCACCGGCATGGCCGAGGGCGACTTCAACGCCCAGCGCCTGCCCCGCCTGTCACGGTAAGCCGCCATGACGCTGCGCCCCCTTCTCGATGCGGTTCCGCCCATCCCCGGCCACGCCCTCGTCGCGCTGGCGATGATCGTATTGGGGGCGTGGCAACTCGCGGCAGCGAAAGGGACGCGGCGGCATCGGATCGTCGGCTGGCTGTTCGTCCTCGGGATGACCTACGTGTCGCTGACGGCGATCTTCATTTCCGAGATCGAGATATGGGGGAGGTTCAGCCCCGTCCATATCCTGATCCCCGTCACCCTCGCGGGCCTCTTCTTCGGGGTGCGCGACGCGCGGCGGGGGAATATCGAGGGGCACAAGCGGGGCATGACCATCCTGTTCGTGCTCGCCCTCGTGGTGACGGGGGCCTTTACGCTGATGCCGGGACGCATCATGCATGACGTGGTGTTCGCCGATGCGGGCGAAGGAGAAAGACGATGACGATGATTTCCCGACTGGCACTGGCCACCGCCCTGCTCGCCGCCACCCCCGCGTCGGCGCAGGAACTCTTCGGTGCCGATTTCGCCGAACTGCGCGGCGAGGCATCGGTGGAGGCGATCCTCTTCCCGGAAGAACCGCTGTTCCCGGGTCAGGAGGACCACAGCCTCTCCTTCTCCATCGAGCCGACCGGGACGCTGGAATGGAACGAGGTGCCCCTGCTCGGCGGGGCGGGGATGACCGCCACGATCCGCCCCTTCCTGCGCATCGACACGCAGGACGACGAGCGCACGCATCTCGACTTCCGCGAGGCGAAGCTGGATCTGCGCTTCGGCGAGACGGACGTGACGCTCGGCTCGGATATCGTGTTCTGGGGCAAGACGGAGGTGGACCAGCTCGTCGATATCGTCAATCAGGTCGACGGGGTCGAGGGCACGGACGGCGAGGACAAGCTGGGCCAGCCCATGGTCGCGGTGCGCCGCATCGTGGAAGTCGGCGATTTCAGCGGGCAGGCGAGCGCGTTCTACTTCCCGTATTTCCGCGAACGCACGTTCCTGGGCGAGGAATCGCGCCTGCGCTCCGGCATCGTGATCGACGGCCACGATGCCCGCTACGAGACATCGCAGAAGGAATGGACGCCGAGTTTCGCCGCGCGGCTCGCCGGGTTCTACGGCGATATCGACGCGGGCGTGCACGTCTTCCACGGCCTGAGCCGCGACCCGGCCTTCGAGGTGAGCCGCATTGCGCTGCTGACCGACCCGAGCGGCCTGCGCATCGTGCCGGACCGGTTGCGCCCCGTCTATGGCCGCATCACGCAGGCGGGCTTCGACGGGCAGTACACCTCCGGGGCGACGCTGTGGAAGGCCGAGGCGATCGGGCGGCTGGACCAGCGCAACCTCGCCTTCGAGAAGGAGGATTACGTCGCCGCCATCGCGGGGGTCGAGCATACGCTCTACGGCATCGGCGGGACGAATGCCGATCTGGGGCTGATCGCCGAGTATGCCTGGGACAGCCGGGGCGACCGCGCGCTGACGCCGTTCGAGAACGACGCGGTGGTCGGCGCGCGCCTCGCGCTGAACGACGCGCAGGATACGTCGGCGCTGTTCACGGCGGCGGTCGATACCGAAACGACCGAGGTCGCCCTGCGGTTGGAGGCAGAGCGGCGGCTGGGCGAGAGCTTCACGCTCGGCCTCGTCGGTCAGTCCTTCGTGAATACCGACGACGACTCGCTCCTCAACCCGCTGCGCGACGACCATTCGCTGCGCATCACGCTCTCGGCCTTCTGGTGAGCATGGAAGGGCAGCCCTACCGCTTCACCCTGCGCGAGGGCCTGCACGATACCCACAGGGAGATCGTGCTGCACGCCGCCGACCTCTTCGGGACGCTGGGCTATACCAAGACCAATATCGGCGAGATCGCCGGGCGGGTCGGCATGTCGCCGGGCAACCTCTACCGCTACTACCGCAACAAGCAGGCCATCGGCGAGGAGGTCGTGCGCTGCTACCTCGCGGGTGCCGAGGGGGTGATGGAGGCGGCGGCGGCGGCGGAGACGACGCCCGAGGCCCGCTTGCGCGCGATGTTCGGGGTGGGGGTCGGCGACCTGCTCAACGCCCTGCGCGAGAATCCGCGCATGGTGGAACTGGCCGACATGATCTGCGCCAGCGAGAGCGGCATCCTGAGCGCGCATATCGCGTGGAAGATCGGCGCTTTTCGGGATCTGCTGGACGAAGGGGTGGCGCGGGGCGACTGGGCGATTCCCGATACCGCCGCGATGGCCGAGACGGTGCTGGACGCGACCCGCGCCTTCTGGATGCCCTCGGCAGTGGCGCAGCTCGACCCCGCGCGGGTGCCGGGCCGGGTGCAGGGCATCCTCGACGCGCTGATCGCGGGGTGGCGGGTCTAGGGGTCTTCCGACAAAAACGCCCGCACCGGGACCAGCGACACGTCCGGCGCCTCCTCCTGCGGGACGTGGCCGAGACCGGGGAGGCGCACGAGGGTGGCGTCGGGCAGGGCGCGCTCGTAATCGGCGGCGTTCGTGACGGGGATCATGCCGTCCTCCTCGCCCCAGAGCAGCAGGACGGGGATGTCGATCCCCGCCAGCATCGGCACGGGGTCCGTGAGGATCGTCTGGCCGAACCGGTCGAGCAGGGCCGCCCGGCTCCCCGGCGCACGCAACAGGTCATGATAGCGGGCCAGCGTCGCCTCGTCGAGGCGGGCGGGGTCGGCATAGGCGACCGCGAGATTCGAGCGCAGGACGGGGCGGGGGAGCACGTATTTCATCAGCCCGAAGACCGCCGGGATCTCCATCGCTTGGCCGTACTCGAAGGGCGGGCTGGCGAAGCCGTCGGGCGAGACCAGCACCAGCCGCTCCACCCGCCCGGGCCGCGCCGCCGCGTAGCGCCACGCGATGCGCCCGCCCAGCGAATTGCCGATGAGAGCCGCGCGCTCCACCCCCAGATCGTCCATCAGCCCGTCGAGCAGCACGATGCTGCGCTCGTCGGTATAGTCGCCCGTGGCATCCGGCGGCGACAGGCCCGATCCCGGCAGGTCGAAGCGGATCACGCGGAAATCGTCGTCGAGGGCGCCCGCCCATGCCTCCCACGTGTGCAGGCTCGACGCGGTGCCATGGATCATCACCACCGCCCGCGCATCCCTCGGCCCGGTATCGCGCACATGGAGCGGCGTGCCCGCGACGCCACGCATGTCGGCGGGGGCGGCGAGATAGCGCGCCTCCAGCGTCTCGCGCGGCAGGTCGGGCGTGATGGCGCAGCCCGCCGCGACCGCGAGGCAGCCCAGCGCCCCGAGGGCGAGGAGGACGCGGCGCCTCATATCCGCCGCTCCGGCCCGAAGAGGATGAAGACCCCCGCCAGCATCAGCAATCCGAGCGACAGGTCGAAGACGAACATCCGCTCCAGCGTGTCGGCCGGAAAGGTCCACAGCTCGAACCCCAGCGCCGCGCCCTCGATCCCCGCCCCGCCGATGGCGAAGATGTTGTTGGTGACGTGCAGCCCGATCGCCGCGCCCAGCCCCCCCGTGCGCCACACCAGCGCCGCCGCGACGAGGCCGAAGATCAGGATATGCAGCAGCAACCGCCACTGCATCTCCGGCTCCATCGACGAATCATGATGCAGCGCGGCGAAGGCGAGCGAGGGAAGGATTGCCCAGACGACCGGGTTGTACGACCACGCGGCGAAATACTGGAGAATGTAGCCGCGAAAGAGCAGTTCCTCCGACGTCGCCTGCATCACGATCCCCAGCGCGATGGGCACCATCCACGGCGCCCAGACGGACAGGGCCGGACCCGTGCGCTCCGGCGGGCCGAGGACGGCGATGTAGGCGACCATGCTGACGCCGTAGAACGCCACCGCCAGCGCCGCCCCGCGCATCGCGTTTCGCCCGTGCAGCCGCCGCCCGGGCCGGAACAGCGTGTCGAAGGGGCGCCGATGGATCAGCCGCATGGCGAGCCACAGCCCCAGCCAGATGCCGAGGAAGGTGAGCAGGAACAGCATCACCCCCGGGGGCGTCATGGTGCGCGCCGTACCCGCCAGCACGCCCAGATCCTCCATCCCGATACCGATGAAGGCAAAGGCCCCTTCCTGCGCGGGAATGAGCAGCGCGGCGCCGACACCCACCCACGTTCCGCCGATGATCGCCAGCCCGAGCACCACCCGCCACCACGCGCTCGACGCGCGGGCAGGCTCGACATAGGCGTGGAAGGGCGTGCTCTCGGGCAGGGTCATGCAGCCATCGTCAGCGTGAAACGGGTCTCCTCCGGCGTGGAGACACAGGCGATCTCTCCCTTGTGCCTGCGCGCGATCTCGGCGGCAATATAGAGCCCCAGACCCAGTCCGTCACGCCGGCTGCGCGAGAAAGGCTCGAACAGTTCGGCCTGCATCGCCTCCGGGATCGGGTCGCCGCCATTGGTGACGTCGAGGTGGAACACGCCGCCCTCGCGCCACGCCCGCACCCGGACGGGGATATCGTCCGCCCCGTGCACGATGGCATTGCCCACGAGATTGGCGAGAAGCTGGCCGATGCGCGCGGTGTCGCAATGGACCGGGTCCTCGAAATCGAAATGCGCCGTGATGACGTGGTGCGAGGTCGCGCGCAGCTCCTCGATGGTCCGGTCCAGCACGGGGCGCAGCGGAATGTCGGTGCTGCGCATGATCGTCAGCCCGTCGCCCACCCGCCCGCGCGCGAAGTCCAGCAGGGTGTCGATCAGCCCGTTCATCCGCGCCGCGCTGCCCTGCATCAACTTCACGATGGTCAGGGCATTGTGGCCCAGCGGCATCTCCCCCAGCATGCGCGTGCCCGACACGATGGAGGCGACGGGGTTGCGCAGGTCATGGCCCAGCACGGCGATGAACTGCTCGCGCAACTCCGCATTCGCCTTCTCGCCGTCGAGGATGCGGCGCGTCTCGTCGAGGCGCAGGGTATCCCCGATCTGCGCCGCGATCAGCTCGGCGAAGAGGGCGAAGACCTCCATCGACGGCGTACCCCGCAGGGCGCGGGGGTCCGGGTCGAACGCACAGAGCGCCCCGAAGAACGACCCGTCGCGCAGGACGATGGGAAAGGAAAAACCGCTCTCGAACCCGAATTCGGTCAGAAGCGGGTGGTCGGCGAAGCCGGGGTCCCGCGAGGCATGGTCGACCACCACCGGCTCGCCCGTGGCATGCACCTGTCGGCACAACGTCCTGTCGATATCGAGCGTGTCGCCGGCGGCCAGCCCCGTCCCGGTCGCGTCGCTCACGGCGCAGGCGACCCAGTCCCCGTGCGTCACCCGCGCGACGGCGCTCAGGCGCATGCCCGTCATGCGGCGCACAGCGTCGAGGATCTTCGGGACGGCCTCGACCTTCCCGACCCTGTCGACATCGGCTTTCAGCGCAGCATCCATGCCCTTCGATCGCTCCCTCGGAGGCGCGCGGTACTGGACAGGCCCGTCTCGGGCCGCACTTTCACCCGTCTCCGACGACGACCCTAGACCGGTACGGTCCCGAACCATAGGGATTTCGCCGCACCCGGACGGAAAGGAAACCCGGTGCCCCCTGCCCCCGACACCGCCCTGCCCGCCCCGTTCGACGCCTGGTTCGCGGATCGCGGATGGGCGCCGCACCCCTATCAGCTCGACCTGATGACCGGGGCCGAACCGGGAGGCGCGCAACTGCTGATCGCGCCGACGGGGGGCGGCAAGACGCTGGCGGGGTTCCTCCCCTCGCTGGTCGATCTGGCGACGGGCGACCATGAAGGGCTGCACACCCTCTATATCAGCCCGCTGAAGGCGCTGGCCGCCGATATCCGCCGCAATCTGGAAGCGCCCGTGGCCGAGATGGCCCTGCCCATCCGCATCGAGGATCGCACGGGCGATACCAAGCAAGGCGCGCGTCAGAAGCAGCGCAAGAACCCGCCCCATATCCTGCTGACCACGCCCGAGAGCCTCGCGCTCCTGCTGGCCGATCCTTGGGCCGACGAGATGTTCGGCAACCTGCGCGCCATCGTCATCGACGAGGCGCATGCGCTGGCGGGGACCAAGCGGGGCGACCAACTCGCGCTCGGCATGGCGCGGCTGCGGCGGATGGCGCCGGACCACCGCCGCATCGGATTGTCGGCCACCGTCCGCGATGCCGAGGCGCTGGGCGCATGGCTCGACCCGGAAGGCACGCGGATCGTGCGCGCCCCGCCGGGGCCGAAGCCCGATATCCGCATCCTCGACGAGGCCGGGCCGCCGCCATGGTCCGGCATGGGCGGGCGCTACGCGGCGCGGGCGGTGCTGGACGCGGTGAAGGGCGCGAAGACGGCGATCGTCTTCATCAACACCCGCGCGCAGGCGGAACTGTTCTTTCAGGCGATCTGGGCCGTCAACGACGAGGACCTGCCCATCGGCCTGCATCACGGCTCGCTCGCCAGGGAGACGCGGCTGAAGGTCGAGGCGGCTATGGGGGCGGGGGAGTTGCGCGCGGTCGTCTCGACCTCCTCGCTCGATCTGGGCATCGACTGGGGGTCGGTCGATCTGGTCATCCAGGTCGGCGCGCCCAAGGGCGTTGCCCGGCTCGTCCAGCGCATCGGGCGCGCGAATCATCGGTTCGACACCCCGAGCCGCGCGCTTCTCGTGCCCGCCAACCGCTTCGACTTCATCGAATGCGTCGCGGCGGTGGAGGCGGTGCTGGCCGAGGAGATCGACGGCGAGGCCCCCGGCCCCGGCTCGCTCGACGTGCTCTGCCAGCATATCCTCCTCGTCGCCTGCGCCGGGCCGTTCGAGGCCGATGCCCTCTTCGCCGAGATCCGCCTCGCTGGGGCGTATCGCGACCTCACCCGCGCCGATTTCGACCGGTGCCTCGAATTCTGCGCCACGGGCGGCTATGCCCTGCGCGCCTATGACCGGTGGCAGCGTTTGCTGGAGCGGGACGGCAAGTGGCAGTTGCGCGACCCGCGCACCGTCCGCCGCCTCAAGATGAACATCGGCACCATCGTCGCGCCCGAGACGATGGGCGTGCGGCTGAAGGCGGGGCGCAGCCTCAACGGCTTCAAGCTGGGCGAGGTGGAGGAGGTCTTCGCCTCGACGCTGCGCCCCGGCGACACCTTCCTTATCGGGGGCGAGGTCGTGCGCTATTCGGGCCTGCGCGAGATGACCATCCAGGTGACGCGCGACAAGGGCAAGCCGCCCAGCGTGCCGATGTTCGCCGGATCCAAGATGGCCATCTCCACCGCATTGGCCGACCGCGTCATCGCCATCATGGGCGACCCGGAGCGATGGGACGACCTGTCGCCGCATATCTCCGAATGGCTTCGGCTTCAGGCGGGCGTCTCGCACCTGCCGAGCCGCACGCGCCTGCTGGTCGAGGCGTTCCCGGTGCAGGGCCGCGAGCATACGGTGTTCTGGAGCTTTGCCGGTCGCAACGCGCATCAGACGCTGGGCCTGATCCTCACCAAGCGCATGGAAGAAGCGGGCCTGGGGCCGCTCGGCTTCGTCGCCAACGACTACGCGCTGATGATCTGGTCCCTCGACCCGGTGACGGACCCCGAGGCGCTGCTGGACGCCACGGGCCTGCGCGAGGGGCTGGACCGCTGGCTGGCGGATACCACGATGATGAAGCGGACGTTCCGCAACTCGGCGGTGATCGCGGGGCTGATCGAGCGGCGCTTTCCGGGGATGCAGAAATCGGGCAAGCAGGCGACGGTGAGTTCGGACATCCTCTACGACACCCTGATGAAGTACGACCCCGACCACCTGATGATCGACATCACCCGGCGCGAGGCGATGCGCGGGATGGTCGATTTCGACCGCATCGACGACCTGACCAGCCGCATCCGGGGCCGCATCGATTTCGTGCGCCTCAAGCGCGTCTCCCCCCTCGCCGCCCCGCTGCTGCTGGAAGTGGGCAGGGAATGGGTCTCGGGCGAGGCGGAGGACCGCATGATCGACGAGTTCGTGGGGGCCGAGGCGATGGTGGAAGGGATGGCGGGGTAGTTTCGCCCGCCCCCCGGGGACGCGAGGCCCTTTTTCGGCGCGGATGCTACCGGGCGTTGCGACGGCGCGGGCCATGGTCTTGACCTGATCTCCCGATACCGTGATTTTCACGACAAGACGACGGATTGTGGATACGCGGAAGACCCGGTCTCCCGCGTCGGCACCTCCATCGACGTCGCATTCTGACCGTCTGCGGACGATAGCGAAGAGGCGCATGATGGAACAGGACGACACCCCGGCGCAGGGCGCCGACGAGGCCGTGCGCACCAGGAAGAAAAAAAAGAAGAAGAAGGCGAAGGCGGCGACGAAGCCCGCTTCCGACAAATCCGCGTCCCCCGGTTCCGCCAAGGGCATCGAGACGATGTTCCGCAACGCCTGCCGCGCGGAACTGGACCTGATCGCGCTGGCGGCGACCAAGGCGAATATCATGATCTCGCTCAACGGCCTGATCATCTCCGCGCTCATCATCTCGGGCGCGTTCATCTTCGCGTCCTCGCCGCAGTTCCTGCTGCCCGCCGGGGTGTTCCTCGTCACGGCGGCGGTGTCGATCGTCTTCGCGCTCCTCGCCGCCTCGCCCGAGCGGTTCGGCCTGTTCGGCGCGGTGCGCGACTGGTTGCGCGCGCTCTTCCGGCGGGAGGCGGGCTTGGGCGACCTGCCGAAATTCGTGAATGCGCGGCAGGCGCAGAACGCGGCGGTGCACGTCAATCCGCTGATCGCCGACGACCGCACGCACCTGTCCGAAGAGGGTTACTGGTTGCGGATACAGGAGGTCATGGCCAATCATGACGACGTCTACCGCGCGATGTCGTCGCAAATCTACTGGCTGGGACAGATGGGCAATCAGAAACTGAGGCTTCTCGACATCTCCTACACCGTCTTCCGCTGGGGGCTGCTCGTGACCGTGCTGGTCTTCTTCGCGGCCTGGGGGGTGATGGGCCTGATGCCCAGGGTCGAGCGGTCGCTGATGCAGGGGACCGGCAATTTCGGGATCGGTGCGCTGGCCGATATCTACGAGCCGTCCGCGCTCCAGCAACTGCCCGACGGGCGCATCCTCGTGGTCGAGGACGAGGCGAACCGCGCCTTCAGCCTGCTGACCCTCTCCGCCAGCGGGCGCTTCGAGGAGAACCCGGCGGGCGACCAGCGCCTGCTGCGCAGCTTCGGGCGCAAGATGAGCGATCTCGAAGGGTTGTCCATCGACAGGGCGGGCCAAGTCTACGCCATCACCTCGCATTCCACCAAGAACAAGGGCAAGCGCGACAGGGACCGCGAACAGCTTCTGCGCTTCGTCGTCAGCGGCGGGGTGGCATCCGGGCTTGCGGTCTATGCCGGCCTGCGCGACGCGCTCTCGGACGCGGCGGATCTCAACCGCGCCATCGAGGAGGCGACGGGCGAGGCCGCCGATTTCGGAGATCTGAATATCGAGGGGCTGGCCTATGTCGAGGAGACGAGCGAGCTGCTCCTCGGCCTGCGCACGCCCGTGGTCGGCGGGCGCTCGCTCGTCGTGGCGATCACCAACCCCGCCGCTCTGGTCGAGGGCCGCGCGCCGCCGCGATTCGGCCCGCCGCTCCTCCTCGACATGCAGGGCGGCGGCATCCGGGCGCTCAGCTTCGACCCGGTCCTCAAGACCTATCTCGTCGTCAACGAGGTCGAGCAACCCGAGGGCGGGCGCATCTCGCAGCTGTGGAAATGGGACGGCGGCTCCGACACGCCCCCCGTCCCCCTCTCCCTCCCCGGGATCATCGACCTCGACAACGTGGAATCCATCGACTCGGTCGTCATCGGCGGCGAACGGCGGCTCCTGCTGATGAGCGACGAGGGCAACGCGAAGAAGAACCGCCCGGCCCGCTACCTCATGCTCGGCTACGACCTGATCGGCGAGATGGAGTGAGCGTTCAGCGCCCCATCATCCGCCTCACCCGCGCCCCGCGCGTGAGGTAGCACCACGCGCCGCGCAGCTCTCCCCCCGCCAGCGGTCGATCCTGTCGGTCTGGGGCGGGCGGTCGAGGACGGGCCAGAGGTCGCGGGTCGCATCCGGCACCTTGCGCGACACGTCGCCCGCGTAGTCGAGAATCGCGGGGTCGTACCCCTCGCCCATGAAGTCGCAGAGCCGGTCGAGCGTCTGTTCCGGCAGGGCGACGAGGTCCTCGTAGCGGATGCGCAGGTAGCGCTCCGGTCCTTCGGACTTGCCCAGCGCATGACCGATCCGGTCGGCGGCGGTCGTCGCGCGCGACCAGCGGTCGGCCACTTCCAGCGCGTTCAGCCCGCCGATGCGCGCCGGTCATCATGGTGAGCAGGGTCGTCCCGCTGCACTCGAAGCCGAAGAGGAAGGTCGGGTCATCGGGCCTCCAGATCGAGGGCGAGCTGCTGCGCGTCGATGTAGAACTTGGCGGCCCAGTTGGGGTAGCCGTAGGGCACGTAATCGCCGTGGATCGGGAAGGACCCGGCCACCGCGCCGCGCGTCTCCTCCGGTCCGTCGATATCGATCCGGCGGCGCAGGTAGCCCAGCGCGCGCTCGGCGCCGTCGCGATATTCGTGCGTCTCGTCGATCCGCGAGAGCATCAGCCAGCAATGCGCCACCTGCGCCGTGCCGGTCAGGCAGACCCAGTCCGCCGCATCGCGCCAAGCCGCATCGAAGCGCCCGCAGAGATAGCCGTCCTCGCCGAGGCATCCCAGCAGGGCGCCCCCCAGCTTGCGCCCCGCGACCAGATAGCGGTCGTCCTTCGAGAATGCCTGCGCCTCCAGAATGCCGCGCAGGGCGTAGCCGAGCGTATGCGTCAGGGGCGCGGTCGGCACGGAGAGACAGCATTCGCTCATCCAGCCGTTGGGCTTCTGCTTCGTCAGCGCCCAGTCGACCTGCCGCAGCGCCGCGTCGGACCATGCCGCATTCGGCTCGACCCGCGCGGCCTCCAGCAGGCCCCAGGAGACATGCGTCTCGTAGGCCTTGTCATTCGCCGTGGCGAAGGGCGTGCGATGCGCGCGCCAACATCCGTCCTCGTCCTGCGTGGCGGCCAGCCAGTTGGCGGCGCGGCGCATCGGCTCCGCGTAGTCCTCGCCGAACACCCGCACCCCCGCCGCGAGGCCCATGAGGATCTGGCCGGTATTGAACGTCACGGGGACGCGCGGTTCCTGACCGATGGTCCCGCCCTGGAACCCGCCATCGGCGAACTGGATCGACACCAGCCAGTCGAGCATCCGCCGCGCGCCGTCCCGCAGGGCCGCGTCGTCCAGCCGTTCGGCCTGCGCCAGCAGGGTCGGCACGATATAGCCGCTGGTCTCGGGGTAGGAGGCGGCCCAGCCGGTCGTGTGGCTGTAGTCGCGCGCGGCGCCCTCGTCGTTGGTCGCCGTGTGCTTCTGCGCCATCATCAGCCAGTCGAGCGCCGCGCGCACCGTCGCCTCGGCCCCCGAATCCGGGCGCTCGGCCCCTGCCAGGTCGCGCTTGCGCATCGCCTTGGCGGCGGGGGGCATCTGCTGGTGCTCCAGCCACGTCAGGGCGGGCTGGAGATAGGGTTTCAGCGGTCGCGCCGCCGCCTTGATATCCGAGATCGACATGCCTGATCCTTCGCGGTTGGCCGGTTTGACCACCCTCATGCAGCAAACTCCTTACGACTTCCTGAGAAGAGCGAAAACCGTGCAGAAAACCCTTGCGTCTTCCGGCGCGCGGGACTATCCACTCACTTCTTGGCGCGGGATGGAGCAGCCCGGTAGCTCGTCAGGCTCATAACCTGAAGGTCGCAGGTTCAAATCCTGCTCCCGCAACCAAGACGCAAAAGCCGTGCCCCGTGGGGCGCGGTTTTTTCGTTTTCGGGGGAGATGCGCGGCCCGGGAGCGAGGGGGCGAGCGATCTGTCCGTCATTAACGCCCGATCCCCGAATCTAACGCTTGCCAAGCCCGTCGCCGCCCGCTACTCACTGCCTTCTTGGCGCGGGATGGAGCAGCTCGGTAGCTCGTCAGGCTCATAACCTGAAGGTCGCAGGTTCAAATCCTGCTCCCGCAACCAAGATATTCCCAGGATATCCGTCTTTCGAAATGCCGATACGCACCGGCATTCCGAAAGGCCGGATTCCCCCGGTTCAGTCCAGCCGCACCAGCGCATGCCGCTTCTTGCCCGCGCTCAGCTTGCGCGGACCGTCCGCGAAGTCGCCCGCCGCGAGCATCGTCCCCGCATCCCTCACCGCTTCGTCATCCAGTTTCGCCCCGCCATCCGCGATGAGGCGCTTGGCTTCCTTGCCCGTCTTCGACAGGCCCGCGCGGACGAAAAGCTGACCGATGGCGATCCCGTCGCCGATCTCCGCCGCCGTCAGGGCCACGGTCGGCAGGTCGTCCGACAGCGTTCCCTGCTCGAAGGTCGCGCGCGCCGCTTCCTCGGCCTGCGCCGCCGCCTCCGCGCCGTGGCACAATGTCGTCACCTCGGTCGCGAGCACCTTCTTCGCCTCGTTGATCTCCGACCCGTCCAGCGCCTCCAGCCGGGCGATCTCGTCCAGCGGCAATTCCGTGAACAGGCGCAGGAAGCGGCCCACATCGGCATCCATGGTGTTGCGCCAGAACTGCCAGAACTCGTAGGGACTGCGCATGTCGGCGTTCAGCCACACGGCCCCGTCCGCGCTCTTGCCCATCTTGGTGCCGTCGGCCCTGGCGATCAGGGGCGTGGTGATGCCGAACAGGTCGGCCCCCTCGACCCGGCGGCCCAGCTCCATCCCGTTGATGATATTGCCCCACTGGTCCGACCCGCCGAGCTGCAACCGGCACCCGGTACGGCGGTGGAGTTCGACGAAATCATACGCCTGCAGCAGCATGTAGTTGAATTCCAGGAAGGTCAGCGGCTGTTCCCGCTCCAGCCGCAGCCGCACCGAATCGAAGGACAGCATGCGGTTGATCGTGAAATGCGGCCCGTATTCGCGCAGGAAATCGATGTAGTTCAGCCGGTCCAGCCACTCGGCATTGTCCATCATCACCGCATCGGTCGGCCCGTCGCCGAAAGTCATGTATTTCTCGAACACCGAGAAGATGCCGCGCTTGTTCGCCTCGATCCCCGCATCGTCGAGCATCTTGCGCATGTCGTCCTTGCCCGACGGATCGCCCACCTTGGTCGTGCCGCCGCCCATCAGGACGATGGGTTTCTGCCCCGTCTTCTGCAACCAGCGCAGCATCATGATCTGGAGCAGCGACCCGACATGCAGGCTGGTCGCCGTGCAGTCGAACCCGATATAGGCCGGGACGCCGCCCTTCAGCATCACCGCGTCGAGGGCTTCGAGATCGGTGCAGTCCTTCATGAACCCGCGTTCGCTCATCACGCGCAGGAAGTCGGATTTCGGCTGGTAAGTCATGGTGGCGGTCCCTAGTTTCGACGGGCGTCTTAACGCTATTCCGCGCGCATGGGAAACCCCGATGACCTCTTCCGAATCGATATGGGCCATGGGTCTGATGTGCGGCACGTCGATGGACGGGGTGGATGCGGCGATGCTGCGGACGGATGGCGAGGGGATCGCGGCGTTCGGACCCTCGCTGGAGGTGACGCCCGCGTACACTGCCGATCAGCGCGCCCTGCTGGAGCGGGTGATGGCCGACGAGGCGGCGGGGGGCGCGGGGGCCGGTGATCTGGCCGGGGCGGCGCGGGCGGTGACGGATATCCATTTCGCCGCCGTCACCGCCTTGCGGGCGCGATTGCGGGACGACGCGGCCCTGCTGGGCTTTCACGGCCAGACCGTCTTCCACGATCCGGCGGCGGGGCGCAGCGTGCAGATCGGGGAGGCGGAGCGCCTCGCCGACCTGACCGGTCTGCCCGTCGTGGCTGATTTCCGCTCGGCGGACATGGTCGCGGGCGGGGAGGGTGCGCCGCTCGCCCCGTTCTTCCACCACGCCCTCGCCCGGCATGTCGGGGCGAGGGAGCCGCTCGCGTTCCTGAATATCGGCGGGGTCGCGAATGTCACCTGGGTCGATCCGGCCAGGGATGCGCCGGAGGAGGAAGGTGCCTTGCTCGCCTTCGATACCGGGCCGGGGAACGCGCTGGTGAACGACTGGATGGCGCGCCATGGCGGCGAGCCGCTGGACCGGGACGGCACGGCGGCGGTGCGGGGGCGGGTGGCCGAGGATCGCCTGCGCCAGAACGCGACCGATGCCTACACCGCGCGCATCCCCCCCAAGTCGCTGGATCGCAATACCTTTTCGCTGGCGGGGGAGCGTATGGCAGGCTTGTCGATCGAGGACGGGGCCGCGACCCTCACCGCCCTGACCGTGCGCACCGTCGCGGCGAGCGTGCCGCATATGCCCAAGCCCCCCGCGCGCTGGCTCGTCTGCGGCGGGGGGCGGCACAATCCGGTGATGATGGCGATGCTGGGCGCGGCGCTGGCGGCCCCGGTCGATCCGGTCGAGGCGGTCGGGCTGGATGGCGACATGCTGGAGGCGCAGGCGTTCGCCTATCTGGCCGTGCGCTCGATGCGGGGATTGCCGCTCAGCGCGCCGGGGACGACGGGCTGCGCGTCATCCGTGACGGGCGGCGTGCTCAGCGACCCGCGCCGCCGCCATCCAGCGCCGTCATCCGGGTCCTGACATACTCGCTGACCTGTCCGATCATGTCGTCCATGCCCTTGTCGTAGAAGTGGTTCGCCTTCTCGACATTCTGGTGCGAGATCGTGATGCCCTTCTGCGCCTGCAACTTGGCGACCAGCTTGGTCACGTCGTCGGGCGGGGCCACGCGGTCGGCATCGCCGTTGAT
>ENA-ORXT01004249-ORXT01004249.1-marine-metagenome-genome-assembly--contig:-NODE-4249-length-15000-cov-20.852510_pt1 | contig 15000 bp, 11 predicted proteins | sample MGYA00237868_ERZ511482 | MGnify/ENA metagenome assembly ERZ511482 | reverse complement strand
GCCTCCGGCAGGATTCGAACCTGCGACCGACGGGGTAGAAACCCGCTGCTCTCATCCGCTGAGCTACGGAGGCTGAAGCGGTCAGGCTACCGCTCAGTCGGTGGCGCCCTCGGCACCGTCTTCGCCGGGACTGGATCCGTTGCCGCCCGAACCGGGGGCACCTTCGACGAACTGGTCTGCGTCGACATCCCGGTCGGCTCCAGAGTCGTCGAACCAGCCGTAGGAGGCGCCGCCTGATGCTCCGACACCCGCCTCGGCGTTCACCTCACTCGACGACGCTCCACCGTCACCACCGTCGCGACCCGTGCCGTCCTGCCCGCCGAGACCCGGCGAGCCGCCGGTGCCGCCATCGGCACCGTTACCGCCGGCACCGCCGCGGACGGTCGTCGCGACGACCTCGTTCACCGAGGTTCTCGTGGTCAGCAAGCCATAGGAGGGACCGCCCCCTCCCCCGCCGCCCTGGCCGCCGGTCCCGCCGGCGCCACCGCCACCACCACCGCCACCGGCACCTCCTTCGGAGATCGGTCCCTCGAATCCGGCTGCGCCGTCGCCACCCGCACCACCAACCGATCCGGGCAGACCCGGCGCGCCGATGCCACCGTTGCCTGCTCGGCCGCCGGCGATCAGCGATTCGATGATCACCAAGCTCTCCACATCAACCGTCCAGAGGCCGATCGACCCGCCGCCACCGTTGCCCGGCAATCCTCCGGCGGTCGCCGACCCGCCTTGGCCGCCACCACCGCCACCACCACCGTCGACTCCGACCGGGCCGTTGCCGCCTCCGCCGCCGCGACCGCCCGACCCGTCCGACCCGACATCACCAGCGACGCCAACCCGTCCCACGGGCACGGTTGCCCCGTCGTCAGCGGTGACTGCGCCAGAGCCACCGTTGCCGCCGGCGCCACCGGGGCCTCCGCTGCCGCCGCGTCCTGCCCGACCATTCGGCGTCGACGGGGTGCCTCCAGCGCCTCCGTCATCGGCGTCGGACCCGTTGCTCGTGTTGCCACCGTCGCCGCCACTGCCACCGGCGCGTGCTCCAGATCCTGCGCCGACTCCGGCGTTTCGCTCGTCGCCGTCTTGCCCGTCAGATCCGGACTCGGCGGTGTCGTCCTCCGCCGGCATCCCGTCGGAGCCACGGCCGCCGCGACCGGCGTTGATGGTCGACCGTTCGACAATCACGTCCGTCGCACCGTCGACGATCATCCCGGCGCTGTGACCGCCTGCGTCGCCGTTGACTCCCTCGCCTGCGTCACCAGCGACGACTCGACTGTCGAGCAGCCGCACGATGCCCGCGTCGGTGACCTGGACCCCGGACGAGTCCTCCCCCGGCGCGGCGTCGGCTGCGGTGACCTCGACGGCTGAGAGCGACCGACTGGCCGACCCCGTCGTGCTGATCGCCACGGCAGCGCCCTGGATCATCGCCCGTCGGGCCGTGTCCCGCATCCAGTTCTCGTCGAATCCGCCGTACAGGCTCACCCCGTTGCCGAGTTGGAGGGTCGCCGCGTTCGTGTCGTAGATGCCGGTGCTGCGGATGTAGATGTCGCGCCCGTCTGCGGACTGTGCCGCAGCCGGCAGGCTTTGAAACGGGTTGAAGATCGATCCGTCCCCTGCGTCGTTGCCCCGTTCCCCATCGACGAAGATCGCTTCGTCCGCGTCTTCGAACACCCGGACGATCACCTCGTCGGTTGCGACCCCATCGGTGCCGGCCACTTCGAGCGCAAAGACGAGCGTGGACACCGACGACGGCGCAATCGCCAACGCTTCGGCGCCGCGCAGACTGCCGACCCCTGCGGTCACATCGGGTCCCGCAGTCTGCGTCCAGCGCACGGCTGCGCTCGGCGTACCGTCGGCGAGGTCGCGCGCGACGAGCTTGAATTCGACGTCCTGATCGACGGCCAGGTCCTCGCCAGCATCAGCGTTTGCCGTGATGACCACGGTCGTCGGCGGCACGGTCGATGTGGTCGTCGTGGAGGTCGTCGTGGTTGTTTCCTCCGCCGTGATCGGTGCGGACTCTTCGACGTCCGCCGTCGTGCTCGCTGTCACCACCGTGGCTGGAGATGTCGATTCGCCCCTGTCCTGCGTTGCGACGAAGGCGATCATGCCCGCGATCAGGACGATGACTGCGCCGATGCTGAGGGCGATGATCAGGTTCCGCTGGCGCCGTTCGGTCGGATCGACTGGTGATCGAGACGGCGCTCCGGTCTGCCCTGGCCGGGGTCCGCGTGGTGCTGCGCCCTGTTGCGGATTCCACTCGTTCGTCATCGTCAGCCTTCTCGGTGTCCCGACGGTAGCGAGCCGGCCGCTCCGATGTGCGTCACCCCGGACCGGTTCAGCGACAGCTACAGCCGCTGGCGGAGCAGGCCCAGAGCTGTGATCACGGAGAACTGACGCATCAGTTCGCGTAGGCCGGGCAAGTGCACCTGGTGCACCTCATCGAAGTCCGGGCCGACCAAACCAACGAAGAGCGTGCCCGCGGGTTGGCCCTCCTGCTCTGCTGGCCCCGCAACACCCGTCAGCGACAGACCGATGTCGGCACCGAGCCGGTCACGGACTCCAGCCGCCATCTGGCGCGCTGCCGATTCACTGATGACCGGACCGCCGGCCACCCCGAGCAGGTGCTGCTTCACCTCGGTTGCGTAGCTGACGATTCCTCCACGGAACACATCGCTGGAACCCGGGATCTCGGTCAGTCGTCCACCGACCAGTCCGCCGGTCACCGATTCGGCGACGGCGAGGGTGAGCCCTCGCTGCCGACACAGGTCGAGTACCACCGATTCCATCGTGTCGTCGTCGACGCCGAAGATCAGCTCGCCGATCTCAGCGCGCACACGCGCTTCCCAGACGTCGAGCTGCGCCTCACACTCGTCGAGCGACGGCGCCTTCGCGGTCAGCCTGACCTTCAGACCGTTCCATCCGCTCGCCAAGAATGCCAGCGTCGGCGTGTCCGGGGTCTCCAATTCGGCAATGATCGGATCGAGACGCTCGTTCAGGCTGCTCTCGCTCTCACCCCACGTGCGCATCACGCGCGACGCGATCACTGCGGACTCGCCGCTTCGGGCGAGCAAGTCGGGAACGATCGCCCGTTCAACCATGTCGCACATCTCGTGCGGAACGCCTGGCACGGCGTACACGACCTTGTCGACGCCGTCGATGCTGACCGGACAAATCAGGCCAGGAGCGGTGCCCCGGGTCTGAGCGATGAACGTCGCTCCGACCGGGACCTGCGCCTGGCGCCGGTTGCTGGCGGCCATCGTGCGCCCCCTCGATTCGAACATCGTCCTGATCACGTCGACGATCGCCGGGTCCTCGACCAGTTCGACACCCATCACACCGGCGATTGCATCGCGGGTCAGATCGTCGTGGGTCGGCCCGAGGCCACCGCACATGATCACCGCGTCGGCATCGTCGAGCATCCGCCGCAGTTGAGCCTCGATTCGTGCGACGTTGTCACCGACTTTGACCTGGACGAGTGAGTCGATGCCGCTGGCAGCCAACTCGCCGCCCATCCACGCCGAGTTCGAATCGATGATCTGTCCGAGAAGCAGTTCGGTGCCGACAGCCAGGACGTCACAACGCATCGGTGCAGTGTGCCAGAACACCCACCGGCGGCCGAAGCCGCTCGGCGAGCGACCTGCTGGTCAGTCGATGATCGGGCTGGAGGCGGAAACGCCCTGCGGGTTGCGCGCGTCAAAGAGGTACTGCGCACCACTGACCAAGGCGAGCACGACGGCCGCCCACAGCAACCCCTTCCACAGCCATGTGGCGTCGAGGGCTGTCCACGGGAGCAGGGCGAAGCCGACCGCCAATTGCTGTGCGAACGTCTTGTACTTCGCAAGCTGCGATGCCGGAACGCTGACGCCTCTCCCGCTCACGATCACCCGGTAAACGCTGATGATCAGCTCGCGGGCCGCGATGATGAGAACGGGCACGACCCAGAACACACCGGTACTGACCAGGGTGAACATGGCGCCGAGGATGAGCACCTTGTCGGCCAGCGGGTCGAGGAAAGCCCCGGCAGGGGTCGGGCCTCGGCGCCTGGCGACGTAGCCGTCGATGCCGTCGCTGAAGCAGAGCACGAACCACAGCGTGAAGGCAATCCATGCACCGCGCGGATGGTTGGGAATGGCCCAGAACATGACCGGTGACAGCAGCAGCCGAGCCGTGGTGATCGCATTCGCCCAACTGGCAATCGACAATCCCTGACTCGCCGGAGCTTCGGTCGTCGCCATCAGTCGGCGTCCGGGTCGTCCAGATCGGCGAGGTCGACCCCCGATGCCACGAGGTCGGGGCCCAACGCATCGATGATGTCGACCTCTGAGAACTCTCCCACCGGCACAGTCTTGCCGACGTGGATCACTCCGTCGATCTCGGGCGCCTCGCGATGGCTTCGACCCACCCCCTGCCGGTCGACCAACACCTGCATCGTCGTACCGATCAGATCGTCGCGACGCGTCGCGGTGATGTCGTCCTGCAGCTCACGCAACTCGGCGAGGCGTTGGTCCATCAGCCCGTCCGGAACGACACCTTCGCCCTGTGCGACCAAGTCGGCAGCGTACGTGCCGTCTTCGTTGCTGTAGGAGAAGAAGCCGCACCAGTCCAGCTGCGCTTCCTCCACGAAGTGCAACAGTTGGTCGTGATCAGCCTCGGTCTCGCCGGGATACCCGACGATGAAGTTGCTCCGAAACGCAGCGTCCGGCTCACGCTCGCGAATGTCGGCGATCCGGTCGAGGAATCGCTGCCCATCGCCCCACCGACGCATCTTGCGCAACAGCGGCTTACTGACGTGCTGCAGCGACAGATCGAAGTACGGAACACCGGTGTTACAGATCGAGTCGATCAGCGCGTCGGTCAAGTCACTCGGGTACAGGTAGAGCAGCCGGACACGGTCGACCTCGGCAGCGACCGCATCGATCAACGGCACGATCGAACCGGCACCCATCTCGTCGGGTCGATCCTTGCCGTAGGACGCGAGGTCCTGTGCGACGAGAACGATCTCGCGCGCCTGCAGCTGTGCGACCTCGGTGAGGATCGATGACACATCGCGGCTGCGCTGCGGCCCACGGAAGCTCGGGATCGCACAGAATCCGCACTTGCGATCGCAGCCCTCAGCGATCTTCACGTAGGCCCACTGAACCGACGATTTCGGCCGCGGCAGGTTGAGGAGATCGAAGTCGGGCAGCGGCGCCTCGGAGACCGGGATTAGCTTGCGCGTACCCGCACCACGACTCGGCACCTCGGTCCCGTCACGTTGCTCTGGTCGCATGTTGAACGCCATGCCGAATCCGGCGACCTGGTCCACTTCGGGCAGCTCTGCGGCGAGTTCGTCGCCGTAGCGCTCGGCCATGCATCCGGTGACGACGAGCTTGGAACCGTCGAGGCGCTGTTCGTCGAGGGCGAGGATGGTGTCGATCGACTCGCGCCGGGCTGCGTCGATGAACGCGCAGGTGTTGACCACGACCAAGTCGGCGGTACCGGCGTCGTCGGTCGGTTCCATGCCGTCGGCGAGCAGTGCACCGACGAGCTTGTCGGAATCGACGTCGTTCTTCGGGCAACCCAAAGTCTCGACATAGAACCGCTGCGCCATGTCGGTGACGCTATCCGGCTGCACGTGCGGCGAAGCGAGCGTTCCGCGACGGCAGCTCACCGAACGGCGTTTGCGTGACGATATTGGTGCTTCCGAGCACCTTTTTCGTCACGCAAACGGGAGACCCGCGGTTACAGCTGACCGTTCTGCTGGAGCAACTCGAACTCTTCGACGGTCATCAGCACCGAGCGTGCCTTGGAGCCCTCGCTCGGGCCGACGACGCCACGGGTCTCCAAGAGATCCATGATCCGACCGGCTCGAGCGAAGCCGACTTTGAGCTTGCGCTGCAACATCGACGTCGACCCCAACTGGCTGCGCACGATGAGCTCCATTGCCTGGCGCATCATGATCGTGTCCTCGTCCTCTTCGCCGGCGGAGAACGCATGCGCATCAGAGGTCAGGTCCATGGACCCCGCTCCGGCAGGTGCAGCGCCGGGCGCGCCGAGCGACGGCGGAACGAGTGCCGGCTGGTCGGTCCCGGCGAAACCGTTGGCGTCGGCGGTCGGAGCGTCGTCGCCGTCCTCGACCGCTGCAGAATGGACCGGCTCGGGCGCCTGGGCCCGCCAGTGGGCAACGACCTTGCGGACCTCCTCTTCGGTGATGAACGCACCCTGGATGCGGTTCGCGACCGAAGAGTTGCCGGGAAGCAAAAGCATGTCGCCCTTACCGACGAGCTTGTCGGCGCCTGGCTGATCCAAGATGACGCGCGAGTCGGTGAGGCTGGACACGGCGAAGGCCATCCGAGCCGGGATGTTGGCTTTGATGACACCCGTGATGACGTTGACCGACGGGCGCTGCGTCGCGACGATCAGGTGGATGCCGACAGCGCGGGCCTTCTGTGCGATGCGGGTGATCGACTCCTCGACGTCGCGTGCAGCGACCATCATCAAGTCGTTGAGCTCGTCGACCACGATGACGATGTACGGCATGTACTCGTACGCGGGCGGACTGTCCGGATCCCAACCCGCAGGCTGTTCGATCTCGCCCTTCTTGAACGCCTTGTTGAAGCCGCCGATGTCGCGGTAGCCGACCTCGGACAGGACGTCGTACCGGCGTTCCATTTCTTTGACGGCCCATCCGAGGGCATTGGCTGCCTTCTTCGGATCGGTGACCGGCTGCGTGAGCAGGTGCGGCAGCCGCTGGTACTGGCCCATCTCGACCTGCTTCGGGTCGATCAGGATCAGGCGCACGTCGTCCGGCGTGGTGCGCATCAGCAGGGAGGTGATGATGCAGTTGATCCCCGATGACTTGCCTGCGCCGGTCGCCCCGGCGATCAACATGTGTGGCGTGGCCGCCAGGTCGAGGAAGACCGCCTTGCCGGCGATGTCCTTGCCGACAGCGACGTCGAGGACATTGTCCGACGTGAGTGCCTCGGGCGACACCATCAAGTCGCCCAGCGCGACGAGCTGGCGCTGATGATTGGGGACCTCGACCCCGATTGCGGAGCGACCCGGAATCGGCGCCAGGATGCGGACATCGGTCGCAGCCATCGCATAGGCGATGTCCTTCTGCAGGTTGGTGACCTTGGCGACCTTGACTCCTGCGCCGAGTTCGAGCTCGTAGCGTGTGACCGTCGGGCCGACCGTCATTCCGATCAGTTCGGTCTCCACGTTGTGCGACGCCAACGATTCCTGCAGCGTGTCGCCGCGCTGCTCGATGGCTTTGAGGTCCATCTTCTGCGCGGCCGGGCGATCGAGGAACGACGTCGGCGGCAGACTCCAATCGCCGACCTGGGTTCCGTCAGGTGACAGATCCCCTGGCTTGGACCCGGTGTTCGCCTTCGGCTTGGCTTTCGCTCGTTTGCGCTTCGGCTTCGCCTGCCCGTCGGCGGCGTCGACCCAGTCGTCGCCGTCGTCTTCGAAGTCGTACAGCTCGGCACCGCCGTTCAACGCCATCGGCTCACCGGTGACGCCACCCGGCGCAGTCAGCTCACCCGACACCGCTTGGCCCGACGCGTCGTAGCCGCGCAGTTCGCCACTCTCGTCGCGATCACTGCTGAGCGTCGAAATGTTGCTCAGACCCTCGCGTGCCGCCCGGCCGAGCGGTCGCATGACCGTTGCGAGGAACCCTCCGGTCGATGTCGCCATCGTCCGGAGCGATGTCTGCGTGATCAGCAACGCACCGCCGGTCAGCAGGACGAGCAGCACCACGACGGCACCCGGTGAGTTCACCGCAGCACGCAGGGGTTCTGCCATCAGAGCGCCGAGCCAGCCACCCGCCTTGCTGAGCTCAGCGGAGTCGGCCGAGATCTTCTCCGGTCCGCGCACGATGTGCAGGAGACCGAGCAACGACAGACTGATCATGGACCAGCCGACCACGAGCCGGAACGGGCTCGACGAGCGGCCCCGCTTGACCAGCGCAACACCGGTTGCGATGAGCACCAGCGGAGCAGCGAAGCGGCCCAGGCCGGCGAACCAACCAATGATGGTCTCGATCCCGCTCCCGAGCGGACCTGCCAGATTGATGTAGACCGCTAACGCGCAGAGCACGCCGAGGCCGATGAGCCCGAGGCCGAAGAACTCGTGCTCGCGCCCCTCGACTGCACCGCGCAGCTCGCCTGCAGCTCGACCGCCGCGCCCCCGGGCGAGCTCGGGTGGTGTCTGATCACGAACCGACCCGGACGGCTTGCGGGTCGATTTGCGGGTGCCGGACGGCATCGCCGCAGTGGCATCGGCCCGGTCCTGTCGGGCTCGGGTCTTCGCCGTGCTCGACGCCGAGTTCACGCTGGTCGACCGCTTACCCGGCTCCTTGCCGGCGGACTTGCCAGACGGTTTTGCGGACGCGGCCGACTTGGCTGGCTTTGTAGGCTTTTTCTTGGACGGACCCCAGGTGGACATGACTCGACCACCGTACCAACCCGACGTCATGCGGTTCCGCGACCCACGCAAGAACGTCAGTTCGAAGGCGACGCATCCAGGTTCGTCCTACAGCGGGATCACCTCGACCACTGCGCCTGACGGAGCAACGACGACATCGAGGACACCACCGCGGGCTGACCGCGCCGAGATCACGTACCGGGCGAAGCCGCCCCCACCGCCTTCGACACTGAACGCATCGATCGTTGCCGTCGGCAGGTCGGCGGTGATGCCGTCGAGCATCGTGGTGTCGTCGAAGTCGAGGACATCGACGCTGAAGGTCTGTCCGGCGACGCCTCCGATGACCGGCGCCGGAGGCTGCAACTCGCCATCGACATAAGTGAACGGGAGGGCGGAGGTTCCACCTTCGGTGGCGACGAAGACGTTCGTGAGCTGAGGTGTCGTGGTGATCTCGAAGAACTCCTGCGGCCCCCCGAGTTCAGCTTCGACAGCCTCTGCAGCGGCACGGACATCGGCGACCACGATCGTCGCAGTCGTCGCATCTATCGGAACGCGGTCATCCGTTGCAGCGTCGCTGCCGCCCGTGCATGCCGAGAGCAGCAACACCATCGCTGCTCCGGACAGTGCCAGCGCGTTGGACGCTACGGAGAACGCTCTCATGGCGTGGTTCGACAGCAGGAGGTCACATGCCGAGGATCGAACCGAAGTCCAAGCCCTTCGCCATCTTGGCGAGGTTGCCCGTGGGGAGTGATCCGCCGGGCGACACCTTGTCGACGAGACCAGGAATCATGCTGGCCAGACCGCCCTTGGCCTCCTCGCGTGACATGCCGGCCTCGTTGGCGATCCGGTCGACTTCCTCGCGCCCCAGCGCCTGCTCCACTTCGTCGGGCTCGAGCTCTTCGTTGTCACCGGTACCGACCCAGCTGTTTGCCTTGCCACCGAGGCCGGCGCTGGTGAACTTGCCGAGCAGCCCACCCAAGCTCCCGATCGCACCGCCTTTGAGCAGCATCGGCAACAGTGCGTCCATCAGCGCGTTGCCGGTCTTCGGCATCCTGCGTCCCATCAATCCACCGAGCATGTCCATGAGTCCCATCTCGGCGAGGTTAGGCCCCGAACATGGCCAATGCGCGACGAACGCGTTCCGACTCGGCACGATCTCGCATTGTCGTGGGCACCGGGGACACGCCGCAGACCTGACGACGGGACGATCCCCCATTTTCGGGGCACGGGTCGAATGCCGTCCTGATCGCCGTCAGGCCATCACGGAGACCGCTCCTCCGATCAGCATCTGGAGGTCGACCACTCCGAAAGAGGTCGCAACCAGCATCAGCTCGGTTGGATCGAGCCGCCTCATCACGACCGGCAGAACCGGACTCAGCGTTCTGCGTCACCACAAGTCCAGCATTCCGCCGTTTGTGGTGACACAGAAACCCCGCCAGCGATCTATGTCACCGCAGGCGCAGCGATTCACTGCATGTGGTGACACAGAATCGAGCGGTTCGGCCCGTCAGGGCGTCAGGCTTCCATGACGACGGGGACGATCATGGGCTTGCGCTTGGTGCGCTCGCTCACGAACTTGCCCGCCGCACGACGCACTTCGCGTTCGAGCTGCTCGACATCGCGCACGCCGTCGGCGAGTGCCTGTTCGACTTTCTCGGCCACGGTGTCACATGCCTCGTCGAGGAGATCCTCGGCTTCGGGTGCGTACACCCAACCGCGGGTGATGATCTCGGGGCCGACGAGGACCTTGCCGGTTTGGACATCGACGGTGACGACCACGACGACCACGCCTTCCTCTGCCAGCTTCTGGCGATCACGCAGCACGCCTTGGCCGACGTCGCCGACGATGCCGTCGACGTACAGGTACCCAGCCGGCACGCGTCCGACGGGCTCGAGGCCCTTCGAGGAGAGTTCGAGGACGTCGCCGTCTTCGCACTGGATGATCTTGTTGCCGGGCACACCCATCAGCTCACCGAGCTTGGCGTTGGCGACCATGTGGCGGTACTCGCCGTGGATCGGCACGAACCATTCCGGGTTGACGATCGACAGGTAGGTCTTGATGTCGTCGGCCTTGGCGTGGCCGGTGGCGTGGACGTCCATGATGCCGGAGTGCACGACCTGTGCGTCGAGGCGCAGGAGCCCGTCGATGACCTTGTTGACACTGCCCTCGTTGCCGGGAATGGCGTGGCTCGACAGCACGACGGTGTCGTTCGGCGTCAGCTTGAGCCACCGGTTCTCGCCGCGCGCCATCAGCCCGAGCGCCGACATCGGCTCGCCCTGCGATCCCGTCGAGATGATGCAGATCTCGCCGTCGTCGTACTTGCCTGCGTCTTCGATGTCGATCAGCGACGACTCGGGGATGCTGAACACGCCGAGGTCGAGACCGAGGCGGATGTTCTTCTTCATGCTCAGCCCGAGCGTTGCGACCTTGCGGCCTTCTCCGACTGCGGCATCGGCGATCTGTTGAATGCGATGGATGTGGCTGGCGAAGCTGGCTGTGATGATCCGTCGTCCGCGTTGCTGGGCGAACAGCGAACGGAGGACACCACCGACGTTGGTCTCACTCGACGCATAGCCCGGCTCTTCGGCATTGGTCGAATCGCTCATCAACAGGCGAATGCCCTCGGTCTTGGCCAGCTGACCGATTCGAGCGAGATCGGCACGACGGGAGTCGACGGGCGTGAGGTCGATCTTGAAGTCGCCGGAGTGGAGCACGACGCCCTGCGCGGTGTGGACGGCGATCGCATGAGCATGTGGGACCGAGTGCGTCACCGGGATGAACTCGACGAGCAGCGTTCCGACGTCGATCTGCTCGCCGTCGGCGACGGGTCGCATATCGATCTTGGGCATCAGTCCGGCTTCTTCGATGCGGTTGCGAGCGAGTCCGAGCGCCAGCGCCGAGCCATAGACCGGCAACGGCGAATCGCGCAGGTGGCCGATGCCGTCGCCGTCGCGCATGAGGTACTGGATGGCGCCGATGTGGTCCTCGTGCCCGTGTGTGAGGACGAGCGCCTTGATCCGGGCGGCGTTCTCACGCAGGTAACTGAAGTCCGGCAGGATCAGGTCGACGCCGTGGTGGATCGCGTCGGGAAACATCAGCCCGCAGTCGATCAGCATGATCGTGCGGTCCGGATCGTCGGCGGCGCCCTGCTCGATGGCCATGCAGTTCCGACCGATCTCGCCGAGACCGCCGAGGAACACGATGCGCACGGGCACGGACGGGTCGAGTGGTGCGGTGTAGAGCTCAGTCATGTGAAATCGATTCGTTGGGTGTCGGAGGTGAAGGAACGTGGCGCCGGGCACCAGCGTCGTTGATCATGCGGATCGGTGGGCGACGAGGCGCTCGTACACGGCACGAGCCGCATCTTCGGTGCCCTCTGGCTCGGGCCCCATCGGCAAGCGACACGGGCCGACCGGGTGGCCGAGTGTTCGCATCATCGATTTGGGCTGCACGGGGTTCGGCGCATCGTCGTTGCCCTCGAACTCGTAGCTCTCGATGAGGAGCCGGTTGAGACGCTGGGTTTCGGCGATGTCATTGCGCTCCCATGCGTCGAACATCGCGGCATGCTCACGGGCGGCCCAGTGTGTGCAGACGCCGATCGCGCCGACGGCTCCGACCGCCAGAAGGGGCAGGTTGAACGGCGAGTCGCCCGAGTAGACCTCGAAGTCGTCCGGTGTGTTCGCGATGACTTTGGCGGTCTCACTCGGGTCACCGGCGGCGTCTTTGAGCGCAACGATGTTGTCGACGTCGTGCGCGAGTCGGAGGATCGTGGCGCTCGACATCTTGCGGCCGGTGCGCTTGGGGATGTCGTACAGCACGACGGGCAGCTCGGTGCTCGATGCGATTGCCCGGAAGTGGACTTCGATGCCGGTCTGCGACGGGCGGTTGTAATACGGGCTGACCCCGAGGATGCCCGCGACGCCCAGCTTGCTGGCCTCTGCGGTCAGGCCGATGTCCTGGCGGGTGTTGGAGCCCGTCGTCCCGGCGATGACCGGCACGGTGACCGCTGCTGCGACGGCTTCGAAGAGCGACAGCTTCTCGTCGATCGAGAGCGTTGCCGACTCCCCTGTGGTCCCCGACACGACCAGCGACTCGTTGCCTTCGTCGACGAGCCATTTCGCGAGTGCCACAGCGGCATCGACGTCGACGTCGCCGGCCTCGTCGAACGGTGTGACCATGGCGACCGAGACACGCCCGAAGCGGGCCATCAGTTCGTCCTCGAGTGAGCTTGGTTCATCACGGCCCTGAACCTATTGCATCGAAGGACCGTTGACGCGTCTGACTTCCACGAATCGCCGAAGTGCTCAGAACGACCCTTCGGCAGCCCTGTCGATGCCCTGGGTGAGGATCAGATCCTCGTGCAGTTCCATCCATGCGTCGTGGTAGCTGCCACACATGACGCCGGTGAACATGTTGGTCTCGCCGCCATGGAGGCGATCGAGCGTCTCGGCGAGGCGCGGCGCATACGTACCGAGGCGGTCGAGCACGCCGCCCATCGCGACCACGACAGGCTGGGCACGCCCGTCGAGCTCTGCGAGTCGGGCGATCACATCGGCGTCGTAGGACGCATCGGTGTGATCGTTCACGTCGCCGTTGCGCAGCTGCCAGGCGCCGCACAGTTCCTTGAACTCGCCGTTGATTGCGAGAAACTGTTCGTAGAGGGGGCCGAGCGGGTCGAGATCGACATCGTCGAGATCGGCGGCCAACGCCTCGAGGTGCGCTGTACGGCCGTCAGGCGTGAGCTGCCACAGCGAACGGGCCTCCCGGAACTGTGCGTGGCCGGCGTCCGCCCGTGCTGCAAGGTGTTCATCGACGGCCCCGGACTCGTTCCCGGTCATGTCGACGAGCGTCTCGACGGTGGCGAATCCTTTGATCCGCAGAGCGTGAAAGGTACCGAATTCGGGTGTCGAGCTGTGCGCCATGACGGCGACGTTAGTGAACGGCGTCGCGACCGGACCGCACGGGGGACCCGACCTGTCCGTCGGCGTCGCCGCTGCTCGGCCGGGCGCGCCAGATCAGGTACCCGATTGTCCCGATGATGATGGGCAGCACATAGGTGATGAACCGGTAGACGAGGACACCGGCGAGCGCAACATCGGCAGCCACACCTGCGGCGACGAGCGCGCCGGTGACGCCCGCTTCGATGACACCGACGCCGCCCGGTGTCGGCGCCAACGACCCGAGAATGTGCGCAACGAAGAACACTCGTGCGAACTCGGTCGCACCGAGTTCGTCGCCGACGCCGAGGCCGGCGAGCGCGACCCACAGGATCACGGCCCCGGTGCCCTGCGCGATCAGCGTCCGGGCGAGCAGACCGGCGGGGCGGCGGGCAACGGACCGCAGTTCGTCGCTCACCGTCTCGACGAGACGGACAGCGCGTTCGCTGTCGCTGTCGGTGTCGGTGTCGGCGTCGGTGTCGGCGTCGGCGTCGGTGGCGTCCGAGGCAATGGCGGGCAAGCGGGCCAGGATCCAGGCGCTGCGTTCGATGGTGTAACGGTGGGCCCGCTCGGACCTCAGCGCGACGAACCAGAAGAGTGCCGAGCCACAGATCACTGCGCCACTCACCGCCACGATGCCGATGTCGGCCAGGCTGCCGTCGCGGCCGGCCATGTCGATCAGGGTGGCCACGAGCGGATACCCCCAGCTCACAAATGCTGTTGCGACTCCGGATGCAGTCAGCATCACGATGAACCGAGCGGCATCGACGCCACGCTCGCGCGCCAACTGCCACCGCAACACGGTGGCGATCGGGCCACCGGCCGGGATGCCCTTGCTCGCAGCTGAACCGACGTCACTGATCATCTCCGCCCGCCGCAGCGTCAGCTCGGGTAGCAGCGATCTGATCACCTCTGCGCGCGAGACACGCTCGAGCACTGCGAAACCGACCAGCGCGAGCACCGTACGTTGTGGCAGCTGCCGGATCTCTCCGATCGCGTCGAAGATCGTCGCCCGCTGGAGGTACACCGCTACGGCGAGCCCGATCGCGACCAGCGCTGCACCGAGCGTGCGTACGCGTGGGTTGCAGATCAGTCGTCGCACGGCGTCGAAGGTACGACCGGTCGGGCGGATCTGACCGACCGGGCGCCGCGTGTTCTCAGGAACGCAACATCAGTGTCAGCTCCGGCGGCTGACACCGTCGGCCACCGCAGCAGCCGCGACGGCTGCGGCAACGCTCACGGACACCGACCGGTCGAACGCCGACGGCATGATGTTGTCTTCGGCGAGTTCGTCATTCGACACCGAGTCGGCAATCGCCTTGGCTGCAGCGAGCTTCATGTTCTCGGTGATGTCGCTCGCCCGCGCGTCGAGCGCCCCGCGAAAGATGCCGGGGAACGCGAGCACGTTGTTGATCTGGTTGGGGTAGTCGCTCCGCCCGGTCCCCATCACCCGCACGAGATCGCCGACGAGTTCGGGCCGGATCTCCGGGTCGGGATTCGCCATGGCGAACACGATCGGATCCGCGTTCATGTTCCCGACGTCGTCCACGGTCAGCACGTCCGGAGCACTCACGCCGATGAACAAGTCTGCGCCGTGCATCACGTCGGACAATGCACCCTGCTTGCCATCAGGGTTCGTGTTCTCGGCGAACCACTGCTTCC
>ENA-ORXT01004246-ORXT01004246.1-marine-metagenome-genome-assembly--contig:-NODE-4246-length-15007-cov-3.569390_pt1 | contig 15007 bp, 9 predicted proteins | sample MGYA00237868_ERZ511482 | MGnify/ENA metagenome assembly ERZ511482 | reverse complement strand
GCTTTTGCCTACTTTTGGCCAAGCAAAAGTAGGTGTAACACGGTACGGAGAGGTGCGCAGCACCGGTAGAGCAGCGGTGGAAGAACTGAGTCTTAAAGAAGTACCTCTCAACCTCCCAACTCAAAAATGCCTACCTTTGCACCCTCAAACAGGGCATCTCCCGGTTTACATGGTCAGGTGCCTTATACTTTGGTACCGTTTGTAGTAAACCATCTTGCCCGATAATACCCTTCAGGTAAGATGGAAAATTTTCAGGACAGCGCGCTACGCGATGACGTCAAACGTGCAGTAGCCGAACTCGGCTTTACCACCCCAACCCCCGTACAGGCGCAAGCCATTCCCCTCATTCTTGATTCTGACCGCGATCTCGTTGCGCTGGCCCGCACGGGTACCGGTAAGACGGCTGGCTTTGGACTTCCCGTAGTTGACGGCATTGACGAAGAAGAGAAGTCAGTACAGGCCCTTATTCTTTGCCCTACGCGGGAGCTCTGTCTCCAAATCGCAAAGGACCTCGGTACCTTCAGTCGCTTTCGTAAAGGGGTAAAGGTGGTGGCCGTTTACGGTGGCTCCCCGATCATGCACCAGATCAAGGACATCAGAGCTGGCGCTCAGATCATCGTCGGTACGCCAGGTCGGACGCTCGACCTCATCAACCGGAAGAAGCTCAAGATGGAGAACCTGAAGCGGGTTGTTCTGGACGAAGCGGACGAGATGCTCAACATGGGCTTCCAGGAAGAGCTCAATGCCATTCTGGCCGCTACGCCTGATAAAAAGCAAACCTTGCTCTTCAGTGCTACCATGCCGAAGGAGGCTAAGCGGATCTCTCAGACCTACATGACGGACCCCGCCGAAATCAGCGTTGGTCATTCCGATGCCGGTAATTCAAACATCGAACACCAGTACTTTAAGGTCCGTGGCTCTGATCGTTTCGCTCTTCTTCGCCTGCTCATCGAGCTGGACCCGGATCTCTACGCTGTTGTCTTTTGCCGCACCCGCCGCGAAGTCAATGGCGTAAGTGAAGACCTCCGCTACGCCGGCCATGCCGCCGATGCCCTGCACGGAGACATGAGCCAGGCCCAGCGCGACGACGTGATGAACCGCTTCCGCCGCCGCAGGATCAACATCCTCGTAGCAACTGACGTAGCCGCCCGTGGCCTTGACGTACAGGACCTGACGCACGTCATCAACTACAACCTGCCGGATGCTCCGGAGGTGTACGTCCACCGCAGCGGCCGTACCGGCCGCGCCGGTAAGGCCGGTATTGCGATGAGCATCGTCACCGGCCGCGAGGTTCGCCAGATCCGTGCCATCGAGAAGTACTCGAAGATCGAGTTCAAGTTACAGGATGTACCCAGCCAGGACGAAGTTTACCGCCTGCGCGCCCTACGCTTCGCCAAAAAGGTGAAGGAAGCTACCCTGGACGATAAGGTCGCCGCCTTCCTCCCCGAAGTCATCGAGACTTTTGAAGGAATGGAACGCGAAGATCTCATTCAGAAGATCCTCGGATACGGCCTCGGTAGCCTCTCCAGCCAACTCAGCAGCCAGAAGCAAATCAAGAACGATACTTCCAAGGAGCGGCGGGATAGCCGACCCGACAAAGGAGGTAAAGAATATACTACCCTGACCATGGCCGTTGGCCGCAAGAACGGCTACACCGTTCCTCAGATCATTGGTATGATGAACCGTCGCCTGCCCGGCAAGAAAATTGCTTTCGGCAAGATCGACATCCAGAATAATATGACCTACGTCGGGGTAGACGCCCGCGAAGCCAAAAAGGTCGTTGCTGCTTTTGAAGGTGCTGATGACAAGGGAGTAGAACTCAACGTCCGCTTCTTCGAGGGCGGCACCAAGGTCGACGGCCCCTGGAAAGGTGGCGGTGGCAAAAAGAAGAAGCACTTCAAAACGAACAAGTTCAAGCCACGGGCGAAGAAGAAGCACCGGGGGCAGGGGTAGGGGATTCTTGATTGGCGATATTTGATTCTCGATTTTGGCTGCGGTCTGGATTGATCGCTGATTAGGCGCTGTAAGAATAGTACAACGAAAATTACGAGCTAAATGCGTCTCAGTGGAACTGCGCCGAAGGGCTGGTTTCTGTAATTTTAACCCGTAATTCGCATTACAGTATAATTTATTAGGTATGTCTACTTTTTAGGCGCGGACTGGGCTTACCCTCGTCCGATCAATAACTTATAAATTTTTCTACTTCGTTCGCTGAGCGAACGATCCGAAATTCCTCGACTTCGCAGTGGCGAGGGCAAGCCTCGCCACTGCGAATATTCAGAGCATACTGTAATACTTTAGCACCTACAATTAAAAACGAATGAAGCATTTTACTCTCGCCTTAATCTTTTTGATCCTGGTTTGCTGCGAAGTTCCCAATTCCATAGGGGATAGTAATGATGCCACCTCCGTTCTGGAAACCACCCGCAGCAAAATGCTGACAACTCCGACGCATAAGTACCGCTTCACTTCTTTCTGGGATAACCGTTTTGCTTCATCTACCTACGAAGACTCCATGGAGATCACTTATTCCTGGTTACCGGACAGTGATTTGGGCTTTGGTTTCCACGCAGTCGGAAAGAATGCGGATGTTCTTTACGATGGAAAAGACGAGCTGAAAATAGATCATGTTAAGCGCAAGGTAGTCCGGGTAAGTGCAGCTGAAATAGTAAACAACGCCGACTATTTTGCGAATAAAATGTATTTCCACGGCGACCCCAAAGCACTGCCGGAGGTGGCCGCCATTGACCGGATGCAAGACACAATCATCGGCGGTAAAAGATTGTATGCATATTCCGTTTCAACCAAAGCTCCGCCGGCCGGTGCTGCGGAAAATGCGCTTATTTCTACCCGGGTTTACTTTCTGGACCCGGAGCAGAATGTTGTGGACCGAATTCGAAAGATCTCTCATGCAGGAACGGATACCAGTCAGGTGATCGATTACTATTTCAGTGATTATGCCTTTGCTGATGATTACCATGCCTTCGGAGCATCTGACCGCACGAGGTCATTAGCTTACCGGGAAATCGATCTGGCCGATGACGATAAAGAGCGGCAATCTGGTCTCATCCGCCCGGGAGCCCATCTCCATCGGGCAGACTACACCAGCATCGATGGTGAAGAGCAATTGATTTATGAAAACGCGGAAAAGAAGACGGTCGTTATGTTTGGTTTCATCGGCTGTAGCGGTTGCGCCTACGCATTGCGGGAGATGAAGAAAAAGTCATTTGCGGTAAAAAGTGATGTTGACCTTTTATACAGTAGCCCCGTCGATGAGGCTTCCAGGCTCGGGAGCTACCTGAAGAAAAAGGAGTTTCCGTTCACCAGCTTCGGCAAGGAAAGCCTGATGAACGATAACTTTAAGGTGGCGGCTTTTCCTACCTTTGTATTGATCGACGAAAGGGGGCTGGTGGAACGGGTTATTGGTGGGTATGATGAAGACGTTGAAACACTGCTTTTTGAATAGCCTTCCATGGCATCCTGCGGCCGCGCCGTCTCTTCTTTTATCTACTGGAAAAAGTAGAATTCCGCAATGTAGTGCAACCGGGAGAGTAGGATTAACAGGATTTGAAACAGGATGGTTAGGATGCCTTGGATATTGCCTCCAACGCCTCCACGCCTCCAACGCCTCCAACGCCTCCAAAATGCGGCAGCCTACAAGACCACAAGACCACAAGACTACCTACCTCCTTCCCGCAAAGCATAAATCCCAAAACTCCCCAGCCAGTGCCCGCCTTCATAGTCGTCTCCGACGAGGTTGGGCAGTGAGTAATTTACGTGGAGATTAGCAAGGTTTTTCAGGTGGCCATATTGGTCAGGATATTGGCCGGCGAGTCCGTAGAGCACCCATCCCCGACTAAAGTTGAGCCCGTCGAGGTGCACGAGTTTGCCGTCTGTCCGGTCAGAGACTTCGCCGACGGCGAGGGCGTAGGAGGCCTGGTCCAGGCCGGGAAGAAAGCCGGTCAGCCAGGGGTGAAATTCATCTGCGGGGAGTACCCGTCGCATGATGTTGACCTCCTCCAGGCAGGGGCTCAGGAAATCGAAGCCGCCGGGCTCCCAGCTGATGGGGCAGTTTTCATCTTCGAGGTAGAAGCGGCGGGCGGTTTGATCGATGAGGGCCAGTAATTCTTTGCTGTTGGCAGCGACGGCGTAGTCGCGCGCAAAGGTGAGCCCAAAGGCGGTATTGGGGTGTTCTCCGGTCCGTATGGCGTAATTCAGTTTCGGTAAAAACTCCAGGTAACGATCGACGATAAGTTCGGTCAGCGGCTGTAAATTGGCGTGCAGTTCGCGGGCCAGGGGATCATTCCAGGCGGCGAGTTCTTCATCAAGTTTCAGGAGCCATGCCCAGCCGTAAGTGCGTTCGTAGCTTTTGTTGTGTTTACCATTGAAGTAGTTGACTTCGGCGGTGATGTTGGCGGCGCTGAGGTTTTCGGTGAGCATGCGCCGGGCGTCAGCGGCGCGGGCCAGGTCCGGGAAATCACGCAGCAGCGCCACCAAAGACCAATGGCCATGGACGGCACTGTGCCAGTCAAAGCAGCCGTAAAAAGCGGGGTGCAGCGTGGAAGGCTCGCTAAGATCATCCGGCCCGCCAACGGTCTGTCCCAGTTTATTGGGGTACTCGTGTTGAATACAGGCCAGTGGTAGCTCCGCCAGATTGTTAGCTTCAGCAAGGGTTAATGACGGGGTAGGGGAGCTCATGGGCGTGGGGCTTTCATTTTCAGGCGCGGCCGCAGGTGCCGTGCAAGCGTAAAGGAGCAATGTAGTGAGGACGAGTAATGTTTGGCGCATGGCGGTAAGGTAATGATGACTTACGAAACTTTTGCGGACAAGCCAACAGTACTCAGGGCGATCGCATTAGAGAATTCATCGATTTTTTCGGACCCTTCAATACTTCGGCAAGCTCTGCACATCGCAAGCTCAGGGTCCGATTTCATCGCGTAGTAACCGTCCTGAAATTCGCCCCAGGCGAATTTCAGGACGGTTACTATGACAAGCGGCCGGTGGCTGAGCCTGTCGAAGCCACCGAATTATTCTAATGCGATTGCCCTGCAACACTGCTCCTGAAACCTCCCTCTGCACCTGCGTCTGCGCCCTCCTGCCAGCCCCTCGAAAAGTCACCAATATCTTTACGAACTTACCGTTCACTTACCCGGTTATACAGTGACATAAACCATCGATCAATTTGAAATCCATACACTACCTGGCACGGCTGCCGTTTTATGCCATCATCTTCCTTCTTCTTACGCACTGTGCTAACTACAAAGCACACGAAGCGGAGCTGGAAGGATTCACGTCAGAAACGCCGCCTTCGGGAGATCTGGAATATTCCACTTTTATGGTAGGCGACCTGGGCTACAACTACGACCGTGGCCTGACGACCCTCGATGCCATGGTGCGCGCCATGCCCGCCGGAAAAAAGAAGAGCTCCTTACTCTTACTCGGGGACATTACCGGCCCCGACGGGCTCCGGAAAAACGATGAGGACGAGGAGGCCCACCTGAAAGCCATCGGCAATATGCTCGGGCAGGTTCCCGGCAAGGTTTTCTTTACTCCCGGCGAGAACGAATTAGGCAAAGCTTCCAGATTCAGCCGCCTGAACCGCCTGGAAGATTACTTTGATGACCACATCGACAAGAAGGTGAAGTTCATGCCTAATAATGCCTGCTCCGGGCCGGACGACGAGGAGATTTTCGATGAGGTAGGTCTCATTGGCATCAATACTGCCTGGTATATGGCCGACTGGAGCCGCGACGAAGAAGTCAGCGAAGGCTGCGATTACCGCAACCGCGACGCCATGCTCTTCGCCCTGGCGGATGAGATTAAGGGCTACCGCGATCAGGTCAAAATTGTAATGATGCACCACCCGCTGCAGGGTAACGGTAACCGGGGGGGGAAATACAGCGCCAGCCAGCACTTGTTTCCGCTGGCGGACGTGATCCCCGGCGCGTACATTCCCCTGCCCGTTATCGGCACAATTATACGAAGCATCCAAAGCGTGGGCGGAGGGCCTGATGACCTGCACAACCTCCAGTACCAGCAATTCATCAATAAGGTGAAAATGGGGATTGACGATGAGATAAACGTCATCTTTGTTGGTGCACATGAGCACAACATGATGTTGGCCCATGAAGGAGAATACGTTAAAATAACCGCTGGGACTGGCAGCGTGCGCGGGCCCGCAATGTCAGGTAACGACGCCAATTTCGTTTATGGATCCGTTGGCTACAGCCGCCTTGATTTCTACGACAGCGGCGAAGTTTACGCAGGCTTTTATACGGTCAGCAAAGAGGGCAAAGAGCAAAGAGTATTTTACCGTCGCATCATTGAAGACCGAAACATCAGCCAGGACGAAGGCATTGAAGAAGCACCTACTGAAGTGGTAAGCGAGCGGATTGTAAAGTCTGCCATCTACGGAACGGACGCTGCGGATAAGAGCGGTTTTTACACCAAAACTTTCGGTAAGCACTACCGGCCATTGTACTTCACGAAGGTAGAGGTGCCCGTGCTGAAAATCGATACGATCTTCGGTGGCCTTACGCCCTACCGCCGTGGTGGCGGGCAAACGACGATGAGCCTGCACACTAAGGGTGGAGACGGACATTTATATCAGGTACGCTCCGTCCGTAAGAACCCGGCACAATTGCTGCCCAGCTTACTCGAAAAATCCTTTGCTGCTGACCTTACGAAGGATCAATTTACGGCACTTCACCCCTTCTCCCCACTTACCCTGCCGCCCATGCAGCAGAAACTCGGGCTACTGGGGGCTGATCCATTTCTCTACTACATCCCCAAGCAACCGGCACTCGGGCAGTTCAATACCAACTTTGGTGGAGAGATGTACTGGTTGGAACAACGGCCGGACGAAGACTGGAGCGGAACCCGCTTTTTCGGCGGCAGTAAAGACATTATCGGAAACGCTGATGCCCGTGAAGAAATTACCGATAGCTGGAAAACCTACGCTGATCAGCCCAACTACGCACGGGCGCGTCTTTTTGACCTTTGGATTGGTGACTGGGACCGTCACCGCGACCAGTGGCGCTGGGCCGCCTTTAAAGAAGAGGATGGCCGGACGCGCTACGTAGCCGTTGGCCGCGACCGGGACCAGGTATACGCCAACTTCGACGGGGCCCTCATTGGTGCTGCCCGCATCTTTGTGCCGGAAGCACGAAAGCTCCGCCCCTTTACCGGCAAACTCGACAAGGCCCGCTGGCGGGCCATGAACGGTAAGTGGAACGATCGGGTATTCCTGAACCAGCTTACCCGCGAACAAATGCTGACGGAAGCCCGCACCATCCAGTCAACCATCACGGATGACCTGATTGATGAGGCGATGGAACGCTTTCCCGAAGAAGTAAAGGAGTACAGCCTTGAAAAAGAAATGATCGGAGAAAAGCTAAAGCAGAGATTAACCCAGCTTGAAGGTTTTGCTGCCGAGTACTATGAGGTGCTTGCCAAAAAAGTGAATGTTTTGGCGACAAATAAAGACGACGTTATTGTCGCCACCGGTCTGGCCAACGGCGACCTTCACGTACAGGTTTTTGACGCGTCGAAGAAAGGAAAAGCGGATGAAAAGTATTATGACCGTGTATTCCACAAGGGAGAAACCAAAGAGGTAGTTATCTACGGCCTGGATGGTGACGATCAATTCGAGCTTGAGGGTGAAAACAGTTCGATCCGGCTAAGGCTCATTGGCGGTACTGACGGAGATAAGGTGACGGCGAAGGGAGACCTGACCGCCAGGGCCTACGATGAGAAAGAGGGCATGAAGCTAAGCGGGAACGAGCAGAAAATTTCGGACCGCCGAAGCGACAATCACCCGGAACTGAATCAGTACGACTTTCAGGAGTATTACCCTGATTACACGGTACCGATTCCAGCGCTTGGGTTCAACGTCGATGACGGCTTCTTTTTCGGGGCAGGATTCACGAAGACGATTCAGGGCTTTAAGCCCGACCCCTACGCCGCCCGGCATTCTTTGCTGGGAAGCTACAGCACGAACGAGTTCTATCAGTTCAGGTATACCGGCGAATTGAACCACTTCTTTGGTCGCCGTATTGACCTGGCCACCGAGGCACATTACTTCAGCCCGGGTTATGTGGCCAACTTCTTTGGCCTGGGCAACGACGCCCCCGGCCAACCTGATGACGACGAAATACCCGGTTTAGCTGAGGATGACGAGTTGGAATACAACCGGGCCCGCCGGCAGGAAGTAGCGATCTATTCTTTGATTCGTTTCCGGGGAAAAAGAGACCGGACGTCTTTTTCCATCGGTCCATTCTACCATTCTTACCAGTTGGATGAGGACACTCCTGACTTCGCCCTGATCCGTGATGAGAACCAAAACATCCCCGCCCGGGTGTTTGACAAGCAACCCTTCGGTGGTTTGCTGGCTCATTTGTCTTTCAACAATCTGGCAATTCCACTGATGGCGGATAATGGTTTGAAGTATGACCTCTACGCTCAGCAGAGCTGGAACCTGAAATCTGAGGAGCTTTCTACTTTTCGGGTGGGGGGACAGATATCCTTCTACCGTATGATCAAAAAGGCCATTAATTTTGCTACGCGAGTGGGCTTTGAGCACAATGATGGTTCACCGGAGTACTACCAGCTGGCTGCACTTGGCGGGCGGACAAACTACCGTGCTGCGCGCGCTGATCGTTACCGGGGCAACACCAGTTTTTACCAGAATATTGATCTCCGTATTTTGGGTTTTAGTTTCAGTAAAACCGAAACACCTACTGTAGGAGGCTTCATTCTGGGGATGGACTACGGCCGGGTATGGCTGAACGGAGAAGATAGTGATACCTGGCACGTCGGCTACGGCGGTGGTGTTTGGTTGGCACCTCTGGGAGCAACTATCCTCAGCCTGACGTATTTTACGGACAGCGATGATGCCCGATTTGCTTTTGCCGCCGGCTTCCCGTTTTAAACTGAATCCGCGTATGTCATTATTAAACAAGCCTAATTTACTTTCCGCCATGATTTTGGCTGCCGTTGTTCTGGTGGCGGGCGGTTATGGCTGGGTAACGTATACCCAGGCACCCGATCTGGAGCATTATCGGGTCGATGAAAACTATGGTTTTGCTTTTGACTTTGACCGGCCGAAGGTCACCAAATTACCTAAGGAGCTCGTTGAGATCAGCGGGCTGACATCCTGGAAGAACGAAGGTGAATTACTGACCATGCAGGACGAGGATGGAAAGCTATACGTAGTCAGTGCAAAGTCAGGCGAAATCCTCAAGGAATTCAAGTTCGGAAAAGACCGGGACTACGAGGGAGTAACCCGAAATGGTAACGACATATATGTGCTGGAAAAAGATGGTGATATACACCACGTAGTCTACCGGGAAGGCATTGAGGAGTTTGACGCCACGAAGCTGGAAACGGCCTTCAGTTACCGAAATGATACGGAGGGTATTTGCTACGATTCCGAAACCGGGAATCTACTCATCGTTCCTAAGGAGCAGGAGCTGAATCCGGCAGAAGCGGAACCTTCCGTAAAGGGCATTTACAGCTATGACCTGGGATCAGGACAAATGCAGCCACAACCCTCTTATTACATTGACGAATTTGCCGTTGGTGAGGTAGTTTACGGAAAGCGAAAACCTTACTTCATCAAGCCCAGTGGTATTGCGATAGACCCCATTACGAAGGACTTGTATGTTATTGCTTCGGTAGGGAACATCATGGTCGTGATTGACCGTGAAAGTGAGATCAAGCACATCGAGTTATTGAAGGAGAAGACCTTTAAACAGCCGGAAGGCATCTGTTTTGATAAACAGGGGAACTTATTCATTAGCAGTGAAGGACGGGGAGGTAAAGGAGTAATTGCTAGTTTTGCCCGCAGGAAGGTTGGAACAACAAAAGATAAAAGGGATGAGTAAGGAAAAGGAAGAACCAAAAACGAGTGAGGCAATCACCTCCGCTGCTGCCTACGTCAGGCAGCGGTTTAATGATGCATTGGCACCGAAATTCCTGTTCCATAATTTCGCTTATTCAGAAGAGGTGGCTGACCAGGCGCGCAGCCTGGCCAAAGATGCCGGGATGGACGAGGAAATGCGGGATTTGCTCACGATTGCCGGATACTTTTACCCGCTTGGGTACATTAACGGCCCTAAGAACGCAGCTGATCAATCTGTCAAAGAACTGGAGAAGTGGGCCAGGGAAAACAACATCGCTCTGGTAAATGAGCATCCGGCCATTCTGGAATGGATCCCCGGAGCCTATAATGCCACGGAAAAGGATGATCAGGCCGTACGCCTGCTGCACGACGCTGCCTGGAGCTGGCTGGGCCGCAAACGCTATGACCGACGCAGGGATCTGCTGCAGCTGGAGCGAGACGCCGTTAAAGGCAAAGAAGGAGACCCCATTAAGTTTGGGAACGAAATGCAGAAGTTCCTGCTGAACTTTAATTTTCTTACTGATGCCGGAAAAAGAGAGTTCGACGTCCGCCGCCGGAAAAACGTGAGTTCCCAGCAACAATCCAACTATAAGATTGGTGAGAAGGAGGTAAAGGCCAAAACGGGTAAAAATTTCGGGCGTGGTATCGATACGATGTACCGGACTGCTTTCCGAAACCACATTAACCTCAGCCGGATCGCCGATGGAAAGGCGAACATGATGATATCGATTAATACGATCATTCTTTCCATTGTGATTACCGTTTCCGGGGCCAGCCTTAGTTTTTTCGAAGAGACTTTTTATGAGAATCCTGAGTTCCTCATTCCCATCATCAGTTTGCTGTTGAGTTCTCTTACGGCGGTAGTGTTTGCGGTATTCTCCGCCCGCCCCAGCGTAACGGAATACCGGATTAAAAAGGATAAGCTCATCCGAAGTAAGGAGGCCAGCCTTCTGTATTTCGGTAACTTCCTGAAACTGGAAAAAAAAGAATTCATCGACTATATGGGTACCATGAAAATGGACCAGGATGCCCTCTACGACGACCTCGCCCGGGACCTTTATGATCTCGGCTCCGTTATGCACAAGAAGTACTTGTTACTTACGATTAGCTACAATGTTTTTGTGGGTGGCCTGGCACTGGCGGTGCTGAGTTTCTTATTGGTTTATTTGCTGAATGTGTTGTAGATATATATCCAGTTGCGCAGCAGCATGCCAATTACCAGCGGTAGCTACTATCAATCTATCATACTATCAATCTATCATACTATAAATCTATCACACTATAAATCTATCACACTACTTCACCATCTGCCGCACAATCATCTCACTCAAATCATAGACCATCACACTGTCCTGCTTCTCTTTTCCGGTTACGCCATCAGTCATCATGGTCAGGCAAAAGGGGCAATTTACCGCAACGATGCTTGCGCCGGTGGCCAGTGCTTCATCGGTTCTTTCTACGTTGATGCGTTTATCGCCATTCTCGTCTTCTTTCCACATCTGCGCGCCTCCGGCGCCGCAACATAGCCCGTTGGTTTTGCTTCGCTTCATTTCCACCAGCTGACTGTCCAGCGATTGCAGCACCTCTCTGGGAGCTTCGTAAACGCCATTGGCACGGCCAAGGTAGCAGCTGTCATGGTAGGTGATTCGTTTGCCTTTGAACTCACCTCCGCCGGTCATTTTGATGCGCCCGTCGTCAATGAGTTGTTGCAGCAGCTGGGTATGGTGGACGATTTCGTAGTTGCCGCCGAGGGCAGGGTATTCGTTCTTGATCGTATTGAAGCAATGCGGACAGGCGGTGACCATTTTCTTGACGCCGTACATATTGAGGACTTCAATGTTCTGCAGCGCAGTCATCTGGTACAGGAATTCGTTACCCGCCCGTCGGGCGGGATCGCCGGTGCAAGCCTCCTCGTCTCCCAATACGGCAAATTCGATGCCGGCGGTCGTAAGAATTTTCGCAAAAGCGCGGGTTACTTTCTGCGCCCGGTCATCGAAACTACCGGCACAGCCTACCCAGAAGAGGATTTCGGGCTGCTTGTTTTCGGCGGCGAATTGGGCCATGGTTTTGATGGTCATAGTGAATGGGGGAATGAGTGAATGAAAGGAATGGGGGAATGAGTGAATGAAAGGAATGGGAGATTGAGGAAGGGCTATCTTTTTACGGCAGAATAAGCGTTGTGCTTTGCTTTCGCCATTATTTTTAAAATTTCGGTCCATTCTTTCTGGAATTCTCTGACCAGAAATTTGTCAACCTTAATTTTGGATTCATCCAGAATTTCCAGCCAAAAGACTGTCTCATCAGTTTCTTCGACTACGATACACATTTTTGCGTAGAACTCTTTTGTCGATCTGGCACGACAAGCTGCCCGGTAATTTGCGGCTGAAGAAGTCGATGATTTGATTAACTGGTACCTGACAACATTAATGCCTGGGGAGTTGCCAGTATTTTCCATCAAATTTACAATTTCGATGGCTGCTTTTTTGGTTCTTGCTTTTAACCAGATTACGAATTCCTCTTTTGATTTTCTGTTCGGCTTTCCGTATTTAGATTTAGGGTCCGCCAGCAATTGGTTGTTATCGTTTTCAACAGGGTCTTCCTCATAAATGAAATCTCCTGCACTGAAATCAGGATCCGGTGTTTCATCAGTGATTAAATACAGCAAGTCCAACAACATTGCTTGAAATTTTCCCATTTTTCAGACGGTTAATTTTGGTATTGATTTTCTACGCATTCCCCCATTCCCTCATTCTCCCATTCCCCCATTCCCCCATTCACTCATTCCCCCATTCACTCATTCATCCATTCACTCCGGCTGGTACCCACACTCCACGCCCGCTGCTGATTCTCAATCGAGTTGAAGAGCGGCAGCCAATCCTGCGGGCCGGCGGCTTCGGTAAGGATCTCGTGGCGGCGGAGTTTGAGGATCATTTCCAGAGGGTTGATCAATACCGGGCAGGCTTCCACACAGGCGTTGCAGGTGGTACAGGCGTGAACTTCTTCGCGGCTGATGAAGTCCCAGAGGTTGCGGCCGTCGTCGAAGTTGTCAGCGGATAGGGGCTGTGCTTCGTCTTTGCAGAACTCAGTGTTACCGGAGCGGATTTTCTCACCAACCTCTTCGGAGCGATCCCGGAGGTTCATGACGATCTTGCGGGGGCTGAGCTTCTTTCCGGTGATGTTGGCCGGGCAAACGGCCGTACAGCGGCCGCACTCCGTGCAGCTGTATGCACCGAGCAGATCGATGCGGCTCATCTCGAAGACGTCGTTGGCGCCAAACTCGGGCAGGGCGGCGTTCATGTCCGGTTCCGGGGCGTTAGGGTCGCCGAGGCCCATCATGGATTTTACTTCATTCATGATCTCGGGCATATTCTCCATCTGCCCCTTTTCTCCCAGACGGGAGAACCAGGTGTTGGGGAAGGCGAGAAGAATGTGGAGGTGCTTAGACTTGGGCAGGTAATTGAGGAAGACGAAGACCATGGCAATGTGTCCCCACCAGCCAAGGCGTTCCAGTACTTTGAGCGTGCCTTCCCCCAGACCGCCGAAAATGGCGGGGCCGAGCCAGCTGGTTACGGCCAGGTTGGTGTCCGGGTAGTGCGCCGGGTCCATGCCCTGCAGCACTTCGTCGGTGCCGTTCATGGTAAAGATGCAAACGAGGAGAATGAGCTCGAAAATCAGGATGAGGTTGGCGTCGAGCTTTGGCCAGCCGGTCATTTCCGGTTTATTGAAGCGGGGGATGAAGAGAATGTTTCTCCGGATAAGGAAGATCACCGTAGCGATGAAGGCCAGTACGGAGAGAATCTCGATGCTGCTGATGATGAAATTGTAAATGACGCCCAGCCCGTCGGCAAAAAAGCGGTGGACGCCGAAGATGCCGTCAATGAAGATTTCAATCAGTTCAATCTGGGTAAAGACGAAGGCCACGTAGAGCATGAAGTGCAGCACGGCGGGAATCATCCGCTTGAACATCTTCTTCTGGCCGAAGGCGACGAGGATCATATTTTTCCAGCGCTCCCCCGTGGGGCCTTCAACGGCCTCGGCTTTGGCCATCATGATGTTGGCGTAGACCTTCCGGAACTGGTAAAAGGAGTAACCTAAAGCTGCCGCGGCTACCAGGCAGAATATGATCGATTGTAGCATACGACCAAAGGTAAATCATGGGGGTGGGGTGGGCAAGGGGTTTTAGCGAAAATTCGCTGGTTGTTTTCTTCTTGCCCAATGATCAGTACAGTGTGACATAATTTGAGGTTGGTTTTTGCGCCGGGATTTTGTTAGCGCTGCGCTTGGTAGCAATCGGCTGAAGCCGATGCTACAGTAGTCGCGGCTTCAGCCGCTGACTAGCAGAATATTGCGTTCTACACAAGTCATTTGGGGCCTTACTAATTCAACTCCACTAACGGAAATTAACAACAAGCTCTTAAATTACGCTACATTAGAAGATAACAGAAAGCCGAGCTTTTTTAATATTTATATAAGTGAACAAGGCTGTCACCCACCTTACCTTGTGTACCGCAGACCCGCCTTACCCCAACACCCGAAAACTTGCCCTATTCAAAGACCCTGTCCCTTTTTCTTTGCTCCTTAATCCTTGCCTGCTGCACGAGCGTACCAAAACTGCTCCTGAAGGGTAATTACGACCGCGCCTATGCCGTCGCTCTGAAACATTGCACCCGCGTTCGCGCCCAAAGACCCTTCAGTAAAGCCCGGCAAAAGGCCCTGGTTCATTTTGAGGACGCTTACGCCGCCGTGCAATCGCGCGACTACGCCCGCGCCCTCGAACTAAGGAAAACAACCGACGACCGACGCTGGATCACCCTACACGACCTCTACGGAAGACTGCACAAAAAAAGCCTTGACCTGGTGGACATTCTACCGGAAACAAAACAACTACAGCGCCATCCCGGCCTCCGCCCCGCCGTTCTGGAAGCACAATTGGAAGAGGCCCGCCGCAAAGCCGGTGCCTATTTTCTTGCTCTGGCTAAGCCAGCCCTGCCCGCTGCCTTCGCGGGTGAAAAACCAGCGGCCAGAGTTGCATTTGAACACTACGAAAATGCGCTGGAATATCTTCCCGAGCGGAAGAAATCTTTGAAGGATACCCTGGCGCAATTG
>ENA-ORXT01004244-ORXT01004244.1-marine-metagenome-genome-assembly--contig:-NODE-4244-length-15015-cov-4.270250_pt1 | contig 15015 bp, 11 predicted proteins | sample MGYA00237868_ERZ511482 | MGnify/ENA metagenome assembly ERZ511482 | reverse complement strand
AAGGATCAAGGTGAGCAACCTGGAACTGAGTTCCAACTTCTGGTTTCTGAGCCGGGACAGCCGCCGGGAAATCGATGTTCTGGAAGTTTACGGTGGTGCGGATAAGGCGTTTTTTGCCAAAAATATGTCGACTAATTTTCACGTCTTCCTTCGTAGTGAGGAAGCCGGAATCACGAGTGATTTCAACGATCAGAACCACGTGACACTGGCCAACGGGGAAAAATGGCGGGAGGAATACCACACCTTTGGTGTATACTGGAAGAGCCCTGCGGAGGTTTACTTCTATATTGATGGCAAACAACTGCCCACGGGCTCCTGGGAACAGGCCGAAATGTTTGACAAGGATTACACCAAAAACCCGATGGACAAATCAAAGTACGTGATGGACAAACCCATGGTGATGATTCTGGATACCGAGGATCATCACTGGCGCTCCCGCCAGGGCATTGTCTCTAAAGACGAAGACCTGGCCGACCCGGCCAAAAACCGGATGCTGGTGGATTGGGTACGGACTTACCGGTTGGTGGGGGAGTAGGTCACTCCTCCAACAACCCCCTCAACTCGTTCAGCTTGATCATGCACTCAATCGGTGTCATGTTGTTGATGTTGATCTCCTCCAGGGCGGCTTTGATGCGGCCGGCGGTGGGGTCCACCGTCTCGAAGATGGAGAGCTGAGGGGCGGGTTGGGAGAAGGTGGATGCGGCGACTGCGCGCGGTTTTGGCCCCCCGGCCCCCAGAGGGGGAGAGGTCACCGCGCCTTGCTCTTTTGTTCCTCCCATTGCACCTGCGTTTGCGCCTGCACCTGCACCGGAAACCTCTCCCCCAGCCCCTCTCCGGGGGAGAGGGGAGCCGTCCGCACCCTGACTGTTTGACTGTTTGACTCCCTGACTATCGGACTCAATGTGCTGCGATTCCAGCTGCGCCAGGATATCCGTCGCCCGGCGTACGATCTCCCGTGGCATACCCGCCATCTGCGCGACGTGGATACCGAAACTGTGCTGGCTGCCGCCGGGCACGAGCTTGCGCAGGAAGATGATCTTGTTGGCGTGCTCCTTGATGGCGACGTTGAAGTTGTTGATGCGCTCCAGCCGGTCACCCAGCTCATTGAGCTCGTGGTAGTGAGTGGCAAAGAGCGTCTTGGGCCGCGTATTGCCGTTGCTGTGCAAATACTCGGCTATGGCCCAGGCGATGCTGATGCCGTCGAAGGTGGACGTGCCGCGGCCGATCTCGTCGAGGAGGATCAGGCTACGGTCCGTGATGTTGTTCATGATGCTCGCCGTCTCGTTCATCTCCACCATGAAGGTCGACTCACCTGAGCTGATGTTGTCGCTGGCCCCCACGCGGGTAAACACCCGGTCGATGAGGCCCAGGCGAACGCGCTCCGCTGGCACGAAACTGCCCATCTGGGCCATGAGGCAAATCAGGGCCGTCTGCCGCAGCAGGGCCGATTTACCGCTCATATTCGGGCCGGTGATCATGATGATCTGCTGGCCATCGGGGTCGAGGTTGACGTCGTTCGGGACGTACTGCTCGCCCACCGCCAGCTGCTTCTCGATGACGGGGTGACGACCCTGGACGATCTCGATGTCCTTGCTCTCATCCAGCATCGGCTCTATGTATCGGTTACGGTTGGCGAGCTTGGCGAAGCTGAGCAGGCAGTCGATCTGGCCCACCAGGCCAGCGTTGTGCTGCACGGGGGAGATGAACTGCTGCAGCCAGACGACGAGCTCTTCGTAAAGCTCTTCCTCCCGCTGCAAAATCTTGTCTTCGGCGTTGAGAATCTTGTCTTCCAGCACCTTCAGCTCCTCGGTGATGTAGCGTTCGGCGTTGGTGAGGGTCTGCTTGCGCGTCCACTCCTCCGGGGCCTGGTCTTTGTATTTGTTGGTGACCTCCAGGTAGTAACCAAAGACGTTGTTGAAGCCGATCTTCAGGCTACTTATGCCGGTCCGTTCGGCCTCCCGTTGCTGGATGCCGGCGAGCATGGATTTGCCATTGCGCGTGATGTCGCGCAGTTCGTCGAGGTCGGGGTCAAAGCCGTCGGCGATGACGCCGCCCTTATGCAAATTAACGGCGGGCGACTCCATCAACTGCCGGTCGATCTCGTCGCAGACGGAGGGGAGGGCGTCGAGCCTGGTCGCCAGTTGGACCAGGGTTTCGTTGCCGGTGTTTTCCAGTAAGGTCTTGATGGGGCCGAGGGCACAAAGGGCATTGGCCAGGGCGCGGATTTCGCGGGGATTGATCTTGCCGAGCGGCACCTTGGAAATCAGTCGTTCGAGGTCGCCGATTTTGCGGAGGTGCTCGTCGAGGTCCTGCAGCAGCACGGCGTCTTCGACGAAGGCGCGCACGACGGTATGTCGGCGTTTGATGGCCTTGTGGTCGAGAAGCGGCAGCACGACCCATTTGCGCAGCAGACGGCCGCCCATTGGCGTCACGGTCTGGTCCATTACCTGCACCAGCGGCACGCCATTGTCGTGCGGAGAGTGGAGCAGTTCGAGGTTGCGGATGGTGAAACGGTCGAGCCAGACGTAGCGGTCGTTGGCCAGCCGGTTGATGCGGGTGATGTGCTGGAGGTTCTTATTCTCCGTCGTTTCGAGGTAGTGCAGAATGGCGCCGGCGGCGATTTGGGCGAGTTCCATTTTCTCGATCCCGAAGCCCTTGAGGCTGGCGGCGTTGAACTGCTTGAGCAGCTTCTCCTGGGTGTAGTCGGTGGTGAAGATCCACTCGTCGCGCGGCGTGAGGTAGAAGCGGTCGCCGAAGAAACCGAGGAACTCTTTTTTGCGGCCCTTGCTGATGAGTACCTCCTTGGGCTGGAAGCTCTGGAGGAGCTTGTCGACGTAGTCGTTTGGCCCTTCAGCGCAAACGAATTCTCCGGTGGAGATGTCGAGTAGTGCTAACCCGTGATTACCCGCCTTACCGCCGCCGTAAGTGACACTGGCGAGGTAATTGTTGGTCTTGTGTTCGAGCAGTCGGTCGCTCACGGCCAGGCCGGGCGTCACGATTTCGGTCACCCCACGCTTTACGATCTTCTTCTCCTTCGAGGGCTTCTCCAGCTGTTCGCAGATGGCGACCCGGAAGCCGGCCTTGACGAGCCGGGGCAGGTAAGTGTCCAGGCTGTGGTAGGGGAAGCCGGCCAGCTCTACGTCGGAGCCGCCGTTGTTGCGGCTGGTCTGGATGATGCCGAGGGTCTGGGCGGCCTTGACGGCGTCCTCGCCGAATGTCTCGTAAAAATCACCGACGCGGAAGAGTAGCAGTGCATCCGGGTGTTTGGCCTTCACCTGAGCGTATTGCTGCATCAGGGGGGTGACTTTTTTGGAGCCTTTTTTCTTTGCCTTTGCCATAGGAGGCGAAGATAAGTAAGTAGTCAAACAGTCAAGTAGTCGAGTAGTCAAATAGTTGCTGCCGCCCGAGGATGCTCGCGTTGCTCGTGCGGAGCGGCTACTTCGTGGTGACTATTTGACTAAAAAAGGGGCGAGGCCGCAGGTGCAAAGAAAGGATTCCAGACCAAAGCTGCTCCGCGGAGGGTGCCCGCTCTGGTTTTGCAGCTACTGATCTCCGTCGTGAGTAGACTACGGTCTGTCAGGTCAACTCTGACAGATTAGTAGCTTAACCGTTCCAAATGTACATCCACAATCCCTTCACCGTATTTGTATTCCGTAATCTTGATGTAGCCATCCCGTGCCCGGCCAAGGGTGATATAATCGGGCTTGTTTTTAAACGGAATATAGTCCAGTTCAAACTCCCCGTCGATGTATGTCGCCACCGTCACTCCGTAGTAGACGACGCCGTTTACCTTGGTAAAGTCGCGGTCCAGGAAGTAGTTCGAAATGTAGTCTGTTCCACTTACAGCCAGGGCGAAGCCGTACGGGCCGTTATGAATTTCCAATAGGTAATTCAACGAAACTTTATCGATTTCCCCCTTATTCATACGTTTCTGCATTAGGTTCTGAGAACCCTCATAAGCTTCTTCTTGCGGTGTCAGCGAGAAATGCTTTTTTTCCAGCCTGACAAGCGGGCCTATCTGAAAATCAGGAGTCATCGTTAGGACGTAAGCATCCTGGTACTCCTTGCCATTAACCCATTTACCATTTTTCGTGCGGGTAGATGACACTTCAAAAGCTACCGTTACAATCCCTTCGGGATTCATTTCTATGCCCGTACGTTTAACGCTAACGTACTTCTCTAAGGCTGGCAGCTTATTCTCAATCAGTGCTTTATTGAAAAAATCTTTATCAAAATGTATTTCACTTTTCATTAATTCCCCTTCAGCATCAAGTCTGATCAGCTTAAACCCTAACCGGGCCTTATCCTTGGTGCTCTCTGGGGCATCGTAGGCCAATATCACACCATCATCTATCAGGGCTCCCGTTATCACATCTTCATAAAAAGCAAGGTTGCTCGGTTTATCCTGTTTATGATTAAAGATCAGTGCCCCTGTTTTCACATCAATGCAATAGACATCCTGATAACACTTCATCCTTGCTCTTGTATAGCGCTCCACAGCAACAACTACTCGTTCGGAATTGAAGGTAACTAAGTGTGGCACCACTCCCTCTTTGTCTCCAGAAAAGCTTTTAGTCCACCCACTAGACTCCTCAACCAAATTAACCAGGCTTACGTCAAACACCTCTCTTCCACCTTTTCCATTACGGGAAAGACAGGACACAAAGCCCGCATCAGTTGGCAGTAAAAAACTCTTCCGCGAATAGTACAGCCTGTTAAATATTTCCTGGTGGATTCGCGCACCTGACCCGTCCAGTACATCTATTAACCATTCGTTCTTTGATGTTTTCCTATAAGCCACACCCAAATAAGTGCCATTGTAAGCTATACCTCCAAAAGCCAGTGGCACGTCTGATTCATACAACTTATTGCCTAAAATCTGCAGATCATTACCCAACAGAGTGATCGTGTAAACGTAGTTCTGATCGTCGGTCTGTCGGTTATCCGTCAGGCGATAATGCCCCACGACCTTGTCATTAAAAATAAGCGGGCCGGAACGAATGAGTTTACCCTCTATCTCGGGAGCTGACTGGCTGAAGACCGGCAAAGACAAAAGGAAGGGAAAAAGTAGGGAAAGAATGTACTTCATGTTAATAGGTAAGTAATGCGTCCGGTAGTAATTTAACTTAAGAGCTGTTAGTAAGATAGCTACCTCGGATGGCAAGGTTAACGATAAGCAGACGCTGGTTAGGAAAGAGCAGGTTGGAAATCCGTGAGAACACTTAATCAATTCCGGCGAAATAGGTTTCGGCCCGCTTTAGTAATGCCGACATTTCGTCTTCAGTAAAGGCATCCGTCCGTTCCCGCATCCAGGCAAGGGTAAACTTACGCAATTCGCTTTTACGCATCCGATGAAACATTCGGATAACCAGGCGAGCATTCGGGTCCTCAAAATAATTTTCGGGTGGTACGGCCTCGGTGAAGTCGTGGTCTTCAATCGACCGGTAAGTTTTTAACAGGGCCTCCCCCAGCAGCGCGCGGTGGGTGGGATTTTCGGGATCGCCGGCAAGCAGCTTTAGTCCGTTAATGATGGCAAGCCCTGGGGCACCGACTTCGAATTGAGCCCGGATGGTTTCACGACCTACTGTCAGGGTCAGCGTGTGCTCCGTTTCCATCACGGTGGTATCCAAGGTCTCAGGTGGGAGCAACACAGCCAGACCAGCCTGACGGGCGAACATCTCCGGGTGAGTCGACAGGCTGTCCTTGGCCCAAAAGCCTTCGGGCGCGGCATCGGTACCGAACGACCCACCAAACATTTGTTCTGGTGCTTCCAGCCACTTTTCCTTTATGGGGTAAGCTTTGGTTTGCAGCAACTCTTTGAAGTCGACCTCCCGAAGGTCTAAAAGGTTACGCTCTTCCAAAGAAGCTATTACTGAGCCCACGGCTTTCATGGAGTAACCGAGCGGTTGGTAATATTGCAGCCCCAGACTATCCGCTTCGAGTTCGTTTTCCCGCTTCAGGCGATAGGAGTTATAAATGGAAGCACGGGCGCCGGTGATGAGGCTTTCCCGCCGACTTTTCCGCATTCTTATGCGGCTAATCTTTTTACGGACGGCCTGTAATTTAAGGTCGCGTTTGCAAAATTCGAGCATACTCTTCCGTTGGTGCCCAAGACGGTCGTGAGCCATTTCGTGACAAAGCACAAAAGCAATGCGATCCTGTGTTTTCAGACTTTGAAGCAGACCCAGATTCACCATAAAAATACCATCGCCGTAGCTAGCCGCATTGGGCACCTGAGAGCGTCGAATAAGGATTATGGGTGAAATATCCAGATCATTAGCAACAACTATTTCCGTCATCAGTTGGTCGAGAAATTTCTGTAGCTCAGGATGAAAAAGATAGAGGCTGTCTCGGATTCCTTCCTGAAGTTCCTCTTGGCGATCCTCGTTTATTTTGGCGTATTTCTCCAGGTATTCTTCCGGGGTATCAATGTTGATCGCATTGATACGTTGAGCCAGATCAGCGAAAAGAACACTGGTATCCGCCGGAAAGACCGGGGCGGGAGAAAATTGTGCAAATAGGGTAGCACCCCAGATTAAAGAAACAAGTGTTAAAACGGTTCGTATCATTGCTACAGGGAGTGATCTTCAAATGATAACTCCATAAAGGGAGTATATTCGCTTCGGAAGGACGGTAAAAACTGGAAACGTAAGAATTAGCGGGGTTGTTTTATTATTGGTATCAACGCTCCGATGAATAGCCCAATATTACCCCATGCCCAACCTTCTCTCCCGCCTCAACAAACGCCTCTCCGTCGGCATCCTCGTTGCCGCCACCGGCGTCGGCGCAGGCGACATTGTGCTGGCCGCCATCGCTGGCGGAGAGTACGGGATGTTGTTGCTCTGGGCCATCGTGCTGGGCGCCATTCTGAAGTATGTGCTCGACCTGGGGCTGGCGAAATGGGATGTAGCCACCGGCACGACCTTCCTGCAGGGCTGGGTGCAGCGCTTGCCGAAGGTCGTCTCGATTTACTTCGGCGTTTACCTTGTTTTCTGGGCTTTTCTGGTGGCGGGGACGCTGATTACCTTCAACGGCCTGGTGGCCAATACGGTGTTTCCGCTGCCGGTGAGCGATGCCAGCGGCATCGCCATTTGGGGTGGCTTGCAGTCGCTGCTGGTGGCGGGGATGATCTATAAAGGCGGGTTCCGCCTGGTGGAAAACCTGATGAAGGTATTCATCGGGCTCCTATTTGTGGTCATGCTGGTGAGTGCGCTGATGCTTTGCCCCAGCTGGCCAGAGATGATAACATCGAGCCTGCTGCCGCGTATGGGAACGGACCTGGCCTCCCTCCAATTCGTCGCTGGTCTGGTGGGTGGGGTAGGGGGGACACTGACGATACTGTGCTATTCTTACTGGCTGCGGGAAAAGCAGCGGGGGGAGGCGGCTTCCCTTACGGAGGTGCGGCAGGACCTGGCGGTGGCTTACGTGCTGACCGCTGTTTTCGGGATGGCCGTCATGATCATCGCCGCCGGCGTCGCTCCCGGAGAGATGAAGGGCTACCAATTGGTGGTCGCCATTGCGGACGAGCTCGAAAGCATCCTCGGGGCCTTCGGCCGCTGGTCTTTTTTGCTGGGTTTCTGGGCGGCGGTTTTCACCTCGATGGTGGGGGTGTGGAACGGGGTGCCTTATCTTTTTGCTGATTTTATTTGGCAGTATCGCTGGCGAATAGTGAAAGGCCCTTTATCGCTGACGGGGTCAGGAATCGCCATAAAACCCCCTCCCCACCGCCGGAGGCAGCAGCGAAGCTCACCCCGAGACGCGAAACCCCCTCCCCAACCCCTCCCCACAGGGGAGGGGTTTCTTGAAAACGCTACGCGTTTTGATGGTCAAACTCGTTCTAAGCCCTATGCCACATCAAAGCTCACCGACTCTCCCGCTTACTGGTGGTTCCTGGCCTACCTGGCCTTGCCACCGATCCTTGTCGCCATATTCGGAAAGCCGATCTGGATTGCCGTTGCCTACGCCGTGTCCGGTGCTTTTTTCATGCCTTTTCTGGCCGCTTTGGTACTGTACATGAACAATAAGGTCGCCTGGGTGGGGAAGTTGAAAAATGGCTGGGTGACGAATCTCCTGCTGGTGGTTTGTTTGCTGCTGTTTTTAGGCTTGCTGGTGGGGAAGGTTTTTGGGTGAGGGGCTCCTCCGACCAACTCAATATCCAGGGGGGGGTAACAACGAAAACGATGGGGTGCCCCCATCGCTACGAGAGACGGACTTCCGGGCCTTTGTATCCAATCCGGTGCGGGTGTAACCAAATGCACAAAGGAGCTGATGCTACCGGTCTCAACTCCCTGACGAGCATTCAGTGGATAACATTCAGATTGAAAAACGATTATTACACATACCTTGCTTTTATTTGTCCCACCTTGCACCTGCGCCCCGGCGCCCGGAATAAATCAGGTTCTTTTATGTCAGACCAAAGACTTGCCTCCCTTCACCTCACGATCGAATACGCCGTTAGCCGTACCCTGCAGCGGTTCAAAAACCTTCAGGATAAAGACATCGAATGGGTATTTGAGCAATACCGAAACTACTTTCAGGCCCTTCGGCAGGGCAAGGTCGTTAAGGAGCCGGATTCTACCCGCCGGAGTCGCTCCGAGCTGATGGACTTCATCTGGGAATGTCTCATCAGATGGGAAGAAGCGGGTGGCCCCGTTGACTTGCTGGACGGCAACTTCCGGCCGGGCGGGCGGGCCGTAACGATGGTGGAAGAGTTGTACGTCATGGCATTTAACGAGCTACGGAAAAGCTGCCGGCTACACCGCAAGGCAGATGGGCCACGCGGCTACATTAAGTTCGTCCAGGGTTTTGTTGCTCAGACATTGGAGTATGACCCTACGCTGGAAGAATTACTGAATCCTGATATTCCCCTGGAGGGAGGATTAAACTTTGAACCCCTGCTGGACAAGCGTGGCTACCGGATTACCGTGGAGCCCGAACTATCCGGGATTCTTGAAATTGATGAACTACTCTTTGAAGGAGAGGAGGAAGCCTCCTTTCAGGAGGTAGAAAGTCTGGTGGAAAAATATCCGGATAATGAGTTGCTTTTGTCAGAGTATGCCGTCAAGCTCAAAAAAAATGGACGGGAAGAAGAGGCCATTGCCTTATGGAAGAAATTACAGGAGGCCAGCCCCCGGAATCCTTATTACGTGTCGGCTTATATCGACCGTTTATTGCGGTATGACGAAGACCTGGGCTTCGAGGAGGCAGAGCGGCTCAACTTTCAATTCGAACTGGATAAATATTCTTTTGATTCGGCAGAAGGCTACTCCATTGTAGCTTTGTTATGCCATTCTTCTGCCTGTATTACCATGGCGCTTTTGGGGCGGGATATCGCCTACGCACTGGAGCTTTTTGATGATTTGGTCCGCACCGGATTACCGCCCGAGTTTCTGTATTCCATTGGCAGCGAGTTTATTCTTTACGGCATTAAGGGTATGGAGGCCGAGGACAAAAAAGAATACGTGGCTTTGGATGAGTTGGCATCCGAATTTCCGAATTTTTCGGCAGCGACCGATTTTATTGAGGAGCAATGGGAAGTAGCGAATACCGTACTATCGGAGAACCTGACCGGAGGTACATTACATAATTATCCCAACGCATTCACCCAGGATTTCCCCTGGCCCCGAAACCCCGGCACGGTAGAAAGTGCCCTGCAGCTGCGGGTACACATTCTGGATAGTGCGCCAGAGATCTACCGAATCATCGTGGTGCCCGACGATACGCTGCTGCCTGACCTGCACGGGATGCTGCAGGTGGCCTTTGACTGGGAGGAAAGCCACCTGCATGAGTTTATTCACGAAGGGGTACACTTTGAGATGCCCCACGAAGCGGTACCCGCCAGCGGAGTGGATTCCCGATCTGTTCGAGTGGGCGAATTACTAAAGAAGGTGGGTGATGAGATGATTTATCACTACGACTTTGGCGACAGCTGGAAGCACCAGATCGTGCTGGAGGCCATTCCTGAAGTTGACGACGAAATTCTCTACCCCCGCTGCCTCGCGGGGGCGCGTCGGGGACCGATGGAGGACAGCGGCGGCATTCACCGCTACCAGCACATCCTCAAAGTGCTGGAAGACCCCGAACATCCCGAATACACAGATTTTAAAACCTGGCTCGGCCCCGATTTTGACCCGGCCGAATTCGTGCTGGCATGGACGCACAAGCAGTTGTGGAAGGGGCGGTTTTGGTCGTTGGGAGCGGAGGATGTTTAGGGCTTGCCGGGTATACCACTAGACAAATGAATACGGCCCCTTCGATACTTCGGCAGGCTCAGCACATCGCAAGCTCAGGGACCGACACCCCAGAATCTTGGCCGTTGCGGCGAAGCCGCAACGGTTTGGGTAAGATGAATTCGGTCACTGAGCCTGTCGAAGTGACCGTTTGTCTAGCAACGCGAATCAAGAGCTATAAGCAGCCCTTCGGCTTCGCTCAGTGGAACTGCACCGAGGGGCAGGCTTTAGCTCTTGATTCGCGTTAGCAGTGTATACGAGGCCAGCACGATAAGTGATGTGAGTGGAAGTGACTTTACCCTTTTCCGCTACCAACCTGATTTCATTATCCAATCAGTACCTTATTTTCTCTTAAGAAATCAAGTAATTTTATCATTTTCGTTTTGTCTGATGCTCTTATTGTCCAACTGCTAATATTCTCTGTTGCTGTTCCTTCTGCGCCCAGGTAATTCTTTCCGTCCTTATAGTTATGGATTTCACCTCTTGTTCCATCCATTAGTTTAAACTCCCACCAGGCATCTGTTTTGGATTCATCTCCAACCCCAGGTATTCCGAATAGCTTTTCTAATTTATTAAAATGGGCAGATATTCTTTCTGTATAATTCAGGGACTGACCAGTAACAAATTCAGTATTTCCGGCTTCTCTTTCTTTAGGGGGATTTAAGTACTGAAAAACACTTTTGATCCTGTTTTCATTTTCTTTTGTAATTGTTTCCTGGTTTTTCCAAAACGTAATGGAATAACTACCTTCAAATTTACTTTCCAGTTTAAAGAATGGCATCTTTTCGTTGGGCCGGTGGAAATACTTAAAGAATATTTCTTCCCTGGCAATTATATACCAGGGGCAACTTAATCCCAATTCTTCAGAAAAATTGTAAATCTTGAGATTCCGCCTTAAAGCTCTCATTTGTAGAACTCCTAAGTAGGTGATTTCAGAAAATTCGCAATCATCCGGACAAAGATTATATAATTGATCGCATAAGGTTACGGCTGAACTCAATGAATCGCTTAGGTATACAAATACTAAATGAGTATCCCTGATTGACTTGTCCATGCCAATGGTTACTTTATCCTCTGAGGTTTTGTGATGAACGGTTACCAGGTCATTTTTTTTGTGACCCTTTCTCAATTCCTTTAACGGAACAATTCTCTTATTATAAATTGATTGAGAATTGATAACCTGAGCTTCGTGTAAGAAGTCATTTTCGACCAGCCACGAAGCCAGGGCCTCCAGGAAATTCAGGTTCGAATAACTTATTCTAATTTTCATTGCCGTTTTTTAACTTACCGTTATGGTTGAGCCACTCACCCGTCCGCCAGGCGAAGCAGTATGGCTGATTCATAGGGTGGTCGAACGTTAGCCTGTTATCAATTAAACGATTCAAATTCTTTTTTAGCTGCCAGTATTTCTTCATCAGTCTTCGATCTTTGCATAATCCATTTTATATCTTCGGATTTCGAAGAGCCCATCGTATACAAAAAATTTTTGGCCAAAATTTGCTCATTATTTTTGCCATAAGTTTGCACGGAAAGAAGGTCAGCCTTGATAAAATTCCACCCCTTTTGGAATTGAATATCTGCACTCCGCTCAACTTCGAGACCGGCACCCTTACGTGATTCCCGGATGCACGTATCTTTATAATGAAGATCCCGGTCAATATACATCCAATAGTACTTGCTGCCTACGATCTTATCCCAATTATTCTTGTCGAGCATTCTTTCATCGGATACGGGTGATATATAAGCTATCGTAACGCCATACTTCCTGACGTAGATTGGTGGATATAGCTGAGAGTATACATCATCGAAGGGTGTCTTAAATAGCGGCTGCCCCATCGTGCCATATTCACCTTTACCCTTACAGTAGTTCATGTTAAACTGGCTCCCCAAATCAGAGCCCATGTGATTGTTGCCAAGCTCTTTGATGTCATAATCTGGTAAACTGAAATGAATCGCCCCCGTCTTGTCAATACTGCCAAGTGTCATCTCATCTCCGTTTTTTGGCCATTGAACAAGTTCAAATCCTCCGTTGGTAAAATCTAATTCTCCTTCGATCTGGTTTTCAACTTGAGGAAATATAGTTTTAGGGAGGACTTTTTTTGATATGCAAGAATGGAATAAAGCAATTGAGAGAATTATTAAGAGGTTCATTTTCATATTTGCAGATAAGTATTTTATCATCTTAGTTTTATTTATTTTTTAGAAAAAAGTATTTACGTAGTACGTCTTTACCAGCTACCTGATTTGCCCCAAGTTTAAAAAATAGAACAGACTCCAGAATATTTTCCAGACTCCATTTAGAAATTGTTTGCTAGGGTGTGAAATATTACCTCCCACCTTCAGCAATGTCAGCATTCAGGTGTGTGCACACCAGCCGCTGAACGCTATTCACAGAATTCTGCCTGAACTATAATTACCTCATACCTTCACTTTGTTACAGACACTTCCATAAAGTCACCGCCCTCCATTGCCCAACAACACCGTATTGTAACCCGCCCATACCAACCAATCACAGCATGAAATAACCCGGCATTTACCTCCTCTGCTTTCTATCCTTCCTCTGCACCTGCGGACCCCGCCGAAGTGTCAGCGCCCCTCCCACGTACTACAGCATCATTTCCACATCGTAGTTCCAACCACCTCGGTTTCTTACTATTCTGTATCCGATAGTATGTTACGTATCATCGCCCGAGAAGGCGAAGATGGACGGATCAAGCACTAATCTCCACGGAAATTGAGGGGGTCAATACTCCGGAATGCTTTCCACAGGGGGTGGGGTCAATACTCCGGAATTGGGGGGTCAAAGCTGCCGGAATACGCACGTAAGCAGCGCTTTGCGTGCGACGGGCCGAAGCGTACTCCGTACGCGCTGAAAAAGGTTGGTAGCGCGCGCGGAGCGCTCTTCGGCCGGTCGCGGGCGGAGCCCACTTACGCCATACTCACTCGTGCAAAGTCATTTACGCTGCCTTTTTGTCCACAATCATCAGGTTGAGGACTTCCAGGTGGTTGTTAAGCTCAGTACTGAATTCTTGCTTTCTCTCGACATATTGCTCAAGCCTCATTCCTTCTGAATTTGCTTCTTTGTGGCGGCTGATCACCTCATCCACAATGATGATTTGCTCAATTAGATCACTAATGACTATTGATCTGTCTCTAGCCCCCTCAAAGTAATCTTCATATTTATTCATAGCTGAAATGATTGAAAATTAGTCTATACCCACAATATACAACCTTTGATTTGCTTACCAAAGCTCACGACTGCCCCACGATACTAAGAAATATGGAGGAGTATTTTAAATATTTCAATCTGTGGTTTTGTGTAAGCCTTAGCCGTGGCCCGAAAAAGGTGAGTCGTCCTGAAATAGGTTGACACACAAATTGTGTGTTATGCAAATTCATAAGCGAATTAAAGACCATGGTCGTTACGACCGATCCCTTAAGCGACAAATCGCCCGACGGTACCTTGCGGGTGAATTCTCTTACCGTGTAGCTGCTGAGGAGTATGGACTCCGTGACGGCAGTGTGGTTAAGCAGTTTGTCCGCTGGTATAAAAAAGAGGCTGCGTATCTTGATGCCGTGGAAGAGAAGAAGAAGAATCCAAAGGACTCGAAAGGTGATTTAGCCTCTCCTGAATTGGTTAGCTTGTCCGACCTCCAGCATCGCCTTGAACAAGCCGAACGGGAACGAGATGAAGCCCGGCTAGCTGCTGAAGGCTGGCGGACAATGATTGATATTGCGGAGCAAACCTTTAGCATCGAGATCGTAAAAAAGTCCGTAGCCAAACCGTCCGAGAAATGATCGCTTCCTATACCATGACGACGGTGTCGTTCTGGTGCGGACTGTTTGGCTACACCCGTCAAAGCTACTACAAGAGCTTACATCGCCACGAGTTACTGGTGCTGCGAGAAGAAGTGGTTATTAAACTTGTTGAAGAGTACCGCTGTAAAGGACTTAAGCGCACGGGCACACGTAAGCTATACCATAATTTAAAAGCCGATTTGGTGCTTGCAGGAATCAATATTGGGCGGGATACGCTCCATCAGATATTGTTAGACAATGGGCTGACAATCAAGATCAAGCGTCGTGCGTCAAAGACCACCATAACGCATGCCTGGTACCGTAAGTGGCCGGATCGGCGACAAGGCTTAAAAGTATTGGCCAGCGAACTACTTTGGTGTGCTGATATTACCTACATCCGTATCCTGGGCGGCTTCGTCTATCTAAGCTTGATTACGGATGAATACAGCAAAAAGATCGTTGGTTGGTGTTGTCATGAGAGCCTGCATACAGCGGGTTGTCTACAAGCACTCGAAATGGCCTTAGCTGATCGAAAATATCCGGATCGCAAGCTTATTCATCACTCGGATCGCGGTTGTCAGTACTGCAGCGAAGCTTATACTGATCGATTACTCGCCGAGTTTATTGACGTTAGCGTAACCCAATCGGGATCGCCTTACGACAATCCCATGGCGGAAAGTATGAATGGTCAACTCAAAGTAGAGCTTGGCCTTGATGGCACCTTCAGCCATGCGGAAGCAGCACGGTTAGGCTGTGGCGAAGCAATCACATTGTACAACGATGAACGTAGTCACGGTAGCTTGGATTATCTTACGCCCTCCGAAGCCTACGACATGACGGGCGAACAAGTCAAGCGGTGGCGTAAAGTCGGATCAGTAGATAAGACAACCCGTAGCCGGACAGCACTTGACGCTGTAAACCTGCTTCAGGTCGAAACAAATAATGTCAACTACCACCCGGTTGACGATTTTTAACTGTCAACTCTATT